>Ga0228710_1001057_pt1 | contig 39631 bp, 20 predicted proteins | sample MedpolnodulmetaG_FD_177995 | JGI IMG/M metagenome (GOLD analysis project Ga0228710, IMG submission 177995) | Root nodule microbial communities from Medicago polymorpha collected in Santa Monica, California, United States - pink nodules | ecosystem: Host-associated > Plants > Roots > Nodule... | reverse complement strand
CATACATACTTGAATTACAATCATCTCTTTTAATAATTAAATATGTATTTCATTTTAATCCATTTTAACATAAATAAATATTTTATGATAACACTTTACTTTGAATCACTATTCAAGAAAAAATCATTCACTTGTTTATAATCTCAATACTAATGATATGTAAATTTGAATATTTTATTATTAATTTAATGATTTAGATTTTCTAAAACAAAACATACATTTTTACAAAGAATGTAATAGTAAAATTGTTTAATGATTAAATCTTTGTGTTAAGAAAATGTTCTATTTGTCGACTTTTGCTTCTTCCTGCGACTTTCCATCTTTGCTAGAAACACTTTTCCTTCTTCCTCCATTCCTTCATTTCCATCAGGTGATAATATATTATTTCTTAGAATTGTTTACCATTTTCTGCTTTCCACGCTTCTTTCACTATAGAGAAAGTTCATTGCTTGTAACTATAACAGATCTTCAATATTTAGGAAGAATACTTAGTTTAATTGATACCCTTTTGTTTATTTTGATTAATCCTCACAAAAAATTAGCACCCATTTCTTTTGATCCTAAAAAGTTTCCATTTTTATTCAAAACCACACAATTATGAAGAATCTTTATATTTTACCTTTTTAGATCACTTTAAGGTTACTTAGCTGTCAAATTTTGATACTGTTTCTATCACTGTCAATAGTTGGATCAATTTGGTTTTTTGTTTTGTGTAATGGTTATTGGTGAGTGAGAATTTTCTATGAATTTGGGTTTGTTTAGGGGAATTTTATGTGTAATTATTGGGTTATAGTTTATAAGCATTTTAGTCAAGACTTAAGATTTCTAAATATGTAAATTAAGCTGCTTAAATCTTTGGACCACTTTATCAAAAGTAAGAATAAAATTTTAGTGGTACTTAACATAGATCATAAGTGGTATCGGTCAGTGTTGTCAAATAGCGGCTATAACGGTTGTTATAGTACTATAGTGTAGCGGAAGTTTAACAACTGTTATGACTCTACGATACACGATTTAGTGCAGAGTGTTGTTAAATAGCGGCTATAGCATTGTAGCATAGTGGAATTTGAACGAATCGCTATTTTCTGCGATCCGCGATTGACAACACTTAGTGATGCCAATTTTCTCTTTTTTGTGTCACTGTTTTTCCCCTGATGGAACTGGAAAGAAAAATAGCCCTTCATTAACAAGGGGTTTTGAGGAGAAGGGTAGCAACTTCGTGGCTGTGAGTTCTGAGAAGGCAATGAACAATGATCAAATCGTGTCTGTAGATTCTAAGGTTATAAGCAAATGTAATGAGTCAGTTCCGGTGAATATGATTTCTGAGTTACCAATTAGTCGTGGTGCTCAATCAATATTGATTGATTCGGAGGTGCAGAACAACCAATGCAACATTGGTGAGAGTGAGATATTCAAGTATTCTGAACTTGAAGAAGCTACCAGTAACTTTGACACTAGTAGAATACTTGGGAAGGGAGGCTACGGAACAGTTTACTCTGGTAAAAACATCTACTTCATTTCAACTTTCAAGTTTATAGTCAGATTCTGTTTTATATAGTGTTATATCAGCATATGCTGGTTCCGATAAACTGCTTAATGAACTGTCTTACAATATAAGAACTTATGTATAAATTACTTTGTATAGTTTAAGAGATAAGTTTTGTCTCAGTTGTTTATATAAGATCGTATAAAAGAAAAGCTGAAAAGTTTAATGAGTATATCATAATCTATTAGTATGAGCTGATTCATAAGTGCTTATGAGTTATGACTATGTGATAAGATAAGTTTAAATAAACTCTTCTAAACATACCTTTAGTACCAGGGAAACTTCAATATTATGTTCATGCATGTTGACATTTTAAAATTCGTTTTGAGAAAAAAGGACATGCAGTGTTAGTGGAAACTGGTTTTTACACTGACGTTCAATGAGAAAATCTAGAATTGTGCAGTTATTTTTAAATTGCGGTTACAAAATGGGCTTACATTGAACTATCATGAGTTCTCATTGGACGTCGGTGTAAAAATGTTTTATACCGACAATGCATCTCCTTTAGACTCGTTCATTTATCTTGAATATGTAATCTATCCTTTCAATCTGTATCTGATAAGACTCCCCTCAATTTTTTTTTGGCATGTATCAGTATTCAATAAGACTTCTTTTTTGGTAACTATGATAGAATATGTGATGAATTCTTGCCTTCTATATTGAATATGAAACTGAGAATTGGATAGTGAGTTATATATACTTACTCAATTTTGTTAATATCATATAGGAACACTTAAAGATGGGCGTCTTGTTGCAATAAAGCGCTTACATAAAGACAAGTTCAAGATGTTAAGGTTACATGATAATAAGCTTGAGGAGGAAACTTTAAGAAAGTTCATCAATGAAGTTTCAATGTTAACTCGCATGAGGCACGAAAATCTTGTCCAATTGTATGGTTGCACCTCTCCTCAGACACGTGAACTACTTCTCGTACAAGAATACATTCCGAATGGCACTGTGTCTTGTCGTCTTCATAAACACACGTTCCCATGGTCTACTCGACTAAATGTTGCATTACAAACTGCAAGTGCACTGGCTTATCTTCATGCTTCCAATGTTATCCACCGTGATGTGAAAACTAGTAATATTCTACTTGACAAAAGTTTGAATGCTAAAGTTGCAGACTTTGGATTGTCGCGCCTTGTCCCGCACGGCGCCACTCACGTTACAACCGATCCTGCTGGAACTCCCGGTTATATTGATCCGGAGTATTACGAGCATTGTCATCTTTCGGATAAAAGCGATGTTTACAGCTTCGGAGTGATATTGGTTGAGTTGATATCATCTTTACCTGCATTTAGCGAGGATGAAAAACAACCTTTTCTTTCTGATTTCGCTATGGATAAAATCCTTAAGGGACAACTCGAAAAGCTTGTTGACCCGAATCTTGGATTTCAATCAGACAATTGGACAAGTGAAACTGTAGGTGCAGTGGCAGAGTTAGCATTTGGCTGCTTACAACCTCAAAGAGACATGAGACCTTCCATGAGTGAGGTTTTGAATACTCTTGAGAGCATAAAAAGTGGAAGCTCCCAAAAAGCTCTTAAATGGGGTTCAAATAATTGTTATAATGCTACCAAAGTTCACATTGTGTCACGTTTGCCTGATGATTATTTTGAGAAGAAATAGCATCAAAGTTGGAATACTATATTTTTTTGTTAGAGAATTTGAATACTGGTTGCTCATGTATACTAATTTCAACATTTATATATACTATCAGTATAAATACCAATTATTTATGTATGCATTCAATTCTTTCATGGTTCTATAACAATTCATATAATATTTGGCATTACTAGAATTCTACTTTTATCAACAAGGTGTTAAAGAGTTGGTAACATATTTTCCCTCATGAAAAAGTTTATGTAATGTCTATAAGTTTTTTTTTGACAAAATGTAATGTCTATAAGTTGTTTTTACTTTATTTCAATAAACTATTCCGAATAAATTCTGAGTGCTTATTAAGTAGTTTAGTTAGAATGGTTTGTTGAATAAGTACTTAAATAAACTTTAATTGCTTATTATTTACAAAAATGGATATAAATAAATATTTTTACCTCTCAAAATTTTTGCTTGGTAATCAGTCTTTGCCTAATGTGTACAAGCAGGGTCATCCCTTAGGGGGTGCAAACAGCTCTATCGAGTTGGGCTTCCCAAATTTTAAGGCCCAAACTATTTTTTTATTTGTATAATATACATAGAAAAATCCAATATATATTAGAAAATTGCTTTTCTAACTTACAAAACGTCATATTGACACATGAAAATTCCCAAAAAACCCCAGCAGTAGTTAACCGGCGGCAGTTAACTGCAACCGATTTGTAGAACGGTAGTTAACTACCGTTAGGGACTTTTTAGGAATTTCCATGCGTCAATATGACGTTTTGTATGTCAGAAAAGCAATTTTCTATATATTAAGAACGTGCAAATATTTTAAAAGTATGAGGATGAACTGCTGGTTGAGAAGTATATTGGCATATTTGATGTCATTGGTTCAACACCCGGTGGTCATACTAAATACTTTTTTTCTTTAATTTTTTTTTCCAGCATGATTGGGCCTAATTTGTTCAACACGTGGTCATGCTAAATACTTTTTTTCATTAATTATGTTTTTATCCAACATGATTGGACCTAATTTTTTTTTTTTAAGAGGCTAAAATGAAATATATTGCCACATCAAAAGATCCTCCTAGCATAAGGTGTACCAGGGTGGAAACCACCAAGTCATAACAATATTTACGTTCACAAAACAGGAAAAAAAAAGAAGCAGAATAAAGCATTAGCCTACGCCTAAAATGATGAATGGACTAAGCCACCACGCATGATAGTTGAAGGGAAGAGAAGGGTATTTCTCCTTCAACCACATGAATGCGAGCGACTTAATTTTGTCTACAACATTAAGAATTGAGCTCTGCTTGCCGTTAAATAACCTGTTATTTCTTTCTTTCCAAATTTCCCACGTAGTTGCAAACCGGATAGCATGTAAAATTGCACCACGGGCCTTCACGTTACCACCATCTAAGAAAAACTGATTAAAATGGTCAACCACACCAAGAGGAATGACTGTTGAGAAGCTGAGCCACCTGAATAATAAATACCAAACCGCGCCAAACGTAGGACAGTGTAAAAACAAATGAGTGCTAGTTTCGACTGTGTTACATCCAGCAATACACAACCGAGAGTCATATGGAATCACACCACGACGAAGGAGATTATCCTTCGTTGGTAGCCTATCACGAAACAGACGCCACGCAAACAAGACGACCTTAAGAGGAACATGTTTATTCCAAAGAGTTGTCACCGACACCGTAAAAGCTTCAATCGGATGCGAAGCTTGCACTTTATAAGCACTACGGACGGAAAAAACATAAGATGTTTCCAACTGATTGGACCTAATTTATCATCTCCTTTAATTATTTTCTTTAATTATTTGAGTCTCAGTATCTTTTCTAAAAACACAACAAAACTTTTTTTTTCTTTCTTATTTTTGTAGGACACTTGTAACTTTTGGCCCACAATTATCATGTAAAATAGTAAAGCTCCAATTATATTTCTTTTTTTTCTCTTTTAAAAAAAATTGTGTATTTTATTAGGGACATATCTTTACTACTAGAACTGAGTTTTCAATTTCATAGAAACGGTCATGTGTACAAGTAAATTAGTCTTACACCTAGTACAAGTTTGTTTTCACTATTAGATCAATAAGTCTCATCATATCTTATTTGATGGTAAGACTTATTTATCCAATAATAAAAACAAAATTGTACATGTTGCAAGACTGATCTCATTTGTGCTTCATATAATTCATCTGGTAATCTAACAAGGAAATGCAATGCTATTTCAAAAAAATAAAATGAAATATAGTAAATAATACTTCCACCAAGAAGTGTTGGTGATAGCTTGGGTGGGCCTTGGGCTGGTCACTATTGTGGATCAGAGTTGCTTGGACCCAACTCATCACTGAAATTTGCTTTTCTCCCCTCCAAAATTGTTCATTCCCTTAATTCAGTGTGAATTAACTCTCACGCTCAGCAATTTTCAACGTGAGTTAACTCACGCTAACACTTTTAAGATTGATTGAACCGACTTAAAAAATGATTGAACTGATCTTAAAAATGCTAGCGTGAATTAACTCACGCTGAATTAAGGAAATTAGCCAAAATGAAAAGGATAAGAGCAATTTTCCTCATCACTGGCCTCTGAACTGCTACTTCTAATCAGGATGTTTAATATGCAGTTGTTAGGATAAATTATTTTTGAAGCTTGAGGTAAGTTTCATGTATATTTTTTAATACGGTCAATATTAGTTTTTATCCTTAAGGTGATGCTCAAACCTCTAAACTAAAATTCTTTTGTCTCAAAGTTCCAATTAAATTGTACTAAAAAAAAAAAAAGTTTCAATTACAATTTAAGGAAAACAGATGTATTATACATTTTTAATTTTATAGTTAACTTGAATATCGTAAGTTTGTTCTTAAAATCAACGGTGTTGAATATTGATGAAGGTTCTTAATTAGTTGTCTTATCCTACTATCCTTAAATAAAGTTGTGGTCCCTAGAAGCAATTAGGGTGACATGTTTGTCCAGAAAACAAATTGTATTTCTCAATCAACTCAGACTTTATATGTACTGACTTATAATAAAATTTTCTATGAAAAAGAAGTTTATAATCGATGGCCTTCTTAATTTGATCAGGATAAGTTTCTCAATATATTATATACACTGACAAAAGTTTCAACTAGTTTTGGCATATATTGTCTTCATTTTCTTCCTTGTTTTTTTAGCATAGTTAGGTTCACACTTCACAGAAGTTGACAGTATATTTGGTGAGTTGTCTCAAGTAACTTGTATTATTGTCTTTTGTTTTTTGAGGTCGGCCCATAAGTACATAGATTAAGAATAATAATTTTAGTTCTGTCGAAAAAAAGAATAATACTTTTAGCATGAAAAAAAAAAGATTGGTTAATAATACTTACCATATGTGATTTAAACAACTTATTCTTCTTGAAAAAAATTATGCAATTACATTAATCCTTATAAAAGGTCGGGTAAATACAAAAAGTAAGCAACTTTGTGCTTGTTTAGAGTGACGTTTGATGAAGCAAAAACACATCTGCACACTATTCAATGTAAATTTGCCGTGATTTTAAGAAGTTGAAAATCGAAGCTTTTGCGTTAAAGTGGTTTTTTGCCCTGATTTAAGGCACAACGTGATTTACGGCCGCTCATACAATCATGCAACAAAGTGACTTTTGATTTCGATAAATTAAGTTAGTTACACTAACAATAAATTGGTTAATGTGGTAAGAAATTTGAGTTCATTAAGCAAGTTACTTGTATTTAACATATATGGAGGAAATTTTCAGGAGTTGATGAATTAAGCAAGTTACTTGCATTTAAAATATGCTTGGGATGCACTAATCTTTAATTTCTAAAAATCATTTTGTTACATTAATTCCTAAAGATGTCCACAAATATCTATGTTGTGAAATCTAATTGATGAATGAGTAAACTTTTTCTTTTTATTGAGTATATATAAACTAAACTTTCTTATAATTCATTCAATGAAAAGAGAAGATTGTGAATTGTATTGAGTATTCACTGACTTTCATAAAGCATCCGGAATATGCTTATGGTACACATGAATATACTTGTAAATGCTGTGATAGTTTCGTTTTCTTCTTATTTTTTGTCTCATATGTTTCCTTCATTAAATGCGTTCATATTTAAGCGATTGTCGGTCTGACACTAAATATAGATATATCTCTTCTAAACGAGATTTAAATTTTTGTTTGTCACGTTGTAGAATGCTAACCTCTTCCATTAAACTCGATCTCATTGACGATGTTATAATAGTGTGTGTCAAAAGAAAATGTTGTCATAGCTATAGCATGACATTGACATGGTAGAGTTCAACAACCTCAAACCATTGAGGGTCCATTAAGGGTCCCATATATTTGATAAGCTCAGTGCAGATTGCCACATTTCTTAGCCAAATAAATTTTACCATATACCCTCATCACTCAAATGATTGTTTTCTATTATATAAGTTTTTATAGAAGAAAAAAAAATGGGCACAAGATTTGGGACCATCCTCCACCCTGTTATCTGCCACTGCCACTGCCCCTTGTTGTTATCTAGCATTCCTTCTCGGTTGAGACTTGAGTACAACATAGGCTTTGGCTTGATAACATTTTGAATTTATATACCTAATTCATGGATAGGCATTAATTAATAGAATTTGAAGTTTGTTTATAAACAGTTAATTTTAAATCTCCTTTAAACAATTTCTCAAAAAAAAAAAAACTCCTTTAAACAAAAAACAAAACTCACCCCAAAATAAACCTACACAAATATACAAGTTTTTTTTTTTAAAGAATCTAACGACAAAACTCATATACATTAAAATTAAAAAAAAGAATTATAAATTAAAACTCACAAACATCAAATATTTCTGTATATCTTTATCATCTAATTTCAACTTACAAGACAGTCAATATATGTAAGTTGACTCCTGTTGTTAATTATTTTGTGATGTTTGAAGTAATTAAACCTTATGTCATGATACTCTACCATAGAAGTCACCTAGTTATTATAATTATTATTATTATTATTATCAAAATTCAAACCTTAAATTGTTCACACTAGTGTAACAACCAGAAAAAAAATGTCTTTAAACTTTTTAAATGAAAAAATATTTCTAAATTGTGATTTGTGTCTACATGAACTTATCGGATTATTACTAAAATATTATAAAATGATTCAGAATCAAAAAATAAGTATCAGTTGTTATCGTGGATATGTATGTCTATTTATATATTATATCCATCAAAATTTATGCATTCTATTAAACAGATTCGTATTTAACTGAAACTCATTAATCACGTAAGACAATCATTTGACTATAGTATAATTATTCGTCAATTTATATATACAAAATTAGTATTATAAATACTTTTTAAAAATTTGTAAAGAAAATTCAAAGTTGTACATATCAACCTTCTCTAACTAACTAATGTGGACTCACTATTAAATTTAACTAAGTTGTACATATGTGATTTGAACACATTTTCTTTTTTATCAAATTTGAACACACATATATAGACGTGTAAGTTGACTGCAATTTTTTTTAAAGTAGTTTAGCGGTCAGAATTCACCTTTTTCAAGGTGAATAAGTGGGGTGTCTGAGGTTCGAACCCTGACCCCAACATATAACAATGCATGTCTCTATCAATTGAGCTATGCTCACGGGAACTGCGATTGTTAATTATTTTGTGATGTTTAGCGTAATTAAGCTTATGTCATGAAGATACTGTGCATATATTTCATCAAGTTTTTTTGTTATCCTTTTCAAATAGTATAATGGTTGGTTACCTCTTAATCTGAATAAGTGGATTCTTCATGATTCGAACACGGTTAATGTATATAGTATGTAATGTTTATAATAACTAAACTAAACTCACATCAATTAATTATTGAAGTCAAATTTAAACCTTAAAATGTTCATATTTATTAGACTACCTTTGTGTATGTTGGTTTTTTAAATAGTCAGAAGTACTCTAATCAAAAAATTAACAGTCAAATGTACGATTATTTATTTAACTAATTCTCATATTATAATTAATTCCTATGGTCTTTTTCGTTAAAACAATATATTATTTCCTATGGTCTTTTATTTTATTTTATTTTACTTTATTTCCTCTGGTCTTGATTATTATTAACAAAAAATATTTATATTTCCATTTTCAAATATAGGCGATTTTTAACTTTCTTGTTTAGATTTGTTTATCTAGACTATACAACACATAAATTGTTGAGATTTGAAAAAATAAAAAAAAAAAAAAAACTTATTGAAGAGCACATTCTTAGTCCAAAGCTTTTACCATAGGATCAAATTCTGAGGTTTAGTTCACAAATTAATTAAAGTGGCATTAAAGTGTGATACATTAATCTATTTTAGTTATGCTTGAAGTGATTATTTATGGTAAATTCTAATGCAGTTGCAACAGACATACTCAGTTCGATCTCGTGTATAAGTAACAAAAAGAAGTTTGATGGTCTTAATTCTCAAATTTAAACCAAAATTTACTATAATTATTATACTTAATATCTTTATTTTATATTTACCCTTAAATCAAATACACGGTAACTATCCATATCTGAATTAATTCGACACTTTCTAGAGCACTTCTAAAGATAAAATGAAAAGATGTGATTTTTTATGTTACTTTAAATATACTTAGTTTACTTTTTTTTTCTTCAAGTAACTTAATGACTATAGCTCATACATTTTAATTAAGAAGATATGTGATGTTTGCGGTTCAAATCCTAATCTCTACACATATTATATAATGTCTCTATTATTCAAATCTCAACCCCTACATATATTATGTATTATCTCTATCAACTGAGTTAAACTTACAGAAGACACACTTTCTTAAAATTTAGGAAAAAATAATTTTTTGACGAAAACTTATTTATTTTTGAATGTTTAAATAATATCTCCAAAACACTCTTTAGTATTCACTATTTTATTTATGCAAAATACACCCTCTTCATGGATGGGAACTTGGAATCACCAATTGTAGTAGACCTATTTATGATGTTTGGAAACACTACAATGCTATACTGTGGTTCTCCTTGTGGATGATAATCAATCATGATCAAATAGTAATTCACCTTATAGTCACTTAACTGTTAGTATATTTGCAACAAATGGCATGGGCAAGTAAATGACACGTTTTGTCCTTACCAAGTAAAAGTCCAAGAGAGGACACTCAGCTCAGTGGAGGGTATGATTAGATGGAATTTGTGGTATTTAGTGTCCTCTGCTAAATTTGCATGCTGCACGTGTCATATCTCTTATCATTACACATGTCTCATATTGATTTGCTTTTCACAAACCAAACCAACCCGGAGGTGATTTATTTGGGTGAGTGGTGATGTCTTGACATTGGTCAGGTTTGCCTTTAGTAGTAAATTATTGATTTGTATAATCTGAATTGTGAAAAATAATTGAGAGAATTATATGAATTATTTCAAAATTAAAATGTAGTTAATTCTATAAATTATAAAATTATAAATGAGATCAATTAGACATGACAACAAAGTCCGTACTCCACGATATCTATCCAAATCAACTCAAATTGACAGGTTTTTTTTCCGCTTTAATTGGTTATGAGTTTGAGTTTTTTCCGATTTCAAAACATGGGTATAAGACAGATAATAAAGATATAAATATCTACACCGAATCAAATCCAAACCCGTTTCGAAGATAGAAAATGATCTCTATTTTATAAATAGAAACTTAAACTCTAAATCATTTTACTCACAAAATCAATGTCTCGATCTATCAGACAACACTCACTTCTCTAAGTTATCTCTTCTCCTTTCACATCTCATACCCTCGGTCTCTCACTTCTCCACCACCATAGCCATCGATCACCATCATCTTTTGCTGGATAATGCAATACAACATTGAGCCAGAAAATGAAAAATACTCTTTTTTTTATTAAAAAAATTATACACTGTGGGGATGGAAATGGAGTGGGGATGCACGAACCCGTCGAAGATGAGTATGAATAGGGTAGCATGTAAGTGTTTGGGAGTAAAGTATGGGGACCGCCCCATCCTATCTCATTGCCATGCCTAGATTCAATATTATATACTCCCTCGGTTTCTAATTATAAACAAAATTGATTTTTTAGGTTCATTCAATTAATAATGTATGTGGTTATGGACCACATACATCATTAATTGAATGGATCTAAAAAATCAATTTTGCTTAATTAGAGAAACAGATAGAGTATCTTATAAATTATAATTTGTAATGGATATAAATGAGAAAATAATTGAGGTAAGATTGTATGTGAAAATGCGTAAATGTTACCATTTTTATTTTGAATTGATCATTGATTAAATTAAATAATTTTTTTTTTCTTCATCAGCGAGGGACTTAATTGAGTCATGAAAGTAAAATCCACCTAATATTTATCATTTCTTTTTGCCAAACAAAAATAAATTATTAATTTCCCATTAAAACCACATTTCTTGTTGTGACCCACCAATGGAAAACACAGAATGTGAAAGAAATGGTAACATCCCCAATAGGTGACAGCAAAAATTTCCATGTCTTCTACATTCCTAACTTCATGTAAACAACACATTCTCTCTTCAACAACCTTCTCTTTTATTCATTCTTTCACTTCACACAAATTTTCCTTCAAATTCTTTCACTTTCTCCCACTCTTTCAATTCACTCACCTACTCCTTTTCTTCACTTCAACTCTCTCATTTCCTTTCTCTAAAATTTCCTTCAAATTCTTCACATTCACTTTGATCTTCTTCAAATTTTGATTATTGTTTGGTTCATGAGAATTTCTTAGATAATTAGTGTTTTTTCTTTTTAAACTCGATATCCAGTTCAAGGACCGAATAATACCGATCGGTCCCACCTTCAAGCCAGAGCAAAACCTTGTATGAACAGACTTAATACAAAAATTGTTAGTATCTGAAAAAGTCAAACCTGAGACCTTTAGAGTAGCACGCTTCGAGAAAAATTACAGTGTTCCTTCCTGTGTACCCTCTTTGATCCTCTGTTTTTCAATTTTTCTTTTGTATTGTTTTAGGCTGAATCAACTTGACCCAGTTTTTGTTTCTCTTAGTTTTGTTCATTTTTCATTTCAAAAACGAAAAAAGAGAAGATTTTTGAAGTTGGGTCTTGTTAATTTTTTTGTTTTTCTTCCTTGATCATACAAAATTTTCCGTTGTTTTCTCGGGAAAAAAAACAAAGGAAAATGCTTGGTACAGCCTTGCAATTTGGTAGTGTTGGTGGTGAGGATCGGTTCTACATTCCAGTGAAAGGAAGGAAGAATCAAAATCAGCGTAAGAAAACTCAGAATAAGAGTGAAGATTCTGTTTCAAAGAGTGAACTTCTTGCTTCTGAGAATAAGAATCTCAATGAAGATTCAAACTCTTTGAAGAAATCATCAACTTGTTGTGCTTCTGTTGAGCAAGCTAGTAACATTGATAAGTTTTTGGAGTCCACAACACCTTTGGTTCCAGCTCAGTATTTCTCTAAGGTTGATCTTATTTGTCTTTTTTCAATTATGGTTATTGTTTATCTTTTGAGTGTTTGATTTGTGTTTTGTTGGAATTGGAAGGTACAAAACAACAACTTTAATTCACTGTTTTTGGTCTGTTTCTTAGTTTGTAAGTGTTGTTGGAATAATTTTTTTATAGGTTAATGTTAGTAAGTTAGTGGCTATGTTAGTTTATGAGTTTCATTGAACTCTCAAACCTCATGGTTAAAAACCTATGAAGCACGAATATAGACACCCAAATACTGACACATTGACACCGCTAATAATTTGAGAAAATCACATAATTCAGTGTAATTGTAATTATATGCGTCAGTGTCGTGACGTGTCCAACACCATGTACCTCTAATATGAGGAGTGCCCGTGCTTCATAGGTTAAAACTTTTTTGGTGTCTCTCAGCTCACTAATCAAGGTGTCTGCATGGAATAATTGACTTCATTTTTTTTAAGAAGCCAAACTAGCCCACTGAAATTGACACTGCAAAGAATCGAACCTGAGACCTTGGCACCAGAGAATAATTGACTTTATAAGAACAACTTGTTGGATTGACTTGTTTGAGTTTATCTAATAGCATAAACACCTTGTAGTTTGACTGCGTTTATGAAAACAGCTTATGACATGTCCATAAGTTGTTTTTAATTTATTACAGAAGTTCTACAGGGTAGCTGATGAAAACAGCATAAAACTTGGTGATCATGTTAGTGTGTGGATTAGAACTCATGAAGCTCATGGTTAAAACTCTTTGAAAATCTCTTATTAACTCCATATAAACAACTTAGGACATAAGATAGGTGAATTTGAGGACTGTTTGTAGTGACTTATTTGAGCTTATATGTTAACATAAACACTTGTGAGACAATTTAAGGGAGTTTATGGAAATAACTTATGACGTGTTCATTAGTTGTTTTTAGTTTATTTTCATAAGCTCGTTAAGATAGTTTATTATAACAACTTATAACCTATATGTTAACAGTTTGACTTTATTTTATCTTTTGTAATAGAAATAGCTCATACTGTCATACATAAACACTTATGTCATAAATGCTTAATAAAGTTGTTTATCCAAACACGGCCTATGTCTTGCTTATTTACTTGGGACTTGTTTTTATTATGTTGTGGTGTAGACAACAATGAGAGGCTGGAAGACTTGTGATGTAGAGTATCAATCTTACTTCGCCTTGAATGATCTTTGGGAATCTTTCAAGGAATGGAGTGCGTATGGAGCTGGAGTTCCCTTGGTACTTGATAAAAAAGAATCTGTTGTACAATATTATGTTCCTTATTTGTCGGCTATTCAACTATATGGTCAATCAGATAAGAAGTCAATTGCTAAGACAAGGTATTGGCATTTCATAAGTAGAGTCATGCTTTTGTATATGTGCATGATAATTCGTAGCTTTGAGTTGAGTCTACATTTGATCACTGGAAACATTGTACTTTATTGGTTAAAATTGATCAATGAAACTTCTTTTTTGTTGTCTATCTTTAATTTCTTTGTTGTGCTTGTGAATGAATTGATTTTATGAAACTATGAAGTATTGGATAGTGGTGCTGGTTAGTAGGTGAAATCAATGAAAGGAAAATGCATTTGTGGTTTAAGTTTTAACAATGTACTCTTGTCATAGATAGTGAAAGTGATAAAATTGAAAATAGTTTATGCGCAAAATCCTGGAAGAATGATATTAAAAACTGATTGTAGTAGAGTTTGATTAGTTTCACGTTGATTTTGGTTTCCATCCAAATTTGGTTCTTCTTCTATTGTAAGAAATCACAAAAACTTTTTCTGGTCACTGCTATCTCTCTTTATGCAGATTTTTTTTTCTCAGATTTTGTTTGCAAAAAGAAGTAACCATATCTCATTTTCATTTCTCGTTAGATACATTGGTGAAGATAGTGATGTTGATTACTATAGAGATTCAAGTAGCGATGGAAGCAGTGATAGTGAATTTGGTAGAAGGAACAAAGATTCTATAACACAAAAAAGTAATCAATATCGAACAGGTGACACTTCTTTACAAATGAGCAGGCTATCTGTACTTGATAAACACTTTGCAGCGCAAGAGGGATTTTCTAGCGATGAAAGTGAAACTGGAAATCCTCAAGATCTTCTTTTCGAGTATTTCGATCAAGATCCTCCTTATAGCCGTGAACCATTAGCTGACAAGGTGAGTACCGATCTTACTTAATGTGTGGCTTATTTGCCGTTACTTTCATCTCATCTTATATCTCATTATATTTGGACAGATACTAGATCTTGCGCGCCACTATCCTAGCCTCAACTCATTGAGAAGTTGTGATTTATTGCCAGCTAGTTGGTTGTCTGTGGCATGGTAAGAATAACTTAAATTTATTGCTTTAGTGCATTGTTGTCAGTATCTTACGATACATGTGAGTCATATCTTGATTCAATACTAAAACGAACTCAATGGATACAAATCTCTAGTGTGTATCTATTTGGACATGAATCTCATCTTGAATCCATATTCACTATGATGAATTGTGATTCATTCTAATGAATCATTACCTAAACTTGGTAACCATTCACTTTTCTTTTGTTGCTGGATATATACCGTGAATCTTGAATTATTTTGAGGTTCAAATATGACATATCAACTTATAATTTTGATATTTTACTTGTATTTTTACTAAAATATGACATATTTTCATTGGCAACGTATCTTACGATCCATAATAAGATTTGATTCACGAATTGGAAAAAAGTTTTCTCAACTTGATAACTATGCTTTAATGCTCAATTTTGTGTCCCTAAACATTCTTCGATGTCATGTTTTAGGTATCCTATATATCGAATACCGACCGGTCAAACATTGAAAGATTTAGATGCTTGCTTTCTTACTTACCATTCACTTCATACGCCCTTGACAGGTATTCTTGGAACTTTAACCCTATGCTTGACCTGCACTGGCATAGTAGTTTTTGCTTATCATTCAACACTCATTTGGTGTCATTATTATTAGATGTACTCATGCATTGTAAACTTGTTTCCTCCTTTTACCTTGGGCCTGTTTGGAGTGACTTATTTGAGCTTATTTATTGGCATAAACACTTGTTAGACTCTTTGGTAGAGCTTACGGAAACAACTTATGACATGTACATAAGTTGTTTTCAAATTACTTCTATAAGCTCTTCAAGCTAGCCTATGAAACTTTTAGTTTATATGAATGAAAACAGTTTAATTATCCACCATTGATAATTGGTTTGATTTAAAATAATATTGTAATCCTAACTCTATAAAATGTAAGATTTAGCAGGAGCTTTATCCGTATTGCTTTACTTTAATTTGCTTTTTTTAATATTATTAAGTGCTTCTACAACTTACTCTCATATCTCAAAATATCTTTTCATGCTTTATTATACCTAACTTTCCATTTTTTTAAATACTTTGTTTTTTATTGCAATTCCAGGAAATGGGGGTGCTCAGGCTCCAACGATGCTTTATCCCAATGACATGAATGGCGTACCAAAGATATCTTTACCAACTTTTGCAATGGCATCCTATAAGTTAAAAGGATCTATTTGGATACAAAACGGAGTTAGTGGTAATCAATTAGCAAATTCTCTCTTGCAGGCTGCAGATAACTGGTTAAGGCTGGTTCAAGTGAATCACCCGGATTATCAGTTCTTTGTATCGCGTGGCACGTACTGCAGGTGAACCGAATGACACGACTTATCATTACATTCTCATGACTAGATTCAAAAGCCATTAGCCTTAAATTTACGTGTTCATTGCTCGACGCAACTTGATATTATCCGTCAATCGTAGAGAATTTTATGGTGTTGCAACTACTAATGTTGGTTCGTGTTACACCCCTAATAAGCACAAAATATGAGATGATCTCAATTGAAGAATGAAATAGAGATTGTTGCTAAACTGTAAAAATAGAGTTTTGTTTGTGGTTAAAAAGTAGTCACATAAGTGGGAATGAAAGGTTCCAATGGCAAGGGAAAAGGGTTACATATATTCAGCAAAAATGGCCAAGGCTATTGCTTCACAGGGAATATATGTGGAATTCAGTTTGATCCTTGAAGCCTTTTCAGTTCAAGATAGTTGAGTTTTTAGACTTAAATATTTACTGATATTTAGTTATGCTGTGATTTAGAATTAATGGGTGAAATATGTAAATTTTACTGTAGAGCAAGGTACATGTTTGGTTCTATATAATTATATCTGTGATAAACATCTTGTTAACCGAAGTAAGAGACCTACTTTTAAAATCATGAATCGAATCTTATTACGATCCGTAAAATATATCATTAATACAAATATGATATTTTTTTAAAGTAAAAACAAGTGACATTGCAAAATTATAAGTTCACATATCATTATTAACAAAAATATATATCTGGCTACATTAAATTTAAGTAGTGATTCGTTTGAATGAATTGTGGTGAATTAGGATTCATCATAATGTCTCGGTACAAGAAGAAAGTGGGGGTGAAACTAGATGATGCTTTGGAATATTCTAGTCTAGTATTTTAAAATAAGTGTCTCATTCTTTAATATGTCAACATTTGGTTGCATTAATATGTAACATTTGGAAGAGTATGAATGGAGCTAATATAAGTGTACTCTTAAGTGTCAAAGGCATTAAAAGAGTATGCAAAAATGGCATGAGTACAAGAGCTGTATAGTGATGACTTGTTAGGCAGTGTAGGTCCATGGACCACCTGAAAAATTGAGACAGTTAGGTTTTAATTGGAAACAAAATAAATGTTGTGGTTGAACCTAAAAATCATGTGTTGAAAAATAATATCAAACTTGATGCAGAATATGGATTGATTGTCATGTGTTGAAAAATAGTACTTGATGCAAAATATTGATTGGTGATGTAAGCATGTAGCAATTTCTCTTGACATACTTGAAAACTAGGGTCTCTATTGTCATAGTGTAAAGGGCAAGTTGGTAATGTGACTCTTTCAATGAGAAAAATACTTGAGTTCTATTACTGGAGTCACCTAGACAATGCAGTCTGATGTAAAAATATTTGAATGTTGTGTTCCTCCACACTTGGGGTTGGTTTCATAATAGATCTATAAGATTCAGGATGGAGATATTTTGTGGCACCAATATTGGTTCCACAATTTATTTTGTCAGGTAGTCTGGTGGCTAGAAACTCACCTTTAAAGTGAATAAGTGGAGTGTTCGGGTTCAAACCCTGACTCTTGCATATATTATCAATGTTTCAACTGAACTAAGTGCATGGAGACTGGTTTAAAGATTCTAATTATCATGAGTTAACATAAAAAAAATCAAGGTTGAATGATTCTATTAGTGGAATATTTTGAAGTGGAGTTTGAGATTGTTTAAAAACAAGTTTCAAAGCTTGAAGAAGCAATCTCAAGTAAAAAATGATATTGATAGGTCAAATATGTGTTGCTTATTTTTATCACCATTGGAGGAAGATTCAGTTTGGTTGCTTAAGAATGCCTTAAATAGGTGGCAATTTCGGTTCAGAGAAAATAAGTTAAATAACCATTAGATATGCTCTAAGCTTTCATGTATCGATCCATATTGTAGTCCATCAAATCATTCTTAAATCATAACAAATTAATACTCATCCACGCTTTTTTCATCTCATTCATTATCACCATTAGTCCATTACTATCTTACCTCCAAATCGTCTCTAAATTGACATTAAAAAATAATTTTGTATTTGCGCAAAACAACTATATTTTATTCCCTTAAAAAAAACATCTACTTTTTTTTTTCCAAATAATTTAGATGAGTTGGATTCCGAGAGCTCATCAGAGTCAAGACAGACCTCAAAACTTAGCATCCTACTTATAAATCATACTTTAAAGAGTTTCTCACATGAGTAACAAAAGTTGAACCTACAAAACATATATATTATTTTTTGGTACATAAATAACATCTATATTGAATCATATGAAGTTTATCCAATAAGAAAAGAGAAATTTACAAAACAAAATATGAAAATGAAATAGAATCTTTACTAGACGGATAGACGCTCCAATGGATTGTCATAGTTTAAGTTATTTGTATATACTATTAATATTAATACTCGAGTTGAAAATACGATATGTGATTTTTGAGAAGTGTTAGAACCATTATCTTTTTTACTCACTTTTTTACACTTACTCTTTTATTGAGTGAAATCAATCAAAATCTTACACCTTGAAAGTTCGTTCCACATAAAACGATATAATAAGTATTAATTTCATTCAATAAAAAATGAGTGTCGAAGAAAATGTTAAAAAAATTCTTTTTATTCTTTTTTAAGTTGAACTCGGCTTGTTTTCTTTGAACAGTCATATTGTAAATTCGAAGAAAAAAAGTTAAAATTTGATCAAAAGTGCAAAAGAAAACAAACCCAAAAATCGTTAGAATTTTCAAACCTGGGTCCCACTACATCTTGTCTGTATAACGTTAGATAGATTAGATGAGTAATAATACACTTCTTGTCTTAATTAATTAAATGTTGTAAAGTAATTAATTGAATAAAACAAAAAAGAAGAAACTAGCCGTTAGAGTTTCTCCAAATTCAAATGAAAATAAGCGTAACACTTTCGTTTCATTTCAACACAATCATTCATCTCTACACAGAGAGAGAAAAATCAAATCCAAACCCTAATTTTCAGCTTCATCCCTCTCTTCACGCTTTATTTCCTACTTGAAATTGAATCAATTACTCACTCAACTTGTTCAATTGAAATCCTCTTCAGTTTAATGTGAGTTTCTATTTATGCTTTTTCCTTAGTTTATTGCTTAATTAACACCATGATAGAATTAGAATTGAAATTCCCCTTTGATTAATGTGAGTTTTTATTTCAATTTCCTTTTTTACTTTCTCATCTATTGCTAAAGTTTCTATTTTTAATTTATTTTCCTTAGTTTAGTGCTTAAAATTAGCGTCGAAATTGAGTTTAGTTCATTAACCATCGTCATAATTTCTTTCCTTTTTTTGTTGAGTTTAGTATCTTAAAACGGAAATTCTACATTTCTCTGTTTTTTTTTTCTTCCTAAATTATATTTATTCTGAGTTGAATCTATCAGATCTTTCTTTGTGTCTTAATTTTAATATAAAAAAACATTTTTTTTTGAAGTAATGTAAAAAATTCATTGAATCTGGATTTTTTCAATTTAATTAAGTTGAAATTTTCTGTTGGGTATTTAATTTGAGCAAAAGTTATGTCACATTGGGAATCAATGATCTTATATATGAACTCAAGTGTTGATTTTTAGTGCTATTATGCTTTTTTTTCAATTTATTAAAGTTAAAAAATGTCAATTTTGTTGATGATAGAAAATTTTGGCAAAATTTGATCCATTTAGCAGACCCCACTTAGTGGGATAAGGCTTGAATGTTGTTGCTTTAATGATGATTTTGGATCATATGATAAGTAGCAGGAAATGTTTAATTATTTGATGTTATGATGAGCTTTTTGAGTTATTAAACTTAGAATATGTCAATTTTGTTGCTGATTTTGGATCATATAATATAATATAAGTTCAAATATTTTTATCCTTTTGATGATTTTGTGTCACTGTGACTTGTGTAGAAGATGACTGTGAAAACACCTGGAACACCAGCTTCAAAGATAGATAGGACACCGGTATCAACACCAGGAGGGCCAAGAGCTAGAGAAGATAAAATTGTGGTTACAGTAAGGTTAAGGCCTTTAAACAGAAGGGAACAATTGGCTAAAGATCAGGTGGCATGGGATTGTATTGATGATTATACGATCGTTTATAAACCGCCGCAACATGAACGCATTACTCAACCGGCATCATTCACTTTTGGTATTCACATTATCAATTGACTGAAGTTCCATTTATAATTTTTAAGTAATGTTACCAAGATATTTTAAGTATATTTGTTGACGTTGGTTTTCTCGCTGCAGACAAAGTTTTTGGTCCGGCTTCTATAACCGATGCAGTATATGAAGAAGGAGTAAAGAATGTCGCGTTATCTGCACTTATGGGGATCAATGGTATTGTGTTAAATATTTGTATCATTTTGTCCTGTCCTTCCATATGATTTGTGCCTCTGATAGAAACTCTGCATTACATAATGATTGCAAGTTTATTTCATTGCAGCAACCGTTTTTGCTTATGGTCAAACTAGTAGTGGAAAGACATATACTATGAGGGGAATTACAGAGAAGGCTGTTAATGATATTTATAATCATATAATGAATGTAAGTTTGCTAAAATCTTCAATATGGGCCATGTTCTATATTAGACCGGTTCAATTACTTTGGTTCTTGATATATCTTATGTTAACTGTTTTTTCTTTCTAGTTGGGAATTTATGCATTAAAGGATTGGATATGATTTCAAAGGTTGTTAATTTACAGCTAATCTTTATCAATTTCCATGATTACAGAACCCTGAAAGAAATTTCACTATAAAAATATCTGGACTAGAAATATACAATGAGAACGTGAAGGACTTGTTAAATTCAGAACCTGGTAAAAGTTTGAAGCTTCTTGATGATCCTGAGGTAATATATTTGTAAATATTTTTCATTTTCAATTTAACAAGCATGCAATTCTTCAGTAGCTTCATTGTCCTGAATTTTGGAATTTCATATTTTAATATCTTGCATCATTTTCAAAACTCTTTATTTAACGTGCATGCAGTTCAGTAGCTTCTATGTCTTGAATTTGGAATTTCGTATTTTAAACCTTTCATCATTTTTTTTCCCAATTTATTTATTGAGTTAGCAACCCACCCTTACTTTTCTTGAATTTGGAAGTATGTATTTTAATATCCTTTGTGTAATGTAGAAAGGTACTGTGGTTGAGAAATTAGTGGAAGAAACAGCAAGGGATGACCAACACTTGAGACATTTGATCTCCATTTGTGAAGGTAGGATAATCTCTTAGGCCTGCAATGAGGTCTACATGTTTCCTTATTCAAACAACTTAATATATTAAGTTTCATTCCTTTTGCAGCTCAAAGACAGGTGGGGGAAACTGCTCTGAACGATAACAGCTCGAGGTCTCACCAGATAATTAGGCTGGTCAGTGATAGTAATATTCCTTGCTAGAATTTGCAGAACTCGATTCTTTTCTCCTCCATTCACTCTTGTAACTAATATGGTACGTTTATATTGCAGACAATTCAAAGTACGCTTCGTGAAACAGCAGACTGTGTGAAATCTTTTGTTGCTACTCTGGTAATTGAAGTTTCCCCCTTATCAACTATAAAATGGATATATTAGTTCTCGCTGAGACACTGACTGAATTATTTGTGTAAATGAATGCAGAACTTTGTTGATCTGGCTGGAAGTGAGAGGGCTGCACAGACACATGCAGATGGCACTAGGCTCAAAGAAGGCTGCCATATTAACCTTAGTTTGATGACTCTTACAACTGTTATCAGGAAGCTCAGGTCAGAGTCGGTGTTGTTTTCTGGAAGTTGATTTTGTTGTAAATGATAGAATAGAATACTGTCATAATTGGCCATAATTACTTATTCTATCAGTGAAATTAGAGATTCTCCTGATTTTCTCCTTTTCCATGATATGCAGTATTGGAAAAAGAAGCGGTCATATACCTTATAGAGATTCAAAGCTCACGCGTATATTGCAACATTCCCTTGGTGGGAATGCACGCACTGCCATCATATGTACTTTGAGTCCAGCACTAAGCCATGTAGAGCAATCGCGAAACACACTATACTTTGCTACCCGGGCAAAGGAGGTTACAAATAATGCTCAAGTTAACATGGTAATAACCACTTCTTTGTCCCCTTTGTATTTATTTTATATTTCTCTTAGAACAAAGTATGTCATCTTTTTCAAATACTTTGTATAGGTCGTACCCGAAAAGCAGCTTGTTAAGCATTTGCAAAAGGAAGTAGCGAGGCTGGAGGCAGCGCTGCACACTCCTGATCCATCTAAAGAAAAGGATTGGAAAATTCAACAGGTAAATTGAAAAAAAATTATTGTTAGGACTTAGGAACAAGCGTGAACATCATAGTATTGATATTGTTGGCCAATTATTGCAGATGGAAATGGAAATTGAAGAGCTGAGACGTCAGAGAGATCAAGCACAAACTCAAGTGGATGAGTTGCGAAGAAAACTTCAAGAAGACCAGCAGGTGTGTGTCTCTGTCTCTCTCTGTCTCACACTCACAGAAATTTAAATTATTTCAACTGACTTTTAAGATCATTTTTAAATTTAGGTCTCAAAGCCACTTGAACCAGCACATCCTTCAGTCAAGAAGTGCCTATCTTTCACTGGTGCTCTGTCATCACAAAAACCAGGGGTAGGGTGTGAGAGAGTAAGAAACACATCATTAAGACAGTCCATGAGGCAATCTTCTACTGCTCCTTTTGCCCTCATGCACGAAATCCGCAAACTTGAGCACCTCCAGGAGCAGCTAGGTGAAGAAGCTAACCGAGCTTTGGAAGTACTACAAAAAGAAGTGGCATGTCATAGACTTGGGAACCAAGACGCAGCTGAGACAATTGCAAAGTTACAATCAGAAATAAGGGAAATGCGTTCGGTTAAACCAATACCTAAGGAAGTTGTAGTTGGAGGCATGGTTTCTGTCCACAAGAGTGTTAGTGCTAATCTGAAGGAAGAAATTACCCGACTTCATTCACAAGGTAGCACCATTGCGAATCTTGAGCAGCAGCTTGAGAATGTGCAAAGGTCTATAGACAAGTTGGTGATGTCTCTTCCGAACAATTTTCAAACTCTAACCAGTGATGCATCCCCCAAGAATAAAAAGGAACATAAAAGGAAAAAGTTGATTCCTTTGTGTTCAAGTAACTCTACAAATCGCCCCAACTTTATCAGATCTCCCTGCTCACCATTATCTACTACTCAACAAGTTATGGAATCTGATATTGAAAATAAAGCCTCTGAGAATGATGATAATGTTTCAACAGAAATTCATCCCGAGTCTGAGAAGAATACTCCCACAAAGAGTGAAGAAGCTGGTGACGTTACGTCAAAGGAAAATACTCCAAGTCCAGGTTACCGCCGCTCTAGTTCAGTTAACATGAAGAAAATGCAGAAAATGTTTCAGAATGCAGCAGAGGAGAATGTAAGAAGTATAAGAGCATACGTAACAGAATTGAAAGAACGTGTGGCCAAGCTGCAGTACCAAAAGCAGTTACTTGTTTGTCAGGTGCATTATATTTACATATTTTCCTGATTACATTACCATTTCAAATTCCCCCCCATATGTTGTATTTCCATTAGCTTTTCACTGAGGACTTTATTTTTTGATGTCTCTTAGGTACTTGAACTTGAAGCAAATGAAGCAAGTGGCCAAAACATCGAAGAGGAAGTTTATACAGGTGAACCGGAGGAACCTCAAGTCTCTTGGCAAGTAACATTTAAAGAGATGCAGCATCAGATCCTTGAATTATGGGATGCATGTTATGTCTCCATTATTCACAGGACACAGTTTTATTTACTCTTCAAGGGAGATCCAGCTGATCAAATATATATGGAAGTTGAACTAAGGCGTTTGACATGGCTGCAACAACACCTAGCAGAACTGGGGAATGCAAGTCCAGCTCCTAATGTTGGCGGAGATGAACTAACTATCTCATTGTCATCAAGGTTCTCCCTCTTTACACTATACACTCTTACACTTACACTTCACATAACGAGCTATGAATGGCAAATTTTCACTTTCTTTTTACACTCACACAAATACTTCACTATATCATTTATTAAAGAGAATTTTTCATTGAATACATATTGTATGGTATTGCAGTATGAGAGCATTGAAAAGGGAAAGAGAATTTCTCGCTAAGAGATTGATATCGCGTTTGACACCAGAAGAGAGGGAGATATTATACATGAAATGGGATGTCCCCCTTGATGGGAAGCAGAGGAAGATGCAATTTGTCAGCAAGCTTTGGACAGATCCTTGTGATCAAAGGCATGTACAGGAAAGTGCTGAAATAGTTGCAAAGCTGGTGGGTTTCTGCACAGGAGGTAACATGTCAAAGGAGATGTTTGAGCTGAATTTCGTGCTTCCATCTGATAAGAGGCCATGGCTAATGGGCTGGAATCATTTGACAAACTTGCTTAATTTATGATAAATTTCTGTTTGTAAATCAGAAGTACCATTTAAATGTTGTACATGGAAATTAATTTTGGCGCCTATTCAAATTCAAAACTATATTGTTTTTGGACTGGACCATTTTCAGTTCCAATAAACCAATTCAATTCACTGGATTCCAATTTAGCAAAGAATTTTTGAATTATATATATGTTTATTTTTGTGACTTTTGTACTCAAAAGTTGAGAAATAACTCTTGCCCGTTCTGATTTTTACCATGCCTTGTTAAATACTTATCATGCACTCTGGTTTTGTTATATATTTTTACCATCATTGAATTGAAGATGGTTAACACAACAGTCTTGATAAATATTTTTATCTGATCTTAATGTGTTAATTGAAGTGTTTCAATCAATCTAGACGTGATTGTCATGATCTTATAATTTGGAGCTATTAAACTTCTCACTTGGTCTAAGCCCTAAAGTATTTTGGTTACTTTTCATCTCAGGATAGTGTCATGTTCTGGTTTTGATTTTGCAACTTTGAAGACAGTGGTCCAGATTTTGTATCTTTGACAATGGTCCAGATTTTTCAGTCTTATCATTGACAATTGGTAGACTATAAATAGGTTGGGTAGCAACTGATTTGAGCTAAGGGATAAGGAGTTTCAGGATCTGGGTTCAAATTCAAATAAAAGAGAAATCTTAATCTAACAATTAATCACTAACATTGGTCATTTTAAAAAAAAAATTGTTAGACTATAAATATAAAATACGAGAAATGGATATCGATTTTTTGACTATAAATATTAAAATACAATAATTCACAATTAAATCTTTGTTCTCTATTGTCTTCTCATGAGTGAATTTCACAAACAACACAATTCCAAAGTCAAGAGCAGTTATAAACAGAGAAAGAGAGAGTTCAGAAGTAAACATTATATAATATTGCTTTGAATTATAAATACAAATTTTTGCAACAACTAATGTAAGATGAAAGAACACCAACAAACTGAATGGAATGACATAAAACCAAAACATCACATTCAATAAGACTTATACTTTTACTATATGAAACACTAATACATAGTCAAACATTGACATGTAGACACCAATGGTAACTACATTTGTCAATGTGTGCCGATATTAGACCCCATAACATGTCAGACACCAGACACACCTTCAATCTAAAGTGTCTTTGCTAGATAGCTTTTACCACTATTTTTAAAACCGTAGACATCAAACCACACACAATATGATATTATTTTAATAGTCTCAATGGACACATATGCATATGCAAACCCCTTCTAGTTTGAACACTCAACACCTTGGAAAAGGAGTTCCACAAGTGTTAGCAACTTTCCTGGCATTAGGAGTGTTAACAAACTTCCTAAGATTGGGATTCTTCATGTATTGGCAAAGGCAAGGTCTTTGCTCTTTGATTTTGGAGCAGCATAGGTTAGATGGAGGAGTTGAAGATGTGATTGCACTCACACATGAGCTGAGCTGCACTGGACTGCATGTTACAGCCATTGACACTTGAACATTAACCAAAAGCAGCACTAGGAAGGTGCAAATAGCAATTTGAGATGCTTTCATTTTTTCAACTTAGGAAGGATAGGATCTTGAGCTTTGAGTATAGAGGATGAGTGTAGGAATGAGAGGGTGATGAAGTGTTTTTGTATTGTTGCATTTTGGAGTTAGTTTGCTCTCAATTTATAGTGTGAGCTCAGAGGAAATTAAGAATAAAATATGTGAACTTGCCCCACCTCTTTGAAGTTGGTCACACTATGATTTTTTTTACTTAATATTGTAGGATTGTGTGAATCTACTTTTTCATATTATCAATATTTTAGTCATTTATGAAATTGGAAAATGTTAATGAGGTTTGGTCATCTATTTAGTACTCCCTCCAGACTCAAATGTAATGAAATTTTCACTTTTTAGGTTCATTCAATAAATAATGTATGTGGTCTATAATATGAAAATTTCCTAACATTTGAGACCGGATGGAGCATATGTAAGGACTATAATTATATTAAATTAATAATGTCGAAAATGAATTTGAAACTTAGTGAATAATGTAAGAATGAACTTTCTCCTTCTCATAATAATTATCACATTGTTAAAAATAATTTTTCCTTAAAAAGTTATCACTTTTATTTTTCACTGCAAATTTAATAGTTTGTTTTCAACTGTATCCTCTAATTAATGATATGTGTGTGATTATTATTTTTCATTTTGTATTCATGATAATAAAAATATACAAATGGTTAATATACATAATTGGCTAAATATATCATTTTATTTCTTTTATTTATTATATTTTCTTAACCTGTGTGAAACGGTCAAATGCGACAAATATTATGGAATGAAAGAAGTATTTGAGAATGAATTGTTAGTATTTTATAATTTTAGAGTTTTTTATTTTTATATAATAATTAGAGTTCATTAGACACCAAGGAACGAAAAAATTTCAACTAGTGCTAAGTTGAAATTACTTAACAATGATTATGAATGTTTGAAATAATAACATGTTGTATTAGACATGCTTCTATACCTTGTAACTTTATATATATTAATAAACACTGTAAACTTATAAGGACTTTTGTAGTTCTAACCTTATTGAATTGAAATTTAATATAATTAAGTTAGAATCTAATCCAAAATATGTCATTGTAGGTCAAACTGATTATAACAGATAAGGTTGAATTGCTTAAGCTAAAATCTGAGTCTTTGTCGGTGCAATTATTTCATGCTGACTCAATTTTTTGTTTTGGAATGAAAAATGTAATATGTGCTGACTATGTCTGTGTTACAAAATCTCTCCAAAAAAAAAAATTGTGTTACAAAAGTTGATTCTCCAAACCATATAGTTCAATAACATGTTTTTGCCTCCAAAGTCAAATTCTCCAAAAGCTTGCCATATTCTGCTTCCATATACTACAAATTGTTCACTGTTGTAGTTGAAATTATTCAACAAACAGGTTCTAAATTGTTAACTAGCATAATGACTTGATTAACTGCTGTTATTAAATAGTACAAATAGTGTGCAGCTATCCACACCCCACCCCTCTTTTTGTTACTACACCTAGTGTACAAATAGTGACCAAAATTTTATTTCTTAAGCTGTAATTTTTTGGTAAACTGGTATATTTCCGACCGCGATCATTCAAATTAACTGAAATCCGTTGAAAAGATTGATATCTCTTGACAAGTATTTTCTCACTCGCACAAGTTAGAGATCAAACTTTAGACCAAATTATTAGCATACGATGTTCTAGCAGACGGACCGGCACAAAGCCTGGGCAAGCTAGGGCACAACACCGATCTCAAAATTTTGAGGCTACAATTTTTTCAAAAACTAAATATGTTTAAGGGCCTCAAATTTTAATCAAATCTAAAATTCTAAACATAATTATATCAATAAATCTTACATTTTGAAGGGTTCCAAAGTGTTCAAGGGTCCAAATTTCTCCGTATACCAATTTTTAATGACCCAAAAAATTCCTGTATATATCAATTTCGGCATCCAAAATTTTTAGAACTTGAATTCCTGCATATTCTATTTCTCAACACATTCTCTTTTATTGATTAAAATTTACATAGGTCCCGCCAAATAAATATAAGCCCACATAATTTTGGACGTAACCCATATAAATTTTGACTAATAAAAAAGAATGCGTCAGAAAGACATTGTCATATTTTTTTTTTCTTTGGTTACATGACATTGTCATATGATTGAGGAAACAAACTTTCATTTTTTACTTGTGAGGGTGTGTGTTAATAGTTTTTGCCCTAATAAATATCATTGTAACACTTTGAATTGCCTTGGAAAAAATTTCTTATTTTTTCCCATTCCCCTTTTTATTTTTACCAAATTTCCCATTCCTTTTGCATAAGGTATGTGACCCACCATTTCATTTGCGGTACTTTCGGTGATGTTGATGTGAGTTTTTATTTACATCCACATATAGTTCTTTTTATTAAAAAGCCACACACATGCTTTCTTATGATGAACATAATAACACGCACTGGAAATTGGTGAATCACTGGCCATCATGACAAAGCAGGGTGCTACATTGTGTAATAGATTACAAAGAATTGAGTATGATCAATGTAATGTTTTTCTAATTGGAGCAAGCCAATTGAGGGAAATCTAATAGATTTAATGGAATCAAAGGATTTGAATGTGATCACCATCACATTAGTGTGTTACAACTTACAAGAGGCAGTAATTAATACCTGTAATCATAATGATAAAGACCCTTTAAATTAATTTCAAACATTATAAGATTCTAATGATTTCTGATTCTTAATAAGATTTTACCTACCTTTCAACCGAATTTTAAATTACCAAATTATTTTTCTCTAAGAACCGAAAGGTTAAAAAATTCTCTAAAATTGATGATTAGATTTTCTATTTTCAAATGTTAAAATTTGTCTAGAGGTATTCACTAACAACAAAAAGTTGACTGGACTTGTGACATTCAAAAGATGTTGCAGTTTGCCTTTGTAGGCGCCCGATCTTTGAAACTTTCATTTTAGTTCATATCCAACAATGATCATCCATCTCAACAAAACAAAATACCTATGCCACATGGTGAGAATCTCTTACCAACAATGCTTCACCATTCGAAAAGGAAAATATTTTATGGACATCCACGAATCGAAATGAGACATTGTGAGATAAAGATATAGAGAAGGTGACATAATAGTTGTCATATATTTAGTTATGTTTTAACACAAAGATAGAGTAAATGAACGGGCAAAAATCATCGACATTATAGGTTTTTGACGGGTTGGGATCTCCACTAACTCACTATTGCTCTAGCGAGTTAAACATAATTGAAGGGTTGAGATCTCCACCAGACACTATATAATGAAAAATTCGTTGAAGATGAACCGTTTTTAAAATGAGATGTTGAAAAATTTGAAATCTTGATTCCATGACGGACATAATAAAAAGATCACATCTTTATGATAAAAAAAAATTAAAAATTACTTGTTTCTTGGTTAACAAAAAAGATGAATTGAATCTCCATGATTCTCGAGGCCAAGACAAATCGTTGAATCAAGTAAATTTTGCGTTAACAGCGAAAGTTGAACTTATAATTTTGCGTGATATCAAATCAACTCCTAAAAACTGAACCAACCTACTTTAATATTAAAAATCACAGGCTGAGATTCCGTCGGTCTTTTCTGCAACTTATCTAGCTATGCACTGTCTGGGTGTTATGGAATGAAAGGAATAACAGACATTTTTTCAACAAGGTTATGCGGCTTCTGGATAAAGTTAAAATGTCTATATTAGGTTGGATAAAAGCTAAAAAAGTTTGCTTTCCTTTTGGGTTCCATTTGTGGTGGCAGCAACCCTGATTTGTTTCGGGAATGAGTAACAATTTTTTTCCCTTTTTTATTTTATTATTGTACTCTTGCTCTGCTTGTTTGTGCACATCTTGTGTTAGGGAGCAGACTTGGTTTCTATTAATATAATTCATTTTCACTTGTTAAAAAATATTCAAAATCACATTTTATATTTAGCTTAAGTGCACCATATACATTAAGCACGCCGTGTAGTAATAATCATTAGCTTACATATACAATAATTCATTTGCTAAAGGTACAAGAGAGATCAAATTGGCGTGAATTCACGCATATAATCATTAAATTTACTTGATTATTTTAGTTTATTGCAAGTCAAAATTAAAGTGGTTAAAGTGGTAGGTTTATTATTTAACAATTAAAGTGCTTGTTATCATGCTATGGGATGGGACCTTCAAATTATGGTACCTTCAACTTTTGATCTTCGTGTTCACTTGATATAATTCATTATTTATCATTGCTAACGTCAGCCAATTCTGTTGGATAAATTTTTAGATGCTACACTTCAGTTGTTAAATATTTTTAGGTAATTTAAATTTGTTTTAAAATAAATTGATACTATAAAAATATGATATAATATTGAATGATTGAATTATAGATATATATGCAACCAAACTTAAAGATACCAAAGTGTTCACCTTTTTATCGTAGCTAGTGTTGAACAATTTAAGCTTTCATATAATTCCACTTTCTTCTCAAGGTTCATCTCCCTTTTCTTTTCGATATTTTATTTATTTTTTTGGGAAATTCAATGCTAATACATATTTAATTTCATTACTTTAGAATGGCTATTAAGAGAAATCTAGCAGTGATCTAGCATGGTCGCTCACTGCTTGCTGTAATCATCAATTTACTAAACTAATGTACCAATGAGATTCTTTTCAGCCTCTAAACAGTTTTTGTAGGCTTTACCAATGGTGATGAATATATGAATCATCAAATATAAGGTGATTTTGTGGACCACATATATGCAATTTAATAGAACATAGGCGTGTAGTAATGTATGATTACATAAAAGATTTGGGATTAATTAGGCATGCTTATGCAGCAACTTTATATAGAGGGATCCTAAGAGAGTAAAATATTTGTTAATTCCTTGACTAGGAAAATATATTTTTTAGAGAAACAAACTTAATTCATTTTATTTGCAATCAAAATACAAATATACGATGGCACATAAGTAAATAGGTGGGAGTAAGCATAAAATGAGGCTACCTTTGCTAAAACATGATCGACTCCATTGATTTGCCTTGAGGTAAACTCAACATGAGAGTTTTGAAATGTAATTTGGAACAATTGCTTACAAGCATGCATTACACAACCAAATTCAGTAATATCACTGATACCTATCACAAAGTAATCAACAACCTTCTTGAAATCCATAAAAATTAATATTATCAATTGAAGGTCTGCCACCCAACCTAGCGTGGTGTGTAACCTAATGATTTCTCTCAACTCAACAACACAAAGTGGGGAGAACGAGACAATTTTTGCTAAAACAAACAATCATTCCTCGTCTTTGATGTACATACTGAGTCCAACCTTGTTAAGCGAGGTTGGGAATGAAGCATCAATGATACACTAGTATCGATCTTGTGACAGTTTCGACCACCTGCCAATGGTTCCAGTGCTAGTTCTTGTCCGATCAAAACTATGAGTATTCTCGTTACCTGCATGAAATGCATGTGCTAGCTTCCACTTGTCCAACATATTACTTGTTGCCAAAGCTTCAAGTTCTTCCTTTTCCAAATGATCCACATGATATTAAAAAAAATCAATTACATAAATTTAAATACCAATAAGGCACTTACACTGTGTAGAGATAATTAATGGTTACCACTGGTAGTAACCTAAGTGTAATAGTCAAACCTTTCTTTGCTTGACCACATGCTCCCAAATATTAGTTAGCAATGAGACAAATTACCTTTCTTTGTTTGACCACATGCTCCCAAATATTAGTTAGCAATGAGACAAATTAAGTGTAAACAATAAGGAAATTGCTCTTTAGGCACCTGGATTTTGCTTACAAGCACCTCAAACTTCCAAAATTACCCCCCTTGATAGTTAACTATTGTTAGAAACCGTTAGTTACTTTTTAAATCGGTTAACCAAGTAACCGGCCTAAGAATTATCCCTATTTTTGGGCAATCATTTTAGACCTCGTTGGTTCAAATAAATACTATCATTCACCGTTGAACAGTTTGTAACTCTCAATGGTGGTATTTTTGAAAGTTTCAGGTGCTTGTATGCAATTGTTAGGTGTCTAAAGAGCTATATTATGTAACAAAGGAGACCTAACCTTGTTTCTAGTTACATAACCTTAGACATAAATTTTCTTAAGCATAAGATTATAGCCCACAATGTTATCCATATGGACTAAAATTAGGTCCAAAACCCAAATTTATCACAATATTAGTGGGACTAACTATCATCAAATTAGATTATTGACTACCATGTAATTTGTAAATATTATTTGCTATGTCTCTGTTGATGGAAGATCTCTCAGGCATTTGTTTTCTCCATTTCTTAAAAAAAAACTGGTTCAAGACTTTCAATTAGGACCAAATTCAACACACGTATGATTTTCTCATACATATTATGACCATATAAAACTCAATTGCATATCGCAAATTGAAATCCAAGTTATACACATAATTGAAAAATGTGCTACTAACATAATGAATTAACAGGTTAGGAACTAAGGGTAACTATACATACACATATTTGAAGATATAGTCCAACACAAAAGCCAACTTCATTTCATAAGTTTGAATGTAAATAAACAACTACGACACGTAATCTTCTAAAAAGCTTCATGAAGCTATATATCACACACATCAAGGCCTTCCTTTTATAAGAAATAAAAATTTGGAAAAATGAGAAATTATTATTAATCAAATTGATACTAATTATCATTTTACAATGTCTTACTGACTTCTCATGGATAGAAAACAGGTTCTTCAAGCTTCGCCGGAGCAAGATTTGGATCATCCAAAATGACTTCAAAATCCTTTGGTTGGTTATACAAATAAGCCTTCAAAAAGGCAACAACTAATCCTCCTAAAGTCTGTATCATCAAATCCTTAGGGCCAGTTCCACTCTTACACAAACACTTCAAAAGACTTTCTCTAAAATCATGTGTATCATCGTCTAACATATCCATGTGACCATAATCCTTAGTAACAAAATGTGCACAAGGTGGTTTACACTCATTGAAAAATTCCTCATGGTTCACCCCATCAGGTGCACAAGGTAAAGGAGAACAATTGGACGGTTCTGGGCCTAGCCCAGTTCCAATGACCATAACTGGCATGTTCAAATCAAAAGATTCGGCCTGGCCCGTTAGAATGTGAGGGAGTGTTCTTGTTATCTTACACTTAGTTGGGCCTGCCACTGGATCTATTCCAATTAGGGCTGAAAATTTGAGATTGGTTTCAGCATGTCCAAGTGCTACAGCAAATGCTGTTTTTCCACCTTTACTATGACCAGCTAGAACCAAATTGTCTATGTTTGCTACAACTTTTTCTTCAATGTTTTCTTTGAGCTTAGGTTGAAGTCCCTTGGCTATCCAATTTGCAACTTTTCCTGCAAATTCTACTTCAGATAGTCCAGTCATAGGCAACCCCATGGTAAACTATCCATGAGAAAGAAAAAACCTATGTTAGAAAATTGATTTTTTTTTTTCAAAAATAAGAAAATTGGAAAATAAAAGCATATTTTAATCACATGTTTTATGGAAAAATAAATGGTTTGCTTTGAAATATTTGATTGATTGTACAATTAGGATTGGTTTGTTTGATTGCAGGAAAATAAATTATTTTGATTCAAATGGTTGACGATGATAAGAATTCTTTTAATCCCACCCTATCTTCTTTGTTGCATTAACACAAGGTTTCTACCAATTATGACCTAAAATCATTAGTGATTCCTTAAAGTCTATTTACTAGAACTAAAATCAGTTGATTATGACCTAGAAACTTTAGTGATTCCCTAAAATTTATTAAGAATTGCTCTTCTCCCATATGTTTTTGCTCATTCCCGTTCTACGTGAGTTAACTCAAGCTGAAAAACACACATGCATGAGTTAACTCACGCTGAAAATACACTTGTTAACTCATGCTCGGCTATTTGACGGAAATGAGTAAAAACAGATGGGAGAAGAGCAGTTATCAAATCCATTTACTAAACACAATCACTTCAGTGAGGCCCAATCCAACATAAAGGAGTAATGAATTTGGGTACATGATTCTCAATATATTTGTTTTTTGCGATCGCTCTTGTACCTCCATCAATTACTTATAGTTTTTTTTTTCCGAAAATAATCATCGGGAGTTATCAATGCACTTTTAAACAAAACAATTGCCTATTGGAAGTTGCGACTCGATAGGTTGAGCAAATGAGGGGTCCAATTGAGTAACACTCCCAAGTTCCAAGTCAATACCACTGAACCTACCCCAAGTGAGTTATAACTTGAGATGTATGAAAATAAAGATGAGTGGTCTGCATAAATTTTTAAATGCCAAATCTTACACAAACACATGATTATATAAATTTGATATGCAAATAACTTTTTTTATGAAAAATAACCGAGGAAATCAAATAGAGACATGCTTGAAATATGTTACTTTTTTATTATTAAAAAATGTATGAAAATAATGCAACTAAGAGTATAATGTACAGAAGATTTTTAAGTGTTGGTTGCAATGTATAATTATGGGAGAGACATTAGATATTACAACCATAACAGTTTAAACCCTTAAATGTAGATAAGGTCATAACAACATGAAAAACATAAATAAATGAGAAATTGTTATAAGAGTTAAAATATATACCAATTGAGGAGCAACAACAATGAATCCATGTGAAGTTATGTGGCCCAAGAGCTTATGGTAATAGCTATTCAAAATAGCAAAACCATGGTAGAACAATATTACAGGGTATGTGCCTTCCACGGTTGGTGTAAAGACTAACAATGGTTTAGGGGATGTGTCAACATTGAATGTCTTCCATTTAAAGTTTCCACTTTGGAAAACATTTGTGCCTATGGTTGTTGCTAATACTGGTTTATCTCTCAATGCCATATTTACCTCTCTTTCTTCACACCAAATTAATTATGAAACCTTTAATTTGCTTCTGAATTGTACTTAAAGTCTAAGCAGTATAATATATATATATATAAAATATATTTTTGACCTATCCATTGGATTCGTCTATGCGTGAGATAAACGTGAGTATATGTGTTTGTAGTATTTAGGAAAAACGATTAAGACTTAATTGGGACTATTTTGTAATTTTATTGGGCAAAATGTGTTAGAGAAAAAATGACAAGTCCTTATCAAGTATTCAATTATTGTGTTGAGAAAAATGACAAGTCATTATTATATCATTCAATTCAATTGTTGTGTGCTTTTGGTACGATCGCAAGGCTAGTTTGGTGGATCATTGCATTGGGTCAAGAAAAACGATAGAAATGAGTTAGCCTCCTCATCTTTTATCATTGCATTGGGTCAAGAAAAACGATAGTAATATTTGGTATATGTTTTCCAACGTCGAATTTTTAATTTACAGTTGACACTCAACAATTTTTAGAAAGGATTTTATCATTTAAATTATGCTTTTATACTTATTTTGTCTTTATTTTTGCTTCTTTGTGTCGACGTAATCTCTTACGGTTGTGTTGATTATTTTAAGTTTGAAATTTGAGCATTTACTTGTTCTGATTGTGTTTCATTGAATCCAGATTTTAGCATAGAACACTAAAAACATGATTCACTAAATCCATGTTTTAAAATGCATGTGTCAAAAACTTTAACCGTCACTCCTAGAGCATGTAGTTAGATTTAAAATAATATTTGATCATTTGAATTGTCTTTAGTCGATTGCTTATTTTACATACATTATGGGACATAGGGAAATTATACTCTTATTACACACACTTTTGTCTTCTTTTCTATCAGGATGAGGTTTCTATCGTCGAACTTATGACTACTTAATTAAAAGATTAAAATTCTTTACTTGAATTAATTTATTGTTTGATTCTCTCACACGCATTCTTTAACTACACTAAATTTGATAAGAGGCTAAAATAAAATTATCATGTGTGACACTATTGCATTTTTTCAATTTTGTTAATAAAAAAGAAATAATTAATTAACTTTTTTTTATTATAATCATGTTTAGCATTAGAGTCGACCCTGAATTTTTTGTCTTAGGCAATTTAAAATAATGGTGTCCTCATAATCATATCAATAGTATTGTTTCGTCTATGGAGAAGACAAGTATTATAGGTTCAAAACGACTCTCCAATATATCAAATGTCTTTGTAATTTTTTTTTATCATGAATTATAAACTTTTACTAAAAGACTCTCCAACAAACTCGATGTTTTATATAAAATAGATCAAGAAAATATAAAAAAGTTATGAGTACTATAATTGAAAGTGATTTGGATCATCTAACCGACTAAAGTATAAAAGTCATGAAATTAAAAGTTGTTATTTTAACAAACTTATGATATGTTATGATACAACTATGATATCTACTTTTAATTTGTTAAATATTGGTTAATATTACTTACTTTATGCTCCAAAGTGAATTCCTCAATTTAAATGATCTGAATCAAATAGAAAAAGACTAAGAAGATGAATGAAAAGGAAAATTGCTCGATGGTAGATGCATGTACAGTGAGACTTTTTTAGGTTGATGGTCTAACAAACCAAGCACAAAAATATGATTGATTTTTTTTTAATCTTTTACCACAATATTTTCTTAGAAAAACATTTTTGATTTTTTTCCCAAAAAAAATTATATTAACGCTTTTATTCTTTTGAATTTTATGATTTTGATATTATAAATTTTAAAAGTTTGATAGAAATATAAATTTAAAGTGTGCTACTTTCCCTTCAAGGAAAAAGACTATGTTAATGTGAAATTGAGGAAAGTAAGTAAATTATAACAAATATTGTTTAAATTAAAGATCAAGCTAACTTGGATACTTCTGATTGATAATTTACTTATGAACTTAATCAAGTGTTGATGATTTTAATTTAAAATTTAAGTGTTGTGAATATTAATTAATGAAAAGATAAAAAACAATTTTAATAGATTATTTTAAATTAAAAATTTAATTTGGGTATTAGATTTTTTTAAGGGATAATTTGGATATTAGATAAATCATATATAATTGATTTCCCTTTTTTCTCATAAATAAAACATGACTCTTGGAGGTCACACATTTCAATCATAAAGAACACCACCAATTACAAACATGTAACCACCGTTATATCTCGTAAAAGAATATAATCTCCTCATGTTCATGTATTCAATATGGCTTTTTTGAATCATGAATGTCATATGAGAATGATTATTATATAAGTTAGAAATGCATTTTGATGATAAATACTAAACATTATCACATTTATGTATTGCGTATCTACTATCTATTAAGCATAGTTTTAAAAACTGGTTCGGTGATCGACTCGGTATTAGTGAATCACTTAGCCATTGATCGAACCACTGAGTCACATATTCAACCGCATGACTGAACCTGATTAAACCGAATGACTCGTTCATATAACTCTGTCTTTATAAAAAAAATTATCTTTATTAAATTGTGCTAAACTTGATGATTCGGAGTTTAAAAAAATTTAAACATATAAAATATCACAAATGATTTATTTTGTAAATTTATAACATATATATGTATATTATACACTTAAAAAAAATTGTCTTATTATTTCTTTAAGAAAATTATATTCTATTATAATTTGTTTTTTTTAATAAATAATAAAAAATTGTATACATACATACATAAATAAAAAAAATATTCTTTTACAAAGAAAAATACATGGTGCAGTTGGAAAAGTTTCCTTTTTGCATATTAATACCTCAAAGCCATCAGTTTCTAAAATATTTTAGAAATAATTAAAATTCGATAAGCATTAAAAATTAATCAAACAAGCATTAAAAGTTAATTAAACCATCATTCGAGAAAAAAACAAAGTTAAACTGGGTTGCTTGCTGAACTAGCCGAGCCATCGATTTTTAACGGGTCGGTCTAATTACATGGCTGATCCAATGTGAGGCTCGACCCAGCGCACTCATCAGTTCCTGATCGGACCAGTTCACATTGAACTTAGACGATAAACATCATCAACATTAATTTAGTTTCATCTTAAGTTTGTCTTAATATACTCTTTTGATTTTTCCTTCTTTTTCTTTCTTTTTTTCTTTTTGCATACATACTAAAACAATAATCATTACATGTTTGACTACTAACCTATATTATTGTAAAATGTTTAGTTTTAAGTACCTTAAAAAATTGTTATCCTTCCTATGAATCCTACATTCCTCCCTAGATCGATCAGATGATGAGCGAGAAATGTATACTAGGACTGTCTATTGTACAAATTGTTGGAACAAAATGTGTTTAACATACATTACCCTTAGAGTTTTGATGATAACAAGGTATTAAAAATTGTCAATTGGATATGCTAATATTTGTTCAAGTGTACAAGACCATAGACAAAGTTTTTGATATCTTATAAAGTTCTGAAAGAACAAAATAGAGCAAAGGAATCAACAAGATTAAAGCTTGAAGCATCTGAAGAAAAGTGCTCCTAAAGTGATGACGTCATCAGAACCAAGTTCGTCAGAAGCATCTCATCAGAAGCCATATCACCAGAAGCTAAAGTTCATCAGGAAATGAGAGACTTAAAGCTTCAAAGGCTGGGTAATGGATTTAATCTCGTCCAACATTGCAAAAGACTGAAAGAGTGTAACAACGACCTTTGTGAAAGAATTTGAAAGCATTGGATACTTCTTCTATCAAGAGCGTTGACAAAGGACAATTGTACGAATTGTACAACCACTTCCTCCACTACTTTGTTCATGTCTCTGCATCAATATAAGAATAACAGCTATGCCTGCAGCAATGTTCCTTCCAACTAGACAATAACCATATCAGGCAAAAGATCATTGGTGATTTTGATCAAACTTCAAGCGACTCTTTTAATGTGCTGACAATTCTCAAACGTATCTTGTATCTTTCACACCTCTATATAAAGGAGTGAAGACCTACCAGTTGGATATGCAGACACACATAAATACAAGATTCATACAACAACTTCTTATCAAAGTTCATATCTTAAAAATTCTAGAGTCTTAAGAGTCTGTATCTGATTTGTATTGTGAACACCACTGATTGTATATCAAGTGTTCAAACTCAAACAAACTTCTTTGTAATTCTGTTTGATTAGAAATCTCTTGCAAAGTTCAGCCATTGTGTCTACGTTTTGACTACATAGTAGTTGTTGTTCCTTTCTATTATTTGTGAAAGATTAGTGTTTATAATATACAATTTAAATTTAAATACTACGGTATAAATTAGACCATTACACTTGAATCCTATATCGTGAGGGGTTTATGCAACGAACATTTGGGCTGTGCTATAGAGCACATATCTCTCTTGACCGATCTGCTTACTCAACACTGACCATGAGTCGTACACAACACTAATGTTGCAAATGAGATTAATATTTTATTTTCTCTCTTCTTAGTATTATGGTAGTTCCTCTAAAGGGAATAAT
>Ga0228710_1001056_pt1 | contig 39654 bp, 27 predicted proteins | sample MedpolnodulmetaG_FD_177995 | JGI IMG/M metagenome (GOLD analysis project Ga0228710, IMG submission 177995) | Root nodule microbial communities from Medicago polymorpha collected in Santa Monica, California, United States - pink nodules | ecosystem: Host-associated > Plants > Roots > Nodule... | reverse complement strand
TATATATATATTTCTTTATATCTTTTATTACAACTTACTAGCATTTTAAAAAATACAGGTACAAATCAAAGAACTTCGTATTTGATATCAATATTTTGATGTAAAAGTATCATTTCCCAGGTATTTAACTAAGAGCAAATGAAATAAAATTGTCTTCATTGTATGGAGTCTGTTTTTGACTAGATTTAACCTATTATGCAGCCCAAGAATCACCGGATCAACACGAAGGCAGTACTACCTAGAGTGGAGCATGCAGATTACGCCATGAAGTATGCAGATTTTTGCTTTTCAATATCACGTGGAGTACAACATTTTGGAGTTTGTGGAAAAACATGAATTTAAAATTATGGGATGAGGTGGATGAGAGTGTTACAACCATACATCAATGTGCACTTTTCGCAACCAATGGCAATAGACAAAGTTGTAAACGGCGGCGGAGGGTGCTCAAACATATCTAGCTGGGAGCCATTGGAGGAAACCACCTCTTGATATATTGAAGGGTCATGCAAACCAGTGTCCTTAGGGCAATGGTTAAGGAAACCAAAAAGAGAAAATTTTAAGTTGAAAATACCATTTTTTAGACTTTTGAGGAATTGAATGCACAAGCTCCAATGTAATATTACTATATTTGCTTCCTTAACCATTTCCTCGAGGGCACTGGTTAGCATTTCCCTATATTGAAATGTAACGTTGGCATGGCTTTCATGAACGACAAGGTGTTTAAGATATCATGATGGACAGTTTCTAAAGGTCAAAACAATTACTTACTCTCCATTGTTATCGGGTGATGCTCTTGGCATCTGTTTAGCGTGTGTTTGGTTATGCGGTGGTTATAATTGATTCTAGTTGAATTGATTTTGCAGAATTGATTTTACATAAAAGTGAGTTCAATGTAAATTGATTTATGTTTGGATACTTTAATTATAAAAGTGATTTGTATGAAATATGTTGTTTAGATATTTTGGATCAAAATTGATTTAGGGTGGTTAAATGACTAAAATGGGTTTAACATATGTGTCATATATAGATGCGAGAATGAGTGCATATTATTGTCTTTGATTAAAATCAACGGTTTAGATTAAAACCCCACTTATTGAGTCACATTCATTGTATCTCTCCCTGTTTCCTGCCTTATCCCATTGTTGACATGTTCATCTTCAACATGCGGCCAATCTACATCTACCTACTGTTGCTATGGAGTATGCACAATATCATTGCAAAACCCACTGAAAAAAGAAAGAAAAGGATCACTTCAAAAGAGAACCTCAAACTCAGGAACGACTGTTTTTGAACCCTCTGTATCAAACCTTTTCCACTGGTATGTACAAGGGCAAAAGGGGAAATTGATTGACTCCATATGTGCGGTAGAGAGAATCGATTTCAAGAAGTTAGGAATTGGAGCTTCACCTAAAATTGAATCTGAAAAGGAAAACGTGCGATGACAATAGAGAGGTGGAGGACAACCAAACACAGAAAAATCACTTTTTAAAGAATGAACGCGCATTTTTGCTTTCTCACCGTGTAACCAAACACGTACTTAGTGGACTAGTAACTGTGGTTTGAAAATGTTATTTTTGAGCTTGATTCAAAAGTAGTACTAGATAGTTTTAACAAACCCCTACTTGATTTATCTCGCTTATGATTTATTATTGTTATTTGTTCAAACTCGATGGTCAAGATGTTTGAAGAGGTCACTCATTTTAATGTTATTTTCATCTAAACGCACTTAAATGCAATGTTCAATGGAATTCAATGCTAGTGCTTATATGATTAACTTAAAGAAACATATAATGCGCTCTCTAATTTTGATTATTTGAAAAAATTCAGACTAAAATAGCTTAGCCGATTTAACAATTATGAATCTTTATTAATGATGAAATCTTTTAGACTGATAATCAAAATAAAACAAATATTTTAAATATTTCAATGATTATTAATCAATTGGTTCTAAAAGCAAATTAAACAAAAATAACATTAATTTGATTTGAGAAAAATTATAAATCAATTTATTAGTTGGCGTATTTATATAAGTTATTGTGAAAAAAAAAAGTTATACAATTTGAGCTCTACTATCACTATTTTGTGGGTAAAATAGTTTTATCGGGTTTTTTTTAGGGAAAAATAATTGTATCGGTTATTATACGCACCTTGTAAACTACTTATATTTGCATTAGCAAAGAGAGAAAGTAGGTGAGTGAATAAAAGGCAATGGTAAATACTCCACAGGTGGTAAATAAGTATTTATCAATTGGAGATTGTTCTTTAGGCATTTAACAATTGCTTACATGCACCTACAAAATGGTAATCAAACTACCAATTGATAAGTGGTTAAAAAGTTATCTCATCATCAATCAATCATGGCAGTGACCCACACCTAAGAGTGGGTTACTACTAGTCGATGTCATTCACAGAAGTTGCAACCCTTGAGGCCGATGTTCAATGTCCAACACCTTCAACAACCACTCCGGCCGAAGGTCTTAGGTCCGAAGGATCACTTGATATCAACACACAATTAAATATATACTCCCTTCACACTATTAATCGTGTGTGTATATAAGACATCGATTAGATATATGAAATCATCAGCCTCGAGCCAATTAGGAATTTTCACTTAGTATACATTCAATATTCATTTCAAACGTTTCAATTGAGATAGTATAGTTCATGACACACAACATTCTTATCGAAACCAAGACATATGCATAATAGGCAAAGAGTGATATAATAGATTGTAAGAGGTTTGGACTAAGGAAAAACAAGATAAATCATCAAACACTTTAAAATAAGTCAAAACAACATTTTTGGGACATAATAGCTGGACGAAGTCAAGAAACTCTATGTAATTACAATTTTTTTTTACAAAAACACGTAACATATATCCACATGAATATGGAGCGGACAATGATATCTTTTTTTATTCAATCGGACGAGTAACAAATGACTACAGAGTAGCACTTGGGTGTCTTTGGCTTAGAGCTTTTGGGTGCATTTGTCTCTTTGTCTCTCCTAACCAATAATTATCTCTCATCAAAATAATTTATTTTAATCATTCAATCATCACTCTCTTTCCTCTAAAATACACTAAAGTCACAAAAGTCACCGAACACAAAGTCACTGAAGTGTCATCCACTAATAAACTATGTGCCTACTGTTGCCATTGACTCCAACTAAAGAAAATATACCCATTGTCGTCCCAACACATATATACATGATTTTTAAATAATTTTTTTTATTTTTGGTACGTATTTTTAAGGGTGGGGTTGTTTTACTCTAAACTAAACTAGAAGGAAAGGCAACCCCTGATTACGCAACCAATCTTGCATAGTTGCATGTTCTTTTTTCCTCAGTTACTCATGAAACACTCCAAACTTTCTTTGCGCTGTTTCCTGCAATTTTGCTTTTTCTTTTTCGTTAATTGCATTTCACTTTAGTATCAGTCAAATTCACTTTCTTCTTTTTTGAACAAGAGGCTTTTCTCATCATAAGCATGCCTCACATTTATATTGGTTGTTGAGCCCACTCTTTTCAATTTCACACATTAACACACGAATAAGCATTGAACAAATCATATAATGCAATGTTTCATGCTATTATAATGGAAACTATTTTAATATTATGGGCAGGTGAGTTCATTCAATATGCTCAACTTGAAAGGGAAAAAAATCATTGATTTAAGTAATGATACACGAACCATATAATCATGAAACCTTTTTATTTTTTGTATTTTGGACTTGTTTTTCTCAACCCTTAAACATTAAGCAAACATTGTCTACAAGTACTAAGAAAAATTCTAAAGAGGCTTTTCTTTTGGAGTTCATCGATAATGCTGGCTTTAATAGCGACTATTCTGTCCTCCACTTACTATTGCTTTCGAGTATCTGCCTCAGTGGCTCCACCTTTTCAAACCTATAATTCTACACACATAAATGTGTTTTTATCTTCACTTCAGTGCTAGTAATTTACTCATTTCAAATGATTTTTCTATTTATCAAAAAAAAAAGTTTATCTAGGATTCAATTCATTGTCGATAGATATGATAACCTCATTAATAGATATGTAAGTTGTAAGTTTTATTTGATTCTTGAGACTTTACCTGACACTAATAAGCCTCTAAGACTTAACTTATCTAAAAAAATCAATAAGAAAAAACCAAATGAGTTTTGTATAACATCTTTTTTTTATAAATATTTTTTATTTTGTCATTAGATTTAGAGTATTACACGAAACCTAATAACTAAATGAGAAAAGTTTTTTCGTCAACTTAAAAGTTATCTATAATCGTAAAAAATATTATCTCTCGGTTAATCAAATGAACATTTATTTTAAGTGTATTTTTTATATGGCTTCCAAAAGTTATCACAATTTACTTGTTAAAATGTTTCACTGGTCAAACAAATTAATTTTCTTGCAGCACTTGTCTTTTTAGAGAATCAAATTGACAATTCAATCAGTCATGGTAAGATAGACTTCTGGTTTATCTGGTCAACATTTTTTATACCATTCCTATAAAACTAAACCTATGGTTGTATACATAAACATCCCTAATCCTAGCACATCTTATTCGAGAACCGTGTACATTACTACACTCAACTTATGGAAGAAAAAAAAACTCATGTTTTCTGTAAATTTGTAATCAAGAAAAAATGCCTTAATAAGAAAAGAAAGACAAGGTGGGATGGCTAGATAATGAGAGGAGCCTGAAGAAGTTAGCTAAAAAATGTAATTAGGTGCAACAATAAATGCTTTTGGTCTTTTTTTCTTTTTCATAATAACGCGTAACAAAATCATCACAACACAATAATCACATCTTTGGTTTGGCATGTGGGACACATTCCAAAACGACAAACAAACTGTGAAAGACACAGTCCAAATTGTGTTGCCTGACCTCGTCAACATGTTCATACAGTTCAGTATCAGCCACTCACATCCAGACACAAAAACTATAATAACTTAGAGAGACTCAAACATATTTTTTATCTCAGCAAATATATCCCTCTTTTATAATAAAGAATTATTTGGTTTTAGACCTTATAAATATAGCAAAATACTAAAAAATGCGCTTAAGGCACTTATTAAAAAAGTTAATGTAGTTATATTAAAAAGTGATGAAATCAACATTTTGGAAATTTAAGGATTATTCTTTCAAATGCAAAATTTCTTATGTTTTTTTCTTAACAAACATGAATTTACAACTTTCCTTAGCAAAATCCATGAATATAGCATGTTTTGTTTTTGAACTCTTTGTTTTAGTCTTTAAAACATTTATTTATGTTGTAATATAAGGATTAAAATGAATATTACACATAATCACAATGACTAATTTCAAACAGAACTTATTATACCATAACTAAAAGAAAATAATAATGTCCAAAAACTCTTTTCTTTAGTCGGGTATGCTCTATGCGTGACTTCAGAGATTAATCTCTCGAGTCAAAAAATTTCCTTACGAGAATAAAAAAAACTTGGTTATTTAAGTCATTTATTTATAAATAAACCTACTGCAACATGGATATCTTGTAATATTCTGTATGTAAGTTTCTCAAAGAGAAAGTATCAATAATTCCAATAGAACAAAACAGTCAAACTTACATATAAAAACCAGAATTGTCTTTGAGTGTAAACAAAACAGAAAAATGCAGACAACACTTAGCCAAAAACCTGTCTCTCAAGGTTGCTGTCCAACCTTATTGTTCATCAAATCATCACAACAATCACACAGCAATTCTACAACCAAACCCAGAAACAGTTCTTCACAATGCCGCCAAACCTTTGCATCAACATCATCCTCAATTTTTCCAAACACCAAATTCACAAACCATGAATCTCTTCCATCACTTCATGAATCATTCACTGAATTCATCAAAGTGTATCCACAATTCTCTGAGACTGAGAAAATTGACAGTTTAAGAGCCAAAGAATATTACCACCTTTCTTTCTTAAACCAATCTTGTCTTGATTATATTGGTATTGGTCTTTTTTCCTATTATCAACGTCAACAACACGATGCTTCGAAGACTCAATTTTCTTCTCCTTCAACTTCAACACCATTTCAATCTCCACCACAATATTCTGATATACCCTTCTTTAGTATTTCCTACAAAACTGGAAATTTGAAGACTTTATTGCTTCATGGAGGCAAAGAGTCAGAATTCGAGTCTGCAATGAGGAAAAGGATAATGAAGTTTCTTAACATTTCTGAAAATGATTATTTCATGGTTTTCACAGCAAATAGAACATCAGCTTTCAAACTTGTAGCAGATTCATATCCATTTCAATCTTGTAAGAAGCTTCTGACAGTTTATGACTATGAGAGTGAAGCAGTGGAAGCAATGATTAGTACTTCAGAAAAAAGAGGTGCTAAATCTATGTCAGCTGAATTCTCATGGCCAAAACTAAGGATTCAATCAACAAAATTGAAGAAGATGATTGTTAGTGATAATAGTAAGAAGAAGATAAAGAAGAAAAATGGTCTTTTTGTATTTCCACTTCATTCAAGGGTAACAGGAGCAAGATATCCTTATCTTTGGATGAGAACAGCACAAGAGAATGGTTGGCATGTTTTGATTGATGCTTGTGCATTAGGACCAAAAGACATGGATAGTTTTGGTCTCTCTCTATTTCAACCAGATTTTCTCATTTGTTCATTTTACAAAGTTTTTGGAGAAAATCCATCAGGTTTTGGTTGCCTTTTTGTCAAGAAATCTTCTATTTCCATTCTTGAATCCTCCACTTGTGCAGGAATTGTCAACCTTGTACCAGAAAGTACGCAATTTAATCTATCAGAAGATTCTTCAGGTAATAATCAAGTAGGAATTGGTCAAAAATCACCATCTATTTTACAAGAACAAGAATTATCTGCTTTGAGTTCTTTCTCGGGAAGGATGCAAACTCCACAATTTATAAAAGTTGAAGCAGATCCAAAAGCTTCACAAGGTTCTGAAACTATAGAGGCAAAAAGGGCGATTGAGAACAATCAAGTCAAGAATATGCAAGATAGTAAAAATGAGGGCTTTAACATTGAATGCAGGTGTTTGGATCAAGTGGACTCTTTAGGATTGACACTGATAACCAAGAGAGGAAGGTACCTTACAAATTGGCTTGTGAACTCATTTTTGAAGCTCAAACACCCGAATGATGAAGGGGTTCCCTTAGTAAAGATCTATGGTCCAAAGATAAAATTTGATAGAGGTCCTGCTTTAGCTTTCAATGTTTATGATTGGAAAGGTGAAAAAGTTGAGCCTGTTTTAGTACAGAAACTTGCTGATAGAAACAATATATCTCTTAGCTATGGATTTCTGCATCATATTTGGTTTGCAGATAAGTACTCAGAAGAGAAGGGGAGAGTCCTACAGACAAAAGAAGGAAGAGGAGAGAAAGTAATGGTGAATAAAAAGAAAGATAGAGATGATTTGGGAGTGACAGTGGTTACTGCTGCATTAAGCTTCTTGGCTAATTTTGAAGATGTGTATAAACTATGGACTTTTGTTGCTAGGTTCCTTGATGCAGATTTTGTGGAGAAGGAGAGGTGGAGGTACACTGCTCTTAATCAGAAAACAATTGAAGTTTAATTGTATGTAAATTTGATTTATTCTTCTTGTTCTTTGGATTATAGAAAACTGAAAAATGTATGAACTTGAATGAAGATTTTGTGTTGATTCTCCAAGGGAATTAATCAACTTATTCGCTCGTTTATCTGACAAGTTCGCAAATTATTAGTCAAGTTATCAGTTCAATATATTTACTTTTACTAGTTTCCTGTATCTTACCATGCATGCTTCACAAATTGAATATGCAATCTATTTCAAGAAGAAATAAATCAGTAAACCCTTCATATTATTCAATTACAGACGTGTAAGTCTCACCACTATCATATTATCCTGTAACTGTGCTGTAAAGATGGTTAGCATTAACTGTCTTTGAACAGATATTAAAGGGAGAATGGCATTGCATCTAAGGACCTATAAGTAGTTGATTATTTGGTTGTTGTGCTTCACAACTTGTATGTATTTTCTTTAATGATCAAACTGTAGTTTTCGTACATGACAAAATCTTAAATGGAATAGGTCCAGAGCCATAATAACTATCCTTCTAAATAATAAATATGCTAACTCACAAACATTCCTAAGCATATGCTAGGGCTTTCCGCTGAATACTGGAGTTTTTATTCAAGTACTCTATTAGTTAGCGTCGATATGAAATGGTTTGCCTTGTGGTGTAAGTTTGCTCTTCTTAAGTCTCAGGTTTGAATCCTCTTGTGCTAACAATACCTGTGTTGGGCAAAGTCCATGGAGGGCTTTGTCTTGCCTTCAATTGAGTCCCACTAGTGTACGTGGGATTGGTCATCCAAATTAGTGGGTCTTTAGATGGATATATTGAGTTAAAAAAAAAAGAAAGTTAATATTGATTTAATTCATATAAATAATCTTTATATATCTAAATGTTAGATAGTCTCCAAGTAGCCTTGATTAACCCTAATCCCGCCTTTTTTGATTAACTAAAAAAATCTTTATGAAAAAACCTTTATGGAGATTCGAACATGAGACCTAATGGCTTCCTTTCAACATTTTGACCACTAAACCACTAACAATTTTCTTAGTTAATTTTGTTTCCATTAATTGATATCCAATATCAAATGCCCTTTTTAACAAACCATTAAATCCCTTTTTCATTTTTCACTATCACATTATCCAAAATCCACTAACCACCTATTAATTTCTATTAGCACAACCCACACATGATTCTTTCAATTCTTGCAGAAAATTGGTGCTATAGATTAGACTTTTTGGAGACCTAATGTAAAGTTTATTTTTTATTTTTTTTATTTTTTTATAAATGGAGACATAATGTAAAGTTAATAACTTCCAATGTGGATTATATGGGTGTTATCATTACCATTTTGTAAATGAATATGAACAGGTAATAAGTGAACCTTAATGCATGACTAATTTTTTTGACAAATTGTCTACATTATTTTAAGATAGCCACTTATATCACTTCTATAAGCAATATATATATATATGTCTCATTTCAAGTTAGGGAATATATATGTCTGATTTCATATTCTTTATTTTTTTTGTATGGAATATATATCATATAGTTAGTTAATGAATCGATTTAGTTTTTTAAAACATTATTGTATTTCATTAAATGTTTCTAATAATATAATCAATTTCATACCTATACATGAAACTCTAATAAATCCTTATTAGAGTCTAGTTCATATAAAGATCAAGTCATGCCAGTTCTGTTGAAACAACACAAGGAGGGTTGAAATCAATGTTGTAAGGTATTGGTGGTCAACAAAAACCCTATGGTTATTAAGCAAGTAAACACATTTGTTCAAGGTTTGAATGGACCTGTCAACAAACAAAGTCATGTCTCACTATGTCTTGTTTGAATTTGAAAAGTTTGCAATTGAACTTAAAATCAATTTTTTTTTTTAATAATTTTGATCCTACTAAGACATGTAAAATAATTATTTCAGAACCCTTTCTGGTTTGGCCGCTTGGGCACGTTGCAAGAGCTAGGAATTTAAATATAAAGGTGTGTTATGTTGTGTTGGTATAGAAATAGACAAGAAAATAAAAAAAGAACCAGGTTCGAATGGAATCGTGATATTGAAAATTTTAATAAGAATAAAACTCTATTAGTAAATCAGGCAATAAGGGATTTGACTTTGATACCTTTAATTCTTTGTTCATCTTGTTTTGACTTGGACATTGACATCTTAAAATTGTTTAAAGTCTTGTATTTATATCCTTATTAATCAAACACGTCCAAGGATGAAATGCAGGCGATTAATTAAGAACAACAAGTCCTGTTTCTCTAGTTGAATTCAAACAAATAAGAACTGAGTCCCAAATTTAATAAGGGAAAAGCTCTATATCGTGAAGAGTATGATCCCGAATGCATCATAACTGCATACTTAAATTGTAGTCAAAGTCTCTACTTTTTGATCAAACCACCATGTATTGTGTCAAAGAAACATCAAACATTGATAATTTATTTGGGACATATTCGTGAAATTGTGTTCTCTATGAACAGCAAAGGTCCTTAAATTAATTTTCCAAAATCCCCAAATACTCTTTATATGCTGACAATCGTTGTAATGCCGAAATTGATAGGTTAGATATCGTGAATAAGATTTGAATTTGACTTCTTCACTTATATGTGAGTAGTTTTCAATAATTGTTATTATTTTGTCTATCTAGATATGTGTATCTAATAGTGACATGTCTCATACAGTACCTAAAAGTTGGCACAATGATTTCAAGACACTTGGGGACAGTATGTAAGGAACAAGACTATTGCTTTTACCATCCTATATCATTCTCGTGCGCCCTGTGTTTTTTTCAAAAAAATCATTTCGTATTCTAAAATCCGAAAAATCACAGGAGCATTTTTGTCAAAAACACAGGATGCGTGAGAAATGAGTAGGATGGAAAGAGTAATTGTCAAGGAACAAACCCATACCTAAAAGCCCAACCACATATTAGTGTTCCAGCCCAAGGTAATTGGCGCAGTGCATGCATGGCCAAAATCACCACATTGTATTGCTCATGACATGGATTTACTCATAACACCCAAATCTGGAAAATAACATGGATGTACCAAATTTGCTTAAATCTTTTTATATATTATCATTTTTGTGCGATTTTATCTTATTATTTTAATTGAAAATAACTAAATATATTAAAAATATTTTTTAAGTTATGTTTTTTATTTGTTAACCCTCTGATTCTTAGGGTAAAAGTCTGCCTTAGTAAACTGGAGTTCGGTTCAGAGGTCGTGAAGTTTTAAGATAAATTTTTGTTCATTTTTCAGCTCTATATTCTGTCTTTTATTTTCTTGTTCTTTACATTTTCAGTCATGTACTTTTATGCCTTTTACTTTCATATCTTTGCATTTTAATCTCTTGTCTATTATGATCATGAGTGAGTAGACTTTTCTAGCTTGAAATTGTTGGAATAATATTTTTTTAATGATTGAATCTTAATCAACCAAAGTCTAGACTCTATTTCATATGAATCTATTTTCTCATCCTCTTTCTTATCATTATTAAAGTTTTATATCAAATATCAAACAAAGAACCGAGAGGTGAAATTTCATATTTGATCAAATGAGATTAGACAAGATAAACAAAACATGGGAATAGTTTTGTGAGTCTTGAGACAATAAGGTTACACTCAAAGCGTCTCAATGATAATAAACCATGAGAATATACTTGATTATTGTTGAGATACATTCATGTATCATGATAGGAAACGTGAAATACCAAAGAACATCTTGTCCGTAGCAATGAATTCATTATAGGATAGAGAAATGGATGGAGAATGCTTTGGATTTAACATTATAATAAATACTTCAATCTCACGACGCTTTTTAATATCAGAACTTTAATATAAAAAAATCATTGCTCTTAATCAACTTATTCATATTCAACTAATCAAGATCAAGACTAAAATAATTTAGACAAACAATTACTTTTTTTTTTGGTTTAAGACAGACAATTACTTTAATTCCATATGAATCAATATTTTTTACTAAACATTGATCTTTAAGAAATTGATTACTAACATTTGTCAATTAAGAAATATAATTTCCTTAATTTTTTTTGAAGTAAGAAATATAATTTTCCTTCTTTTCAAATATATTGATTATTATCCCTCAAAAAAAAAAAAATTGATTATTAGTATCATTCAAACTTTTCAACAACATTCTTAGTACTCATTTAAACTTTTCAACAGCATTCCTTTTTATCCATCTACGTACGACTATTGACTTTTTATTTTGAAATGGAAAATAGGAGTAAAACCAATAGGTAACTGCGTGGCATCATCCCATCCATTCATCTAATGTAAAAAGTATATCCAGCCATTGAACCTATTTCACTGTGCAAATAAATACTGATCTTGAGGGACCCTCTCTTCCACACGGATATGTGGGGCTCTCCACCATTGTTAGGGTTTGTTGTTTCTCTCAATCAACAAAATTTATCTTTTTTTATTTATTTATTTTTTATTAACAAAAACCTCTTCGATTTCTCAATTAGTCTTACTAATCTTTTGCAGTACCTGAAAGCTTCAAACACAGTCAACGTATCAAAAACTCTGTTTCTCTGCAAAACACAAAGTAGGCCCCAAAAAAAATTGATTCTTTTTTTATTTATTTTTCTTTTCCAAATTTCGTAAATTTGAAATCTTTTTCGTTTTTTTCATCTGGGTTTTGATCATTCTTTAACGGGTCTTTGTTAAATTTTTATTTTATTTGTTTATTTTTGTTTAGGATGGAAGTGAACCCTAACGGCGGCGATGTTTTCTGTGAAGAAAACAACACTAACAGTACTGAAGTATCTCCGTCGGAGACGACGGAGCCTGCGGCGGCGGTAATGAAAGAAGAGCTAACGGAAACGGAAAACAACAGCCTTATTCCGATGCCGGTTCAAACGATGACAGTGGAGGCGCCGAAGAGGTCATCGAAAGATCGTCACACGAAGGTGGAGGGACGTGGTCGGAGAATCAGGATTCCGGCGACATGCGCCGCAAGAATCTTTCAGCTGACGAGAGAGCTAGGTCACAAATCCGACGGAGAAACAATCCGGTGGTTGCTAGAACAAGCTGAACCTTCTATCATTGAAGCTACCGGCACTGGAACGGTGCCAGCCATAGCTGTTTCCGTCGGAGGTACGTTAAAGATTCCAACATCATCTCCGGCTAGACCGGACGGTGAAGATGGTCCGGTTAAACGAAGGAGAAGAGCTTCAAACAGTGAGTTTGTTGACTTGAATGATCAAGCTTCAATGTCTTCTGGATTAGCACCAATTGCTCAAACCGCATACGGTGGCGGTGAAAATGGTGGTGGTTTAGTTCCATTATGGCCTGTTGTAAGTAACGGTGTTGGGTCTAATACAACAGGACCATTTTTCATGTTCCCAAATTCAAGTATAATGAATCAGTCACAGTTTTGGGCTATTCCTGCAGCACCATTTTTCAATGTGCAAACAAGACCTATTTCTGCTATGCAAATGACACAACAACCTTCAAATGCTGCTTCATCTACTTTGGCTCCTAGTTTGAGTTCAGCAACTTCAACTAGTTGTTCTGCTACTACTGCTTCATCCTCTGCTACAAATACTCAGATGCTAAAAGATTTTTCTTTGGATATTTTTGATAAGAAAGAGTTGCAGTTTATGGGTTGTTCTTCTTCAAATTTGGAATCACCTCCCTCTTCAAATCCTTCAAATTAAGTTGGTAGGAAAATATGCTTAGACTTTAGAAGTTAGAAAAGCTAGTCAATATCTTCTTTTTTTTTTTTTTGAAAATTGGAGCAGAAAAGCAGAGATGGCTTGTGTCTATCTGAATTTTGTCTTTTTGGCCAATGCGAAAGAACACGTTTTGAATTTTTGTTTTTAAAGAAATATTTCTTTGTTTGTCTATTTATCTTTCAAATTTTATTATTTCTGCCTTTAATATTTATTATAGTTCATTTATCATATTTATTAGTGAGTAAAAAATATTCAAAATTCTAACAAAAATTGTTAAATAGTCACTTTGGGTTCAACCTCTCATTTAAAGGTGATGACATCTTTAATCATTGATGTAAATGCATTTGTAAGTAATTATTGAATCTTAAAGTATGTTCTTCGTTGTGTCATCGTCTAAACTTTTTTAAAAATATACAAAATGGAATGATCATTTATTAAAAATAGGCTTTTTAGCAGTTTTTGCCCCTTAACTTTCACGAAGTTGAGATTTTGGCCTCTAAAAATAAAGGCTTAAATGCTTTTTTGGTCCCTTAAGTATTTAATTGGTATCACTTTGGTCCCTTAACTAAAAAAAAAGATTGTTTGAGCACTTTAAGTTTTTTTTTAGTCTCGTTTTGGTCCCTTCTGTTAGGTTTCCGTTATGTTTAATAAAAAACGTTAAGTGTGGACACGTGTCACTTTGTCATTGGCTTTGAGATTTTTTTTATAATATTTTTTTTTATAATATATATTTTATTTTTAAAAAAAAATTCCGAGAACCAATGACAAGGTGACACGTGTTAACTCTGGACACGTGTCACTTTGTCATTGGCTTTGGGATTTTTTAATAAAAAAAAGTATATGTATTTAAAAAAAAAAATCTCAGTGCCAATGACAAGGTGACACATGTCCAGGAGTTAACTTTTTTTTAAACCCTAACGAAAACCTAACAGAAGGGACCAAAACAGACTAAAAAAAAACTTAAAGTACTCAAAGAATCTTTTTTTTAGTTAAGGGACCAAAGCGATACCAACTAAATACTTAAAGGACCAAAAGAGCATTTAAGCCAAAAATAAAACTACAAAACCGCTCCCTAAGTTTTGCAACTATAGCAGATTTGGCCCCAAAGCCATAAATAAATAAATAAATAACACGTGGTACCGCACTTAGGGTGTCACGTCAGCGTAGGCCGAGTCAAAATTGATTCGGGGCTAAAACTGCCACAGATGCAAAACTTAGGGGTCAGTTTTGTAGTTTTTTTCTTATGGGACCAAAATCGCAACTTTGGAAAAGTTAGGGAATTAAAACTGCTATTAAGCCTTAAAAATATTATAGAAAAAAAAACATAAATTGATTAGGAATAAAAATAAAATAAAAACTTGTTTTTCAAAATGCAAATGTAAAAACCACTAATAACGGGATAAAAAAAAGGTCATCGTGAGAATGGAAAATGAATAAGATGAGGTTAGATAAGTAGGATATAATTTTGAACGAATGAGATGAAAATCACATGTTAAACGAGGAAGATAGAGGAGTTTGATGTCCTTGAAATGAAAATGATAATTGATTATAAGAAGAAAAAAAACCATATCAGTGAGGCCTGCATTATTCCTAGTTGAATTGAGGATAATCTACATCTAATAACAAGTAAAATTCAATTTTAAAACGAATGAGATAAATATCACATGTCGAAAAAAGAGATGAAGAAGTTTAATTAATGTTTTGAAATGAAAATAACTATAAGAAAATATGCTATTTTGTTTATCTTTTCTATTAAACAATGATCTCATATCATCGATAAAAATGTGAGTTCTTATTTTACATTGAAAAATACGTAGATAAATAACCTCAAGTTTGGGGAAGTACGCAGTGCAAAAAGAAATTTGAATTTTTGAGTCAAAGGTAGTGCCAGTGGGTCCAACGTCCCACCGTGCGGGGTCCAATTTACACGTGCGAAGTGATTTATGATTATCCGGTAACTCTTAAAACGGTGTGAGGTTTGGCTACCTATCAGTGTGCGTGGCATTATTAGAAAGGTCACGTGAGTTTCTTTCGGCACGTGTTGTTTGTGGGCCCCAAAAATGTGGGTGGGGAAAGTGAGGGGTCCGTGGAGCATGGTGAGTGGCTGAACTTGGGCCACGAGATTTGGTCACGTGATTACTGGATTATGGCACGTGTCGCTATGATTTTTTGGGACCCTATCGTGTGTGGAACCAAGCTGGCCCCAGTACACGTGTCGACTATGCTGTTAGGTTTGCGGGTGGACCAATATTTTGTCCTTCTCAAGGCATTTTGTATGATTTTTTGTTTTTGCTTCAAGGTACTTATACGAGTGGTGAAATCAATAAATAAAGTAAAGGTGTGTAAAATGAAATGAAATACTAGGAGTGGAAGGCTAGGAGTGTTAGCTGTGTTTCATCAAAAGATGGCTAATGCCTTTTATGTAAGTGAATGTGTATCCCAAAGACTGGTCCATGAATTTAAGGGATGGAACAAAAAACTGCATAAACATGATATGCAACAGCTCCTCACCCTGATGGAGCAATCCAATGTAGATGTTTTCAGGGATGGTGTACTGGTTGGGGGACGGAGAATGATCATTAGTGAACTATGAAACACGGACTCCGACACGACACTGACACGTCGACAATATTAACGTAAAAAACATAGGAGACCGACATCGCTACCTATATAGTATTAATTTGTTTATAAAAGATCTACAACGAGAATCAAAATACATACATATGCATCCAACTTGAGCAATTTATTTCATTAAAAAAAGTTTTATAACATGATACAATAGTATTTGGCCTTTATTTACTCATCTACTATAGAAATATTTAAAAATGTTGTAATCAACTTTAATGTCTATGTCCCTCGTTGATCAACATTTTTCAAACATCTTTAACTCTTGAATCTACTGTGTCTGGAAGCAGAGAAAAAAATTCAAAAATTTGTCTGAGTTGTCTCACACGTCTCATATAAGTGTTATATAGGTGTCGAACACCGGTCAAAGAAGTGTCGAAGTAAAGAAGAAAACAATTTATTTAGGACACTTATCTGACATGTGTCGTACGAGTGTCGGACACCATAAAACGCTTAATCCTAGAGGTATTTGTGCTTACTAAACAATGCAGCGATATTCAAGAAGGATCTTGGTTGTTATGGACAGTGGCGGAGCTAACATAAATTTTACGAGGGGCCAATATATTAAACTTAACAAAATGAAGAAAAAAAATCACACTATTTTTTGCGGAAATAAAAAAACTATCAGTATACAGCCGCTTAGGCATGTTGAGTTTGATCAATGAGTAATTCATCCACTATTAAAATTGTACTAAAGAGGCTATCAGGGTCTTTTTTAATGTATATTGAACTTAACAAAATGAAGAAAAAAATCACAGTATTTGTTTTGGACCGGTCACAAGACCAACCGCGCGTATACACGTGGCCTAATTTACACCGTCTTAAGGCTCCGTACTCAAAGGAACACGTCAACTTGTGTGCACCGTGCCACACAGAAGTGCGCCCTCGCGCAAGGATCACCCAAGCGTGCAGTGATAAACTATGATCCTCATCTTTCCGCTCCCAATCATACATCGCATAACCCAGAGACGGTTATAACACAAACGTGCCTATATAAGGGTGAATTTGCTTCACCCTCAAGGTACACATCACATTTCACAACACTACTTACACATTCTTTCTCAGTGAATAATTGTCTTGCTTTTTTCAATTTCTAAGTTGAATGTGTTTAGTAATGCCTAAGTTGAATGTGTTTAGTAATGCGTGTGGGTTGTAGTTGATAAACTATAATCCCCATTTTTTTTAAGGATTATGTTAACAAGTGCCCTTAAGAAAATCAAAAGTAGTATGTTTGTATTGAATTCAACAATATTTGACTTTTAAAAAGCTAAATTCATCACTTTTCACCACTTTCCAATACAATATTCTTACTTTATCCTCTTAACCAATGCTTTAAAAGCACTCTTTTGCATTTTCCTTTTTTAAATTTGTAAATTGCTCTATTCAATTATTACCAATGAACTATAAGAAAAACGTATCCACAAAATAGGAGAAGAGAGGAGTATTTAGACACAAATTTTATTGTTTTAGAATGATGATATAATTGTGAATGCAGTAATCGAAGTTGAAAACTGAAAATTAAAGTTTTTTCTTGATCTTTTATTTTTGTACATGTAAATAATTTGTATTTTGTTTTTCTTGGCTACCACACGATAGTCGCCCATTGGATGTTAATGACTTAACGTGACATATCAGTGCTAACATATCTCATCCTACATGAAAATCATGACGTATATTCCATTTACACGTTTTTTTTTAAAGTTGACATCAATGACTAAAAAATAAAGATATTTGATTTTGCAAGAACTAAAACAAGAACAAAAGTACAAGGATCAATACCAAAATTCACTAGGACTTGCAATATATTTAAACCTGTTTTTAAATTATAAGAGGATGCAATTATTGACCAATTTTCAATTCACTCAACCAGAGCAGCAAATTTGGTATGCCGTAAACTGTAAAGTAACAACAATGGTCGTTTATTTTAGTTTTTTTTTTCTTCTCCAAACCGCCCAAATTAGATAGCAATTTTTCCGTGCACAATATTATACTCCATCCCTCGTCAACTAACTGTACAACTCAACTATCCTGAAAGGTATGTATCAACAGAAGAATTCTGGATACAAAATGCTACCAAACATTTTTAATGTACTTCTATTTCGCGGTACACCTGAATGATAAAAAACCAATTTTACAAGGAAAATAAAACCTTGACAGCCTCAATTATGAAAGCCCTTGACATAGTCGCTATCAAATTGTTCTGTACTTTTAGTTGATTATTACTGAAGGCATGAGTCTTGGTGGATTGACATACTAGCAAGGTCCTAAAGCAGAACAAAGGGAACTCCAAATTCTGTACTTCTAGGCTAATATTCCAAACTTTGAGTGGCTTCAAAGTACAATAATCTGAGTTAAGCATGTATTTTATTTGCTGAAATGGATCACCTCAGTTCTATATATACCCTAATACATCTTTCCATGAAATTATCATCCAATTCTCATTTTACAGTTCTCGAGCTATTATTACCTGGTTTATCAAATGGCTCCTCTGCCAGCACAAAACACTTTTCCAATCCTTTTCCTCCTCTTTGCAATATTTGCATTATCCAAAGCTGAACTTCATGCTCATTACTATGACCAAACATGTCCACAATTGGACAAAATCATTTCAGAGACGGTTCTAACCGCTTCTATCCATGACCCAAAAGTCCCAGCCCGTATTTTGAGGATGTTCTTCCATGACTGTTTCATAAGGGTATGATCTCTCAATCTCTCATTCAAAACACACACTCACACACACATATGCTATGTATAGTTTTTTTACCAATGCGTTAGTAATCTTCTATTGATCAATGTTCAATGATAGGGATGTGATGCATCAGTATTGCTGGACTCAACTGCCACTAACCAAGCAGAGAAAGACGGCCCTCCTAATATCTCAGTTCGATCATTCTATGTGATTGATGAAGCTAAAGCAAAGCTTGAATTGGCTTGCCCAGGCATTGTTTCTTGTGCTGATATACTTGCTCTTTTAGCAAGAGATGTGGTTGCCATGGTAATATCTATCTATCTGAGACTAGTTTTGACCTGCTAAAATCTTGGTACTCTAGGGAGCCATTTTATCCAATAACTTGTGTCCTATATGCCTATGTAGAGCAGATATATATGGCGATCTCATAAAAGATTTCATAGAAGAATTCAAATCACTTAGAATAGTTTTAGCTAATAATACTCAAAAATTCAAAACGACATATTTATAATTTCTATATGCAATATGAACACTCACTACTAAGAAATACGAATTTTGAGTAGCAATGAAATTTTATCTAAGCTATTTAGTATCTTGGGTATTGATACTTGTATATTTGCATAGTGACCCCTCCGTGGAACATTAGCATATCTTGAGGTAAGTTATTAATATTTCCTTATTTGCTCTGACAGTCTGGAGGTCCATATTGGACAGTACTAAAAGGAAGGAAAGATGGAAGGGTATCAAAGGCATCAGATACCGCCAACTTACCGGCCCCAACCTTGAATGTAGGCCAACTCATTCAGAGCTTTGCTAAGAGAGGGTTGGGAGTTAAAGATATGGTGACTTTATCTGGAGGACACACTCTGGGCTTCTCACATTGTTCTTCCTTTGAGGCCCGTCTTCATAATTTCAGTTCTGTTCACGACACTGACCCAAGGTTGAACACTGAATTTGCACTAGACCTAAAAAATAAGTGCCCAAAACCAAACAACAACCAAAACGCAGGACAATTCCTGGACTCAACAGCATCGGTGTTTGATAATGACTATTACAAACAACTGCTGGCTGGAAAAGGTGTGTTTTCTTCCGATCAGTCACTTGTTGGTGATTACAGAACTAGATGGATTGTTGAAGCATTTGCAAGAGACCAGAGTTTGTTTTTCAAAGAGTTTGCAGCTTCAATGTTGAAACTCGGAAATCTAAGAGGCTCTGATAATGGAGAAGTGAGACTTAATTGCAGGGTTGTGAATTGAGAAACATTAGAGACAAATTTGCCGTGATTGTTTTTTGTCTTTGCACCACTACAATTATATACGATATTATCATAATGATCTTGTTACCACTCATGTTGAAATAAATGTAATTATGCTTGTATACCTCATATCAAGAATGGTAAATGAACATTGTTCATTTGTGCACAATAGCATGAGGTGTTCTAATATAACAGTAAATTATCTGCAGCATAGAATTGCAAACATAGTATTTTACAACATCGAAGATCTAAACAATACAAAACTTTTCATGTTATAAGCTAACGAATAAGCCTTCAGATGAAGAATATACCAGAGAATTTGATACAAGGCATTAACTACTCCTCAAGCAAATATAACATCCGAACGAAAGACATATTTTACACCTTTGGTAACATTTCTGGCTTCATGTAACAAGCATTTATCTCCATGAATGTGCAAGAGTGCCATCCCTTCGATGGGAGCAACCTGTGAAATCAAAACTGTATTAACACCCAAAGCAAGCAAATAGTGACATCTCAAAACTTGCATTAAGCAACATCAACTGTTATTTCACTGAAATAAAATGAAAAATTTACCTCAGCCACAATGCTATTTCTTGAACCATAGAAGACTGTCTCTCCTCCAACTAAACGATCAAAAGATGAATCTGTAGGTTTGCTGGAATCATTTTTAGCCTTTGATTTAACTTCACCAGGTCCACCACTCAAATAAACTAGCAAAGTATAACGGGTTCTTTTTCCATCTCCAAGATCATTACTTTCATCAATATGTCGTCCAAACCGTTGACCTACTTTGTACCTGAAATACAAAAAATGCATGACAATTAGTGAAGGTGACATAATTTTTTCTGAGAAAACCAAATTTGAAGATATCATGTGCTTTCAATTGATTAAGAAGACAGCATAGATGAATATGCAATGTTTCGATAAAAGCTATAGAATTCTGAAAACTTAGACCTTGTTTGCATAAACAACTTAGCTCCTGTTTGGATAAATAGCTTATTTGTAGCTTATAGCACAAGCATTTATCATGATAAGCCCTTATGTATAAGCTATTCATATAGCAGAGGATAAAATAGACTTCAAATATTTGTGTATAAGCTATAAGCTGTTATCATAAGCTATCTTAGAGAATTTATGAAAATAAGCTGAAAACAGCTTATGAACAATGTCCTACGCTATTTTCATATGTTCTCATAAACAGTCTCAAGATTTATACCGATAGATAAACTCAAATAAGGCAATCCAAACAGACCCTTAACTAAACAATTATAACAAAAACACTTATTGTATAGGTGCTTACATATAAGCTATTTCAATGACAAAAGATTAAGTAAAGTCAAATTATATTCAATCAACTTATGAATATGTCATAAGCTATTATCATAAGCTCTCACAAACAGTCTCACAAGTGCTCATGCCGGTAAATAAGCTCAAATAAGTTACAATAACATTCCAAAAGAACCAACCTATATAATCTGATATTTGGATTCAAACCTACAGCAGCTTTCCCTCGAATTCTTATATCAGAAAAAAGCTTGTTAAGTCCAGAATCCCATATAGAATCTGCAAGAACAGGATCATTCACCGAAATTCGATCATTATCTCTATAAGCTTCACCTTTAGTTGGACCTAAACTCCCTTGATGAGTAAAACCAATTCCCTCAGCAGTTTCAATGAATGCCTTTGACTCATAAGATGAGAAGAAATTCTGAACCTGAATTCTTGAATGGAAAAATCATAAAAATAAGAATAATTCACAAATAAAATTGGCAAAAGAAAAAGAAGAAGGGTTGAATAGTAACCGTGAAGAGATCGAAATCTCGTAAGCGAGTGATGTGAAGATTGTTTTTGGATTTGATGGATGGCCATTTTGGGTCGGTTGTTGTTTCTTTTCTCTCTCCCATTTTTCTCTTCCTCCCTACGCTCTCTGGTCGACGATATTCTTCCTCTGTTTGGTTTCGTCGCTCCCTGAACCGATTGACGATATACCTCTCTTCCATTTCAGACCGTCTTTTGTAAGCTTCGATATCAAAAAGATCCATTGATATTTTTTTTTAGTAATATGATATTTTTGATATTGGTGCAGCAATAGCAGAATGAGCCCCCATCTAAATAATAAATTGAGTTGGTATAATGGACCAACTCCAAACAAATAATGCAATGTAGTGAAATAATAAATAAAGCATAAAGTAATAAAATACAAATAACAACTTGACAACATAGTTAAATAATAGATAAGGATATAAATCATATTGAAATGGACGGATTCCAAACAAATAATGCAATGTAGTTAAATAATAGATAAGACACAAAGTGACAAAATACAAACAACAATTTGACAACGTTTAATTTTCAAATAGATCGCGACCCAACTTTTCCAAAGCTCTTTGCTCCGGTCACCGAGATACTCCTTTGAACTTATCTTCACAAACATCTTCATCTTCTTAGCATCAATACTTTCTTTCAACAATTGGTTACCCTCCTCTTGTCTCATCGATATTTTGTCCAATCGTTCCAACTCTTTCTCCTTATATTGTTTGAATTCATTCCACTCTTCATTGACCGGTTTTCTTTTTACCCTTTTTTTAGCTGCATCCCTCCCCATTGGGCGAGCACTAGATCCTACGGAGTTGGAATCACTTGTATCACTCTTGTGGGCTCTCTTAGACCCACTACTTCCAAGTCAGTATTTCCTCCTACCTAACTATCATAACGTGGTTGATCGCGGACAACGAGCCATCCTGACATTAAACTGAAATGTCCACTCTTACCACTTGAATATAATTCATGCACTTTTTCCAATACATCATTTTCCAACCACCCGCTTTGTTGCATACACTTAGCGCTATCATAAGCGCCAATCCATTTTAAGTATTTTGTTCATGTAGTTGTAATGATTTCTACATGCAGCTGCATCACGGGGAGGATAAATGAGCAATGCTCATGACAGTAATCAACAATTTTACCCCAATATGAACCACTTTTTTAGTTTCTTCCAACAACACTGTCTGTTCCATATTTAATCCACCCGCTAATTAGAACCAAATTTTGATCAGTGTTTCAATTGGGGTTTTTCCGGCGAGCAGGAGTTGAATCCTTTGCATCTCGAGTGGCTTCATGACCACCGATCATGCCACCAAGAGCCATTTGTGTAGAAAATTCAGGAAATTCATCACAGCCGACATTCAGATCATTTTCATTACTCATTAGAGCAGACCGATAATAAGGGGGTGTTTGAGATTAATAAGGCATCATTGATCCATAATATGGACGTTAATTTGAATTGACGACGTGATGAAATTTGGAGGAAATTCATAACTTGGTATATTTTGGGAACCTTGTTGGTTAGAAGATTCATTTTGAAATCTATAGTTGTTGGAATTTGGGTAGTTGAAAGGGTAATTAGTAGAACTTTGGGTGTTAAAAGGGTTATTATTGAGATCTATTTAACTAAAAAAGATGTTTAGAGCTACAAACAAGAGTTTATTGGAGGCTAAATAGAAAAATTAGAGGAAAAAATTTCCTGTGTCCAAATCAAATGAACCAACTCTCTATTTATAGAGAGAGAAAAAATTGTTGAATTTCGATGAAAAAATATAAAAAACAATTAATTTACTATAAATAATTGACCTCAATAATTTGGATGAAATAAAAATCTGAAAATCACAACAACCAATAGAATTTTGCCAAGTATATTAAATTCAACCAACATGAAATAATTAGCCTCCACACCCTCCCCCACTATCTCTTCATTCAACCTGTTGAAAAAATTCAACCTCCCATAATCCACATGTTTTTCAACCTATTCAACATACCATTGCACCAATTCAAGAGTTGATTTTTTTTTTTTAACATGTCCATTGTAAATGGTCTAATTGCGAGCAAGACTAAACTCATATAACAAGACAATTGCGAGCTAGGCTAAATGATTGCGAAATGCTTCACGATAGTGAACTCATAGAATAAGGTGATTTGGTTGACTTTGCTTTGGAAGCAGATGTAGAACCAATAAATCATCATGTACTAAAAAATAAGTATGCAAAAATGCAAATGCAAGATAAGTTAACATCAATTGAGAGAAACCATTGTCAGGTTGCCATGTGACAAAAAGACCATACAGATGAAATGGGTGTATAAGGTGAAACAAAATCCAGATGGCTCAATTTCTAAACACAATGCCAGACTGATTGCAAGAAGATTTCTTCAAAGACCTGACTTAGACTATTGATAAGTGTATGCAAAAGTGGCAAGGACCGGAACATGCACATTAGCGATTTCCTTAGCAAGTGCAAAAGTCTGGTCTATGTTTCACCTATACCATGATATCTGAGTTTGAGATGAAAGATTTGGGGGGAATTATCCTATTTCCTTAGAATGAAATTTCTCAACACTTCAAGGGTGCATTTGATCTATTAAAAAAATGAAGGACATGACACGACAACTACAGTTGTACAATGTTCGAATGTAAAACTATTACAGAGACATGACAAACTAAGGATAAAAAAAAGACAAAAACTAAAATTCTTCACCCTCACTAAACGACATCACAACTTTTTGTTTGAGGTACTATTTGTCTAAAATATTAAAATAACTTTATCTCAGGTTCGAACTCATCGTCATAACGTCCAAAATAACAATTTCAACATGTTTACTTGATGAACGAAAAATTTGTAGTCAATGAATTTATGAGATATTGTCACTATATATATATATATTCTTGTATCAAAATTGCAAATGAAGAATATTTTTTCCTTTTAATTTTCTAAATTAAATTGACCAAACAAAAACACATTTGAGAATAAAAAAAGACTAACCAAAACACATTCCATGATAAGATAACCAAGTAAATAGACATTTTCCTTGGAAAAAGAAAAAGAAAGTCAATGGACATTTGAGAGAATTTGTATCTGTGAGAAATAAATAAGATCAACGAACTAACCCCGTTTTTTCCGGGCAGCAACGATTCATTCACTAGAAAATCTCTACTCTTCTGAAAGCATTCTCAACCCATTCATTATTATCAGTCTACTCACTATTAATTAAAATGGTTATCATCACTAATTTTGTTTCTACACAATCTTTCTCTTCTCTGTTGTGCCCAGGGTTTCAATGCACCTGCTTTCAAGATAAACTCATCCTATTTCGTTTCTAATTCATCTATTCTTGGGTTTATCTTTTTGTATTATTTGATTTGATTTCATCCATATAATAGAAAAAGCAGAATGTTAATAATGTACGTACATTTTTGTTTTTGAGTTAGACACAATGGTGATAAATTAGTAGTAGCCCTTGTTTGTCCATTTACGAGAGAGAGATAGACACAGCTGGGTATTGGGAAAAAACTAAGTCCCACGTCGGATAGATAAGACTCTTGATAAAAGTTTATTAAGAGGAGACACTCCTCACCTTATGAACCGGTTGTGTAAGGATGAGTTAAACCCCAATTTCAACACATGACCATTTTAATAAGTGTTGGTTCCACTAATTTATCAGTGTCTGGGACCTTATGAACCGGTTTTGTAAGGATGAGTTAGGCCCCAATTTCAACACTGGGCTATTTTAATAAGTGTAGGTTCCACTAATTTATCAGTGTCCGGGAACCGTGAATTGGTACATGGTAGTGGTACTTTTGCAAATTGATTCGCATAAATTCCTCCTAAAGTTTATAAAGAGGAGACACTCCTCACCTTATGAACCGATTTTGTAAGGATGAGTTAGGCCCCAATTTCAACACTGGGCCATTTTAATAAGTGTAGGTTTTACTAATTTATCGGTGTTTGGGAACCGTGAATAGGTACATGGTAGTGGTACTTTTGCAAATTGGTTCGCATAAATTCCTCCTAAAGTTTATAAAGAGGAGACACTCCTCACCTTATGAACCGGTTTTGTAAGGATGAGTTAGGCCCCAATTTCAACACTGGGCCATTTTAATAAGTGTAGGTTCCACTAATTTATCAGTGTCTGAGAACCGTGAATTGGTACATGGTAGTGATACTTTTGCAAATTGGTTCGCATAAATTCCTTCTAAAGTTTATAAAGAGGAGACACTCCTCACCTTATGAACCGGTTTTGTAAGGATGAGTTGGGCCCCAATTTCAACACTGGGCCATTTTAATAAGTGTAGGATTTACTAATTTATCAGTGTCTGGGAACCGTGAATTGGTACATGGTAGTGGTACTTTTGCAAATTGGTTCGCATAAATTCCTCCTAAAGTTTATAAAGAGGAGGCACTCCTCACCTTATGAACCGGTTTTGTAAGGATGAGTTAGACCCCAATTTCAACACTGGGCCATTTTAATAAGTGTAGGTTCCACTAATTTATCAGTGTCTGAGAACCATGAATTGGTACATGGTAGTGGCACTTTTGCAAATTGGTTCGCATAAATTCCTCCTAAAGTTTATAAAGAGGAGGCACTCCTCACCTTATGAACCGGTTTTGTAAGGATGAGTTAGGCCCCAATTTCAACAATGGGTCATTTTAATAAGTGTAGGTTCCATTGATTTATCAGTGTCTGGGAACCGTGAATTGGTACATGGTAGTGGTACTTTTGCAAATTGGTTCGCATAAATTCCCCCTATAATTTCTCGAAATTGGGGAACCGAGATAAGTGAAGATCGGAGAAAGAGGAAGATAGGTTGAGTAGGAGATAAATGAGGTTCCACTAATATTTATCACTGTCTGGGAACCGTGAATTGGTACTTGCTGTACCAGTTCGTGGTACTTTTGCTAATTGGTTCACATAAATTCCCCCTATAATTTCTCGAAATTGGGGAACTGAGATAAGTGAAGATCGGAGAAAGAGGAAGATAGGTTGAGTAGGAGATAAATGATAAAAGAAAACCTTCGGCAGTGCAAATAAATTGCATAAAATCTCTTTGAAGCATGGAGAAAGAGAATGTCTCTTGCAAAATAATATTGATAAAAAAAACGGAAAAAGTGAATATAAAAAAAGATTTTGGTAAGTGGGCCCTGGTTTTTTTGCAGCTGACTAGTCCTTCTACTTTTTCGCACTATTAATTGATTTAACTAATTAAATACGAAGAGATTTGAATTCCAGAGCGGAGTTGGAAAGACTAACATATGGTAAAAAAAAAAATCTTAAAAAACTATTGATATCTTACAATTCAATTAGGTTGTACCGATACTACAAACCGACGCGTACCGAAGATTTATACCCCATACGTACCGAATTCTTCACATGTTGCGCACCACGAACCCGTACCTGTACCAGGTAACAACGCGAATTGTGAATTATGTGACTATGGTTTGTCTCTCAACAAATGGAGGGTAGATGAACCCGGACCCACATTGTGCCTGTTTGATCTTCTGAAACACTCAATTCCATGCTGTATTGTTGTCATTTGATTGTGCATTTTTTTCACCTGTCAGAATGTTATTGTGTTGTTGCTAGTATTTTATTTTATTTTATTTTATTGTTAAATGCTGATATTTATTTATTTTACTTATGTCTTGTTACTTTCTGTGTTGAATTGGCAGATATTTTTGTGATTTCAAGTTTAAGAACTAATGGCTAAGAAAAAGGTTCGTATTAACATTGTGGTTATTGGTCATGTGGACTCCGGGAAGTCAACCACTACTGGTCATTTGATCCACAAACTTGGATGTATTCACAAGAGTGTCATTGAGAGTCTTGAGAAAGAAGCTGCTGAGATGAACAAGCGTTCATTCAAGTATGCTTGGGTGCTTGACACGCTCAAGGCTGAACGTGAAAGAGGTATTACGATTGACATTACCCTGTCGAAGTTTGAGACAAACAAGTACAACTGCACTGTCATTGATGCCCCCGGACACAGGGATTTCATTAAGAACATGATCACCGGAACGTCCCAAGCTGACTGTGCTGTTCTCGTCATTGATTCCACTACTGGTGGTTTTGAAGCCGGTATGAATGGTCAGACCCGTGAACATGCTCTTCTTGCCTTCACTCTTGGTGTGAATCAAATGATCTGCTGCTGCAACAAGGTATTTATATTTTCAGCCCCTTTAAGATTGTATTTGATTATTTTTATAATTCATTTATATAAGTACTAATTATCATCTACCTTGACAGATGGATGCCACTACACCCAAATACTCTAGGGATAGGTATTTAGAAATTGTGAGGCAAGTTTTACCCTTTTTGAATAAGGTTGGCTATAAACTTATTCCAATTGTTCCCATCTCTGGTTTTGAGGGAGATAACTTGATTGAGCCCTCTACTAATCTTGATTGGTACAAGGGCCCAACCCTTCTTGAAGCTATTGACCAAATCAACGAGCCTATGAGGCCATCAGACAAGCCTCTCCGAATACCACTTCAGGAAGTCTACAAGATTGGAGGAATCGGAACTGTGCCTGTGGGACGTGTTGAGACTGGTTCCTTGAACCCTGGAATGGTGCTGACTTTTGCCCCAACTGGGCTTCAAGCTGAAGTGAAGTCTGTGGAGATGCACCATGAAGCTATCAGTGAGGCCCCTCCTGGTGATATTGTGGGATTTAATGTTAATGTTGCTGCTAGGGATCTCAAGCAAGGTTATGTTGCCTCAAACTCCAAGGATGACCCAGCCGTAGAGGCCGCTCACTTTACATCTCTTGTTATCATTACGAATCACCCTGTCCAGATTCGAAATGGCTATACATCTGTTCTTGACTGCCACACCTCCCACATTGCCGTCAAGTTTGCTGAGCTTATTTCCAAGGTTGACAGGTGTTCTAGTGAGGAAATTGAGAGGGAGCCCAAATTTTTGATGAGTGGTGATGCTGGTATTATAAAGATGATTCCCACCAAGCCTATGGTGGTAAAGCCTTTCTCTCTATATCCTCCACTCGGCCGTTTTGTTGTCAGAGACCGGCATCAAACTGTGGCTGTTGGAGTCATTAAGGCTGTGAAGAAGAAGGATCCTGCTGCAGGAGGTAAGATCACTAAGTCGACATTGAAAAAGTGAAATCTATCTAGCAAAATCTATCGTTGTTATTACCATAAATGGTCTTTGGTCCTTAGTATTTCTATTTCTCCTCTAGTAAACTTGTTTTGCAGATTAAGTGTGAAGTCTGCACCATTATATCACAGTTTTTTTTTCTTCCCAGAATTGGGTTCTAGATAAACGGTGGAAGAGCTATTTATTTTGTTCGTTTTATGTTTTAATTAGTGTCTAGTGTGAACACTTGGACTTTGCAAGCAGCGAGTTTCCGGACCTGCTGATTTTGTTTTGAATATCAACTCTTTATTTGTGTGTTTATTGATTCCTTTGTGTGATATTGTAAGTTTTTGCTGGGTCATGTCTCTGATTGTTCTAGGAAATATAGTTGGCGGAGAATGTCAGGAGCATTTTTGAATGTCACTTGCATAATGCTCTGATCATTTGCTATTCTTGTCTAAAACTTAACTTGCAGCTATTTACCCCGGCAATTACAAGGAACAGGACATTGAAACAGGGGGAGGTACCTGTTCAAGTAGGTCTAACGGGTGTCATGTTACTAGTATATGTTTATTTTTAATTATTAATATATACCTATATTTAAAAGAAATGCATAGTTTTGGTGCAGTATTTTTCTTCCAATCATACCCTTCATGTTACTAGCATTACTTTCATATTTCTGATCAAATTACTGGACTTCATACTTCACACCACTGTAATTTAATACTAGGATATTCAAGGGATTTTCACTTTAACAAGCAATTAGCTTTGTAACTGGGCACTTGAATATGGTATCTTCTAAATTCTAATGGGAATCTACATGTATTGCCTCTTATACTAATAAGTGCATCAAGCTATTTTTTTAACCGATCATCTAAACATGATAACAATCTTTTTTTACTTATATTAATTTGGGCTAGGATGGAGTGTTTGTTTGAGAAAATGATATATTTTTAGACACTTTTTTGGAATATTGAATATCTGGCAGCGTTTAATCTGTATCTAATTTTTGTTCATCGACTGTTTCCTTTCTTTTTGTAGCTCTTGCTGGCAGAGATAAGCTTGAGTCATTATGCATGGAGTTACAACGTCAAAATAAAATGTTGATGGTATTCTTCTGTTACACCACTACCTCTAAACCTGATTATGTAATATAAAAGAATTACAAGATGTTCATTACCTCAAAATATTTTATCTTTCTTATATGCACTTATATGCCTAGATGAGGACTTGTGAATCTAAATTTTAAAGAAAGACAGGCTATCCTGATCGTTTCTCATGTTTAGTTAATAACCAGCTCTAGTGCAACGCTAACATCATACTCACATAAGCACATTAGCTAAAGGCCGCGCAAAAGTGAAATACTTCAGCCCGCTAGATTGAAGGATATCGTTTTTATTTTCATCCCCTTATTTCTCATCCTGCCAAAGTATCTGCGTTTGATTTTCCCCTCCTAAAGTACTTCCTCCATCTAAGAATGAATTTATTTTATAAATTCTCAATTTTCATTGAAAAGACGAAATGAACTCCACTATAAACAATCTCGTAAATATAATCCATCTTCATTATATTTAGGGGTATAGTTAGAAAACAAAGGTTAATAATATCTTGATTTTCTATAATACTCATTGTTTTGAAACAAAAATGAAATATTAAAACTACCAAAGATTTGGAATGTTGGGTGTACTTCCAAAATCTTCCTGGCATCATATATTCCCAAGATCTTAGTTTCTAATTCACTTTCCTAATTACCGAAAAGGTTCCTTCTTGAGGCACCTATTTAGACGTCCAATGCCCATCGGTAATTATTTTGACCAAATAGATGTACTTCAATAGGATTACCTAATGAATGTTTAGCAATTTATTGGCCTCGCATTTGCTTTTAGGGATCTTACATTCCTCTGGAATTGTTTTTTGGGATCTCCTTATTGGGAATTTTGTTGATTTGTTATGAAGGTATTGATATCTAACCTCAAATTTCCTGTCCTTTTTTTCTTTTTCTTTCTTATGACGTTTTCAAATTTCATGTCATTGGTGTAGTGTATGTACATTTACCTGGTTAGGAAAATGCTTTCATCTTCAAGAATGTCTCTGTCCCCTAAACTCACTACCATACTTTTATTCCTGGACCTTTGATGTTCTGCACACGGTTGTTATATGGGAGTTGTTGTTTATGATTTGTCTAGAGATTGAGCAGCCTTGTTGCATTCAACGTTTTTTATGTTCCATGTTGTATCTCCTCTTTATTATAACGAGTTCCTTTTTTATTACATGAATGTGACTTCTACCTGGTAGTGTAATCACATTCTTATTACTTTTACTTTAATAGCAACATTTTGACTTTGTTAATCGAAAACACTAGGGTTCATGCTTCATTATTTTCAGGAAGAATACAAACGTGTGTCTACTGAGGCGCACCAATTTAAGCTGGACTTGTCAGCCAAGTTCCAATATGCAATCGAGGTTTGTTCATGATCTCTAGTCTGGCATATATGATATTTTGAACATAGTGTACATTTGGTATGCGACCATGTTTATGTCATTGGGTGGTAGTTATTAGAGATATAACACAGTTAGCTTAGATATTATCTTTGTCTTACTTAAACTACAGTTATAGTCTTAGTTAGTTTAAGTAAAGTGTACAGCTGGCATAATTAGTGTAAGCCACTCACACTATATATACTATTCTCCCTTCTGTAATTACATAATTGAGATAATAACAAATTCAGTTAGATTTCACTTTCTCTCTCTTCTCTCTCTCTCTCTCTCTCTCTCTCTCTCTCTCTCTCTCTCTCTCTCTCTCTCTTCTAACTGTTTCAAGCTCCATCAATGGAGTCTCACAGATTCTAACATGGTATCATAGAGCTCTTTTTCCGATCCTGAGGCATGGCTCCTACGTCTTCTCCTACATCTTCTCACAACGAAGAGCAACGCGTAACTGCTGTTGCTTCAAAAACGTTCAAACAACGAATCTCTGTTCAACTTGACGATTCAAACTACCTTTAATGGAAACAACAGGTCGAAGGAGTTTTGCGCGGTACGAAGATGATGAAACACGTCGTTTCGCCGCAGATTCCATCGGTGTTTCTCACTGACGCTGCTCGCGCCGCCGGAACGGAGAATCCGGCGTATACAGATTGGGAAGAACAAGATTCTCTGCTATGTACATGGATTCTCTCCACGATCTCATCGTCTCTACTTTCGTGCTTTGTTCGATTGCGCCAAGCATGGCAGGTTTGGGAAGAAGTTCATTTCTACTGCTCTACGCAGATGAAAACTAGGTCAAGACAACTTCGTTCTGAACTTCGCAACATCTCCAAAGGCTCGCGCACTATAACTGAGTTTATTGCACGAGTTCGCACCATCTCTGAGTCCCTAATGTCTATTGGTGATCCAGTCTCTCACCGTGATCTCATTGAACTTGTCCTTGAAGCATTACCAGAAGAGTTCAATCTTGTTGTTTCCAGTGTTAACAGTCATGCTGAATTGATTTCTTTGGATGAGCTTGAATCTCAGTGACTGACTCTTGAAGCAAGAACTGAAAAGTTCAAGAAAGCTCTTGTCTCTGAACCTGCTTCTGTTTACCTGACTCAAGCAGCTACTACTGATGACAAAAATCCTGCTTCTCAACAACAATTTGGAACCTATACTGATCAAAATCCTAATTTTCCTGGAAATTCCTATGGAAACAACCAATTTCAGTACAATAACCCTAATTTTGGAGGAAGAAATGGACCTGCTAGAGGAAGAGGCTTCAGAGGTCGCTATAGAGGACGTGGTGGCCGTAATTTTGGTAGAGGCTCAGTTCAATGTGAGATATGCTACAAGACTGGTCATGATGCAAGTATCTGCTACTTCAGGTTGTCTGTTCCATCTAATTTTGAAGGTTATGGATCTTACGATGGAACCTATGGGAATTATGGAGCTCAGGGAAGCTTTGGTACATCACCTAATGTGTGGATGCAAGGCTCTGTACGCCCTCCTCCCTCTGGATTTGCTCCCAGGCCCTCCTGCTCACCACAATTTGGAAACCTTAGGCCACAAGCTCCTCAAGCCTTTCTGACTGACAATGAATGCATCAGCTCAAACTCTTTCAATCCAAATTGGTACCCTGACTTTAGTGCTTCTCATCATGTAACTCCAGATGCTAACAATCTGTTGGATGCTACCTCTCTATCTGGTTCAGATCATCTGTATGTTGGCAATGGACAAGGTTTGCCCATAACCTCTGTTGGTTCAATGAGTTTTCCCTCTACCTTTTACCCTAACACTACTCAAACTAAATAATCTTTTACATGTCCCTGCTATAACCAAAAATCTTGTTAGTGTCAGTCAATTTGTTAAAGATAATAGTGTCTATTTTGAGTTTCATGCTAATGATTGCTATGTCAAATCTCAGGATTCTTCTAAGATCCTCCTTCAAGGACATCTTGAAGATGATGGCCTATACCAGTTTGATAAGTCTGCTATTCATAAGCCTGCTGTTTCCGGTTTCAATAAGTTTCCTATGTCTTCCACTTGTAATGCACACACCTGTATTTCAAGTTCTAGTTTTCCTACTTCTAATTTTCAGTGTAATAATGTTGCAAGCACTAGCACTTCAACTAGTACTGCATCTGATTCTAATTGTCTTTCTTTGTATAACGTCTGGCATTATAGGCTTGGACATCCTCACTATGAGGTTCTTAAGTCTGTCATGAAACTTTGTAATTAGAATTTCCCTAATAAAATGCTATCTGATTTTTGCTCTGCATGTTGCTTAGGCAAAGCTCATAGACTTCCTTCTTTTACCTCTACTGCTACCTATAATAAACCTTTGGAACTTATCTTTTGTGATTTATGGGGCCTTGCTCCAGTTGAGTCTTTTGAGGGGTACACCTATTTTCTGACATGTGTTGATGCCTACTCTAGGTTCACTTGGATTTTCCCATTAAAACTTAAGTCTCACACCCTTATCACTTTTCAAAATTTCATAAAGATGGTTGAACTCCAATACAACACTCCCATTAAGTCTGTCCAGACTGATGGTGGTGGTGAATTTCGCCCTTTTACCTCCTATTTGAACAGTTTTGGTATAATTCACAGACTCACATGTCCTCATACTCATCATCAAAATGGGTCTGTAGAGAGGAAACATAGACATATGGTGGAAACTGGATTAACTTTACTAGCTCATGCTAAACTACCTTTGCATTTTTGGGATCAAGCTTTCGTTACAGCAACTTATCTCATCAATAGAATGCCTTCTGCTACTTTAGCAAACAAATCCCCATTTTTCCTTCTCAACTTAAAATTTCCTGATTATAAGTTTCTCAGGAGCTTTGGGTGTGCCTGTTACCTTTTCATCAGACCCTATAACTCACACAAATTGGATTTCCATTCAAAGGAATGTATATTTTTAGGCTACTCTTCTTCTCACAAGGGATATAAATGCCTAGACTCCACAGGAAAACTGTTCATTTCTAAAGATGTTCTCTTTGATGAAACTAAATACCCTTATCCAACTATGTTTTCTACTGATTCCTCTTCTTCAGTTCAAACTCCTGTGCATGTATCCTCCAATTTCTCTCCCAAATTTCCTCATTTTCCTACTGTCTCTACTTCAGGGAACTCATCCCCTTCTGTTTCTTCCTCCTCACCTCAGTCCACCCAACATATGTCTACTCCACAAATGAATCCTCAACATAATTCACCTCCTCAGTCCCCCACTCATCAAACTCTCAGTCCCACAAACTCTTCCACCCCTCCTCTTGTTTTTAACCCAACTCCTATTACTATACTCTCGCCATCACCTCAAACATCTCCCTCTCAGTCTTCAACACCTCCCAGTCACAACTCAACTGCATCTAGCTCAACTCCTGTCTCTCCTCCTTCTCCTCATCGCATTCATCCAGCTAATACTCACAATATGGCCACTAGAGGGAAGAAAGGTATTGTCCAACCTAGACTTCACCCAACACTTCTATTAACTCATATTGAACCAACAAGTTACAAACAGGCCATGAAAACATCTGAATGGTGTCAAGCTATGCAAATTGAGTACAATGCTCTTATGAATAATCATACCTGGTCTCTTGTGCATTTACCACCAGGAAGAGAGGCTATTGGGTGCAAATGGATATTTAGGTTGAAGCAAAATCCTGATGGCAGTGTCAACAAGCATAAGGCCAGATTGATGGCCAAAGGGTTTCATCATAAACAAGGATTTGATTACAATGAGACCTTCTCCCCTGTTGTAAAACCAGTCACTGTCAGAACTATTTTGACTCTAGCTGTCACAAACAAATGGTTTCTACAACAACTGGACATCAACAATGCCTTTCTTAATGGCTCACTAAATGAAGAAGTATACATGATTCAGCCTCCTGGGTTTGAAGCCTCTGATGCCTCTTTGGTCTGCAAATTACACAAGGCATTGTATGGGTTAAAACAGGCTCCTAGAGCTTAGTTTGAGAAGCTAAAGTCCACTCTGGTCACCTTAGGCTTCAGTCCCAGCAGATGTGATCCTTCCCTATTTACACTGCATACTCATCATCATACCATATTCATTTTGGTCTATGTTGATGATATTATCATCACTGGCAGTTCTAAAAGCCTGATCGAAAAACTTGTGAAGCAACTTAATGCAGAATTTCACCTAAAGGATCTTGGCCAACTGGATTATTTTTTTGGGAATAGAGGTCCATCATTCTGAAACTGGCTCTCTCCTTTTATTTCAAACTAAGTATATAAAAGACGTACTGGTGAAAGCTAATATGGCTGGTGCCAATAGCATGGCTTCACCTATGGCCTCTAGCACTAAGCTGTCCAAATATGGCTCAAATCTTGTATCAGATGCCACATTCTTCAGATCTATAGTGGGAGCCCTGCAATATGCCACCATCACCAGACCTGAAATTTCATATTCTGTCAACAAAGTATGCCAGTTCTTGTCTGCTCCCCTTGAAGATCATTGGAAAGCTGTTAAAAGAATCCTAAGATATCTACAGGGAACTATTCATCATGGCCTTCTCATCAAACCAGCTTCCCTCAATGAGCCTCTTGCTCTCACTAGTTTCTGTGATGCTGATTGGGCATCTGACCCAGATGACAGAAGAAGTACCTCAGGAGCTTGCATTTATCTGGGTCCTAATCTAGTTAATTGGTGGGCTAAGAAGCAGACACAGGTGGCCAGGTCCAGTGCTGAGGCTGAATACAGAAGTTTAGCTCAAGCTTCAGCTGAAATTCTGTGGATGCAATCTTTACTAAAAGAACTCAGAGTACCTATCAGAGTCCCTCAAATATACTGTGACAACCTCAGTGCAGTTTCTTTGGCACACAATCCTGTTCTACACTCCAGGACAAAGCATATGGAGCTAGACATTTTCTTTGTTAGAGAAAAGGTCCTAAACTAAAGTCTGATAGTATCTCACATTCCAGCTCAGGACCAATGGGCTGACATCCTCACAAAGCCTCTATCTACTGCCAGGTTTCTACATTTAAGGGACAAATTGAGTGTGTCAGATACACCCTCAGTTTGAAGGGGGGGTATTAGAGATATAGCACAGTTAGCTTAGATATTATCTTAGTCTTACTTAAACTACAATTATAGCCTTAGTTAGTTTAAGTAAAGTGTACAGCTGGCATAATTAGTGTAAGCCACTCACACTATATATTCTATTCTCCCTTCTGTAATTACACAATTGAGATAATAACAAATTCAGTTAGATTTCACTTTCTCTCTCTTCTCTCTCTCTCTCTCTTCTAACCGTTTCAAGCTCCATCAATGGAGTCTCACAGATTCTAACAGTAGTGTATGTACGTTTACTTGGTTAAGAAAATGCTTTCATCTTCAAGAATGTCTCTATCCCCTAAACTCACTACCATACTTTTTTTCCTGGATCTTTGATGTTCTAGTTCTACACACGGTTATTATATGGGAGTTGTTGTTTATGATTTGTCGAGAGATTGGGCAGCCTTGTTACATTCAAAGTTTTTTATGTTCCATGTTGTATCTCCTCTTTATTATAACGAGTTCCTTTTTTATTACATGATGTGACTTCTACCTGGTAGTGTTATCAGATTCTTATCAATTTTACTTTTAAGAGCAACATTTTGACTTTGTTAATCGAAAACACTAGGGTTCATGCTTCATTATTTTCAGGAAGAATACAAACGTGTGTCTACTGAGGCGCACCAATTTAAGCTGGACTTGTCAGCCAAGTTCCAATATGCAATCGAGGTTTGTTCATGATCTCTAGTCTAGCATATATGATATTTTGAACATAGTGTACATTTGGTTGGCTCAGGGGCGAATGCCTGTGTAATGATGGGGTAGCCAAATTTTTTTCTTCTATTGAATGAATAAGTGTATTAATATAGTTAGCTACCCCAATAATATCTTTTAAGCTACCTCAAATAAATTTATTTGCAAAAAAATTAGCACAAATATAAAGATTAACAAACTATTACTTAATTAATTGACTTATTTGTCTTATTTTGACATTTCGGTCTCTTCAACAACTATAGAGAATGTATTTTTATTAATAAAAATTATCAATAGTGAAACAAAATGGACAATAGTTTAATGCAAATAACTTATTTATTTACATTGAAAAGGAAATTGTTAGTCTATTTAACAAATATACAATTATGAATATATATTTGACTCCATGAAGCCTAATTTTATAGAGATTGAGCATATTTAACCCTTAAATTTAATATATAAAGTTTTAAAAAAGTTAATTTTTCTTTGCCTCAAAAAAATTCTTTGCATTTGGCCCCCTCGTAAAAATTAATCTAGCTTCGCCGCTGGGTAGGCTACCACGTTTGAACATAGTGTACATTTGAGGCGCATATTCTTATTAATTTTACTTTTAAGAGCAACATTTTAACTTTGTTAATTGAAAACACATGGGTTCATGCTTCATTATTTTCAGGAAGAATTCAAACGTGTATCTACTGACGCGTAACAATTTAAGCTGGACTTGTCAGCCAAGTTCCAAGATGCAATCAAGGTTTGTTCATTATCTCTAGTTTAGCATATATGATATTTTGAACATAGTGTACATTTGGTATGCTGCCAGGTTTTAACTTCTGGTGGAGAACGCAAATATATGTAGCAGGGTTGAACAATAGCATGGATTGATAAACTTTTGTTTCAGCTGTTCCTTTCCATGTTTTTTTTTGTGAAGGATACCTTATCCTCCTTTTTTTCTCCGTCTCTCCAGTGTGTGTGTGTATGTGTGTATTGCACTTGTTTCCGTTTGTTTTGTGTTGCTGTTAATTTATGCATGCTTGCAGAAACTTCATCCTGACAATGCCTTTGAGGAATGCATAAGACAAGATCTTATCCCTGCAAATGAGATAGAAGTGACTTTTTCAGATATTGGTGCTTTGGATGATGTTAAAGAATCACTTCAAGAAGCGGTTATGCTTCCCCTTAGAAGACCATATCTATTCAAAGGTGATGGGGTTCTGAAGCCATGTAAAGGTGTATTGCTTTTTGGACCTCCTGGTACAGGAAAGACAATGCTCGCAAAGGCAATTGCTAATGAGTCTGGAGCAAGTTTCATCAATGCCTCTCCGTCCACCATCAATTCAAAGTGGTTCGGACAAACTGAAAAGAACGTCCGAGCTCTGTTTTCACTAGCAGCAGAGGTTGCCCCAACTATTATTTTCATCGATGAAGTGGATAGCATACTTGGGCGGCGTTCTAGCTCTTATGAAAACAACTCAATGAGAAGGGTGAAAAACGAGTTCATGTCTCGTTGGGATGGAATATTGTCAAAACCTGATGAGAAAGTTATTGTTCTTGCTGCCACCAACATGCCATTTGACCTTGATGAAGCAGTTATAAGACGGTTTCAGCGAAGGTAGAACCACACATTTGCCATGAATCATGTTCACCTTTTGCTTCTACTCAATTGCAATCATTTGAACAAGGACAAGCATTCATTATCTTCACCATCTTCATTGATTAGTTAGGTTCTCATAAGAAACAAAAAGTTTCTGATAAACATAGATTTCGTTAAATTTTGTTTTAAGTAAAGGTCTGAAATTTAACCTTTGAAAATATGATTAAATTGTTCAGTAGATTGAGTCTACCTTTAGATAAATAAACCTTTTGCAGTTAATTGTGCAAGAATAACAACTCTGGAAACTCACTAGAAGTTTCAGGGTTCAAATTCTGGAAACTAACATAGTCCACTAATTTACTAATGTTTGCCTATAAAAAAACGTGCAATAGTTACGTCTCTTTAATTATGTGACTGAGTGAAGCATCTCTTAGGCCTATCACTGCACGATTTGGTTTCATGATATGATGCAGACTATTGTTTTTGAGATATGTGATTGACATTTCTGCTCATGGCAATCTTGAGCAGGATCATGGTTGGTCTTCCTTCTGCTGAAAACAGGGAAACAATCTTGGAAACTCTTCTAGCTAAGGATAAACATGAAGATATAGACTTCAAAGAGCTTTCAACTATGACAGAAGGATATAGTGGAAGTGATCTTAAGGTTCATTTGTTGGTTATTCTCTATTTCTAGTTACCTACTTTTGTGGTGATAATCTATTGACATTAATTTATGTAAACAGAACTTGTGCATTACTGCAGCATATTTCCCCCTTAAGGAGCTGACACAACATGAGAAGGAAACAAAAAAGGTAGCTACTTAAAATCTAATATATTATTTGTTAGAGTCGTCATTTTTCTGCAAATCTAATTAAAATCCATCTATTTCAGAAAAGGAAGAGAAAACTGGAAGAAGTTGAAATCTTAGAAGATGCTACCTGATGAGCAAAACCGCAAGTGTACGGTTTTGCCGAAGTAGTAAAAAGAGAGTATCGTTCCAACAGGGAGTTGTTTAATTTGATTTACTTTTAGAAGATGATTAGAGAGTTTGATTGTAAAGTTT
>Ga0228710_1001051_pt1 | contig 39756 bp, 23 predicted proteins | sample MedpolnodulmetaG_FD_177995 | JGI IMG/M metagenome (GOLD analysis project Ga0228710, IMG submission 177995) | Root nodule microbial communities from Medicago polymorpha collected in Santa Monica, California, United States - pink nodules | ecosystem: Host-associated > Plants > Roots > Nodule... | reverse complement strand
ATTATTTGAGCCTCCTTAAATTATTTCTCCTATTCAAATATTTAACAAGTCCTTTATATGATGATACAAATTTGTATTCATGTTACACAAAATAAACGTCATTGAGTAAATATAGTATTTGTAAAAATATATCTTTTATATTTTAAACATTTTTCCCTTAGAAAAATATTTTAAACATTTTTTTATTTAGTATGTTAATTCATAATAAATTCAAAGTTTTGTCATTGTGAGCTTATCTCAGTTGATAAATATATCACATAAATATATGCAAGGTCTGAGGTTTGAACCACATACACCACCAAAAAAGTAATAAATTCAAAGTTTTGTACAATATTTTGCCAAACAACTTTTAAATTAAAAATAACTTTGAAACTAAAAAACAATAAAGAAACCAAACAACTTTACATTCTTCTTTAAAAGCTTTATTTGAACTTTGTTTTAAAGTAGCTTTTAGACCGAAAAAAAGTCCGATCAAACGGTACCTAATACGAGCTTCAATTGGAATTGCTTTTAAATGTCAGACTCAATCTTATAAATGGTTACCCAAACATCAATGTTTTAGCAAATTCACTTTTAAGATGTCTAAACTCACGTTTACGGCTTCCGACCACGCAACCAAACGAGAATTTGATAGGGATTTAGTAGATTGTTAGAGTATATCTCCAAAGGTGAATACTGAACACTATCACATGTTAACAAGTTAGGTGGTGATGGAGGATGCCAAAATGCTCTCAGTTTTTTATATTTCAGTCAAAAGGTTTTAATTTTGCACTAAATCAATGGCTTTTAAATCCCTTTTTCTGTTTGAGTGTTGTTGGTAAAGACTATGAGTTGGCATGGAGCAAGAGCAACTGTTAAACTGTTGAGAAGATATGTTCTGCTAAGGTGGCATTAAAGATTTGGTTCTGTTGGGTTTGGGGTTATGATTTTTGCTACTGATATTTTTTGGGTAGCTTATGTTTTTTCTTCTTCTTTTTCATGCATTCATCTGTTAGTTATAAGCTTAAGGTTTTTTCATGCAACACAGGTATATTGTATTTTACTGAGTTTATATGTTAATATTATAAAAACACTTACTAAGTTGAGTTTGTAACTTGTATTCTTTTGTTTTCAATAGGTTTCAGATGCTTCTAGTGTCCTTGGCCCTACGAATTTTCCAAGTTCAGACGTTAATGAAGATGGAAGAGAGGAAGATAAGTAGTTAATTATATCCTGATGGATTAAATTTGAAAATTAAGTGGATATGATTCATTTTTATAACTTTTGAAATTGTTATGACTTTTATGTTTTTAAATTTAATATGGTGCTCTTAGGTTGACATTTAAACTATTTTGTAGTTTGACAATTGGTTTTTCAATATGATTGAAATTTTCTTTTGTTTTGTTTCATAATTATACTGATCTTATCATTACCTTAATGACTTCAAGAGTTGCATGAAGAGCAAATTATGATATTTTTAAAATCTATACAAACTGAAATACTGAATAATGTCAAATCTTTCTCCAACAAAAGATGTGGTTATAAAGCAATTCAAAATGTGTCACTAACTGTGGTCTGTGGATGTAGCACTTAGACTTTGTCCAACGACTTGAAAATATCGTAGTTATACGCTATTGGGACGACGAAATTCTGAGGATATAGCAAATTGTTGATCACAGAACAAAATGTTTGTTGGTTTGGGTTTTATGATTCTATATCCATAGTTTTTCAACCTTTTAAGTGCATATTTTTTCCGTCACTATATGTCAAATTTCATGTAGTATATGGTCATCTAAGAAATTGCCATTCATTTACGTTGCAAAGTTTCTATCTCCATTTTTTTCTCTCCAAAACCAAAATTTCACTTCATTCCAAAAATCTATAAAAGTTGTTATAACATTCCAACCTGGTCAGCTAAATGTTGTTGTCTCTTGTGTTTTTAATCAACATTACAACAAGTCTCTTAAGACATAACATCATCATTCAAGTGATCCATATAAACTATGCTACAACATTAAACTATCAACCAATTATGCATTTGCTGATTCTGAACCCAGTTGATTTTTCTTCAGCTGATTATAATTCAGCGGTTTGACAAATACTTTCACTTTGAGCGAAATGATTCCAATACAACCAATGGAATTTGCACAATTAAGTTCAGACACTACATTCTATGTTTACTTAGAAAATGCTAACACGTGCCTTTAAGATACTTGTTAGTATAAAAATGTTTAGGTAAGTTAGGTTCTGGAGACTCGTTAAAGACATGACAAACATTAAGACTTACATGGTATAAGCCAATTGATAGATATACTTATAAATTACTCACCAAGATTTTTAAGTTAATTGTGAAAGTTGAACCCGTGTCCTTACATTGTATAAGTCAATTTTACTTTTACCAAGTGAACCAACCTAAGTTTCTAGACTCTTATTTTTCAAATTGAAAATATAAAACTAAGGAACAATTTCTTTTCCAAGAAGTCGTGGAAAACATGGCTGATTACAATATTTATTATTTGGACCATCTAAATTATGGATGAATGATACAATGTGATCAGGCTGACGAATTCTTCTCATGTCAGAGGATAATGGCCTACAATGTTTGTTCAAATTTGAAGAGCCCATTATCAAGTGTCCCCCATGAGGTCATGAACCTCTCCATAGGATAATAGATATATAAAAGAAAATTGCTTTTCTGCCATAGAAAATATCACAATGATACAAGAAAATTATCCATAAATCCCCAGCGGTAATTAACTACCGTTGAGAAAGCCGACAACGGTTAATTGCCGTTGGTGTCAGCGGTAGTTAACTGTCGTTGTGTTCGTACCATATTCAAGGCAGAACCCAGCTTCCAGTCACTCTATCATCCACCCTCCTCTCTCTAAAGATTCAAAATTTTCACTCTCTCTCTAAAAAAAACTCTACCAAATCATCCAATTTTTTTCACTAAATCACAAGTTATCACTTATGCTATTGTGATAAATTTTAGTTAGTATATATGTTTATGTGTTTATAATTTTAGTTGTAGTTTAATTTGTAAATTTTGATTTTTTTTTTTAATATAGTTATGTTGTAGATCTGAAATGCTATTAACAAATATTATGAATACTTGTTATAATGGAGTTATATTGCTTAAATTTATATATTTTTTCGAATTTTATAAATTTTTTAGGGTTTGATTTATTTATTTTTAATATAGTTATGTTGTAGATCTGAAATGTTATTAACAAACATTATGAATACTTGTTATAATGGACTTATATTGCATAAATTTATATTTTTTTTCGAATTTTATAAATTTTGTAGGGTTTATTTAAGATTTTTAGGGTTTATGTAAAATTTTCACTACAAGTGTTTGAATGAGTTTTTCATTGATTATTTTTAATTTTTAATTGTGTAGATTTGAAACAATGGCTGGGTGGATCGACGTTCATGCACAATTCAACGGCGAAGAACCTTAGAGGTTGAAGGTTCGGTGCCTTGATGTAATGTTAAGAGGTCTCAAGGATCAATTTAATGAATTCAACCAAGGAGTCAACCCCAGAGACACAAGGAGGGTGAAATGCGTTCGGTATAAACTTCCAACGCTCGACGAGGGAAGAGAATTATTCACTTGGGTGGAATTAACGAACGACGAAAATGTGAATGGCATGTTTTGGGAGCACAACATGTTCCAATGGATAGATATGCGGGTAATGTTACTGAGGTCAACTGAAGATATTATCAAGTGTCTGATTCCGCCAGAAGATCGTGATTAGGTGGGGAAATGCACCTTCCAACTACAACAATTGTCTTCCTCTGGATGGGGTAATTCAAACTTGTTAAACGGCAAGACTCAAGCACTCGTCTGACATTTCTATTGTTCCTTTCAAAAGATTAAATTCTTTTTAGGCTGGTTTAAATGAAGGTATTGAAGTGTCAAGGAATGGACCTCATTCTTTTGACACTTGAATACTGTCATTTAGGGGTGAGCACAAAATCTGAACCCGCCCATCAACCGATATATCCGAGTCACCCACAGGTCCATCGGGCGGGTTAAAACGGGTCTTGGGTGAAGAAATGCTAAAAAATAAGGTCTGTGTGGGTTTTGACGGTCGGGCCCGGTTTTTACAAATCCAAAACCGTGTAAACCGAACCCGACCGTCCTATAGGAAAATTTACTCCACAAAGCCCAATCCATTATACATATCACCCTCAATTATATAATTCCTCATCTCTTCTTGTTAAATTTTTTACAACGTGATATTTTAATGATTGCTATGATATGTTGATCTATGGCCTTTTTCTTTTTTAATTTATTGATGAAAGTCTTATTAAAAATATAGCCAAATAAATTTGAGATGAATAAAAAAATATTGGAGAAATAACCGAATCAACCCACCCGATCAAACCGAGACCCGTCCAAACCGAAACCCGCACAAACCGTATTAATTTGTGGGCGGAATTGGGTCTTTAAATTGGATGATCGGTTTCATACATCTTGCCGAGTTCGGGCCCGAACCCGACCGTTGCTCTACCCTACCGTCATTTAAACCAAGCCTAACAGGAATTTAATCTTTTGAATGGAATAGTAGAAATGTCGGACGAATGTTGGAGTCATGCTACTTAGCGAGTTTGAATTTACTCCATTCAGAGGTAAGATAATTGTTGTAATTGAAAGGTATATTTTCGAATGTAATGTAATGAGTCGTCTATCTAAGTTAGAAACATGTATTATTGAGAATCAGCTATATAAGTTATGATATCGAATGGAACAATAATTTATTTATTCACTTTTCGAATTTATTTAACATTACACAATTTTTATTCGAATTCACGTTAGATTTGGAATGGCTTATGCTTTGTGAAATTCACACCTTTGGAAGCAAAAAAACGCAACAATGGAGTTTTGGCAATTAAAAACGCAAAAAATGCAATTTTTATAACAGAAAGCAACGGCAGTTAACTGCTGCCGGCTTTCTCAACGGTATTTAACTACCGTTGGGGGTTTATGGGTAATTTTCTTGTGTCATTGTGATGTTTTCTATGTCAGAAAAGCAAACCTTCTATATAAAAAAGACTGCTTCTTTTCTCATTCTATGTGTGAAATTCAAAAACGCCGTTCGAATTATAGAATCTAAATGACAAAAATACCCTATAAAAAAATTCAAAAACATGTTGAAATATTTTAGATTTTAAAATTCGAATAGAGCGCGGCGCGTAAAAAACTAATAGAGTAGAAAAACCAAAATAAATGTTGGAAAAACCAAGAAGATACATGATCTATCCAGCATAAATACAAAAGAAAGAGATCTTACTTTTTATATAAAAAAATATATAGAAAAAGGAAGATAATTTTAATATTTGCAAGCACAAAGAAACTACCATAAATAAACCATGAGTTTTGAGTTGGGACAATGAATATGGCACGTGGATACGAATAAAATGCACTGGAAATAATGATATGATGGGTCCAGGAATAATATTAATCTAGGGTTAGAAGCTTAATTTAGTTGGTTTAGATGATGAAGACCCCAATTGGCAATAGTCCAGTGCTCATGATCTCTGGCCACTGATATTTATTTTTCAAAATATTTTATATGCCCCTTCTTTTATAAAAAGAAAAAAAAAATCATTTTAAATATAATATCTTTAGGGTGCCAACTGAAATAATTAATTTTAGAATGATGCTTTTGTATACCACTGTCTTTATAAAAAAAATAAAAAATCTCTTGTTGATCCTCCCTCCGTCCCAACTGAGACTTTTTATTTTTTTTATAAAGACTGTGCTAATTAATTAATGCTGTATGTGTCAAAACAGTTGGTATCCTCAAATTGAAAACGCAGATTTATTTGTTTTCTGTTATTGGTAGAAAGGGTGTGACTTAGACATTGAGGTCAACATCCCGATCCAACGTCCATATTTTCATTTAATACGATACCTTCCTCGATTAAAATGTGTGTGTGCAGAAGAAAAGTGTGGAAGGATCATCTTCTTGCAGCGGAGTCAAGATATCGTGATTTTAATCAGAAGAAATGAAGAGGTTAATAAATTAAAAGGGTCTTCCTTCAAAAAAAAAATTATAAATTGAAAGGGTCTTAACTCGTTCTTAAGACCACATATTAAAAAACTACACATAGATATATTATCTTAAAAATAATAATTATTTAACTTTTAAGATATCAAATATCCCTAAAAAAAAATATATCGAATATATTATTTTTAAAGTTTTAAGATAATATTTCTATTTTTGTCTTCTATTACTATTTTTATTATCTTTTTTTAAGGAAGCTTACTAAATATTTATTATAAAGAATCTTATAAGTACGTGTGTGAGTAAACCGCCAAAAATTGATCCTTGTAAGCCACTCGCAAATTAATATTTTACATTAGTCTTTGTAAAAAAAATCAATTAACTCTATCATTGTGTTTTTGTCAGGTGAAGAGAGATCAAACTGAAAAACCTTTAATGAAGATTAATTTAAAATATTAACAAATTTAGAAACTAATTTAAGATGACTTACAAAGAAAGAAATCAATTTGATGGATATGCTACTCTTTGTTTATCAAAAACTAGATGGTGTTCGGTAGAGGTAATCTGAGCCAACTGCATGCTTAATTTGTAGAATAACTGATGATCGGATTGTTATAGAAAAGCAAGAGTTATGATGATAGATGAATCAATTACTTTCTCTTTTTATACATATGTTTATAAGGTTGGTTTCTACAAAGTAAGAAATGATTTGATTGATAAGCAATGTGTATTGCTAGTATTCCTCATGAAAGCAATAAAAAAGTTTGATGTTCATGAGATGAAAATGGTAATTGAATTGTAACAAAAAACCAAAATGGTGAAGTCTACATTATCATTTGATAAATTGAAGGTAATTTACCCTGATAACAAATATGATTCGATTATGGAATGATAGAGATGGAGATCACATGTTGAATGTAACAGACAAAGAAGTTTGATGTTCTAGAGATGAAAATGAGGGTCCATTTAGCTTGGACCCGTGTATGTTTTGGTCCAACTTGAACCGGTGAAATTACCTGGTATCACAAGTTGTATTTTAGTCATCCCATACCATACACCCCATTATAGAAAACATGCTAGCAACTCCTTTTCCCCTTTTCCGTAGAGCCTAGATGCACATGAGTATGAGTGTTACAAATTCCAGAATATATAGTCAATTTCTGTATCTTATTGAAAACAAGGGAAATGTAAAAGGTTTTTCTTGAAACTTGTGCATTCAATGTCTTAAAAGTTGCAAAAGTTATATTTTCAATGTAAAATTTATTTTTAATTTCCATTTTAAGCTTCTTAACTTGTGCTCTAAAGGTACAAGTTAACATGACCTTAAAAACAAATACAACCACTATAAAAATTTCTAATAATGAAATTCGTAATAAAAATAAAAACGTAACTATTAATAAGAGATTGGCACCCAAACTTGATAAAAATTAATAAAAGTTTTTTTTTCCCTTTCAAACTCTTCCCTCATATAGTTTTTTTTTTCACAAATCTTATTTTATTTTCCGTAAATAGTTTTTTCTAAAAAAATAAATTGGCTGATATTAGTATATTACTTTACGTTACTCTCAATAGTTTTTTTTCACAAATCTTATTTTATTTTCCGTAAATAGTTTTTTCTAAAAAAAATAAATTGGCTGATGTTAGTATATTACTTTACTCTCATCTTTTGTTATATAAATTACTTTCTCCGTATTTTATTATAGCAGATTTTTTTTCACATTAATCTTTTTGACAAATTTTATTTTATTTTCCGTAAATAGTTTTTTCACAAAATGACAAAGGTTCATGTTTAGACCCAATCCATAAATCCATTTTCAAAAAATGACAAAAATGTTACAATGCAGCCAATCTTACATAAGTCTTGCCTATCATTCAACTTGTACAACAAGTACTGAATAATTAATCTCAACCGTATGTATTAAATATTAATATATCAATGGCCATCATTTAACTGGTCCAAGTTGAACCCCAATGTTTACCGGTCAAATTAAAAGAAACCTGAAAATGATATTTTATTGTAAGAAAAAAGCTGAAAAAGTTGGTTTTTCTTTGATAGAGTCAAATATCCCCGATTCATCAAGGATGTAATGTACATTTATGATCTACATGAACCAGCAATAGTGTACCAAAAAAAAATAAACCAACAATAGGGAGAGGATTAAAACTAGTATAAAATGAGATTGGACTGCCCTTGTTGTCTAGGTTTTCAACCATGAATAAACTATCTAGTAGGGCCATGATTAAATAGTGAAATAACATATAGGGTATTGACCTCTTATTGAATATAACAAAATGTCGCAGCTAATTTCTCATTCCATTCAAGATCAAAGTCCAACACATATTCATCAATTAACTTGTGTTTAATAATATTTAATCATACTTATATTAGTAAAAATTCATAATATCAATTACCAATCCATAATCGATCAATTAAACTAATCAAGCCAAAGGTAAGTGTAAAATAATTGATAAAGTAAGATTATAATTTACAAAACCTTGTTAAGGTAACTTTTAAATTTTTTTAAAATATATAAAAAGAAAACTGATAATTAAAAAAGAACAATTGTTCTCTTCTAGAAGAGAAGTTCACATTTAGGGTTCGACGATACTTAAATAGGGTTAAAGAACAAAAAGGCTTCAAGAAACCAGGTCTCAGATTCACAAAGAATAAACCATTATTTCTAGTCATTTTTCAAGTCACTCAAACTCACAATGATCCTAAAGAGAAAACAAGAGATAAAGATTTATGACCCTTTCTCCAATGAGATGTCACTACCCAAGGTGTTTGTGAAGTGTTTCTCAATCCAAGAACCTCACCCAAAAACACTCAACATAAAGTTTTCTCCTTTGATTTGACAAAATTCTCTCTCTAGAAGCTATCTAAAATATTGAAGAATGAACACTTATGTATAGTACTCAAACCCAGACAAACTCACGTCCCGATTTTCCTGGATCGATTCGCGATTTGGAGCTCGTACCACAGTACAATACTGAACCTGATCCAAAATCGCACCACGATTTAACCCAATCTCATCACAAATTTTTGCGAACCAAAACCTTCAAATTGCTCAACCACATCACCCACAATTAATACCAATCGACCTATGATTTCTGACAAACTTTCACAATTCAATTTTGAGTCAATTTTCAAGAAGAACAAATTAGTATCATCCAAGGTGACATACACACTTTTTTTTTTGGCTTAGTTCGGATATTGTGAATATTCATGCAACTTTTCAAAGTTTAAGTCTTGCGAGGTAAACTAATGTACATAACATGTTTATACTGTATATGTTATACAAGTTTGTCATAGGACTCAATATTCTTTCCAAATGAATGTTTTGATATAGATCCCATCGAAGTGACCCCAACCATGTGAAAATAATAAAGCTATGCAATTATAATATTTATAAGGGTCAAAATTTCCTTGGACAAGGACATCCATTGAAATGCAAAAGCAAAATGAAAGTTTGAATATGATGTATCATATGTCAATACTCCATAATTGCTATAACTAAAAAAAGACCTTAGCTTAGGAGTGCCCAATACCAAGAATATGCTGAACAGCTAAAGAGTTGAATATCAAAGACACCCTTTAACTACGTCCCTGATTTTACGAGATTTTCCACCTATGTGATATTATTTGGTTGGCCCTCATATGAGTAGATAAGAGGCGCAAATAAAAATTTTCATGTAAAATACATTAAAAAATGTTTATTAATACATGCATGTGTATTTAAAATGTTTTTGGATCTTGAGGAGAGTGAAGAATGATTAAAAAAGTTAAAACCGTATTAAATACGGTATTTACGTTTGAAAAACATTTTTCTTGTAACGAGTACATTGTATTCTTTGTTTTAGACTTAGTTTGTTGTATGTTCTACTTTATCATACTTTAGTACTCATTGTTTCAATGTTCCTTCTAATTTTATGCTGGTTCAAGATAATAGACAATTTTCAGCAGTTTCAGGTGGAAAATTTAGATGGAGCTTTTCAACAATAAGCTTAAGTTATTCATACAAAAAAGCTTCAGTGACACATCACAATAATGAATTTGAAAATAAAGGTTAAGTTTAATTGAATAGTATGTCCTGAATACATTATATTCAATGTAGACTCCCTCGCATCATGCTCAATTTTTCCAACAATGTAGGAGGAGCCATGCTATACACAGCGACAAGATTTATCCTGAATTTATCAAGAATGAAAACAAGCCAATCAAAAGCAGGCTTTGAGCGGATTCAGGGAGGTGGGGAGAAAAATATGGAAAATCCTAAAATAGTGGATGAGTGGCATACATGCCACATGTAACGTGAAACAGTCAGGAAGCTTTTTTTCGCTTTAAATCGCTTTAAATAGCATTTTTGATGTAGGAGTATATATTGTGTGGATTAATTTATCAATTTAAATGCAATTTAAGAGGGTATTATTTGTTCACAAAGAATGTTTAACTAACAAAAATGCATAAATTGTTAGGTATGGTGCCGTGATTATGGTTAAAACTATGACTACTACACTTATGTGTATCAGTTTTTAATGACAATTGTCAGTTCGTCTATCAACCAAAAAAAGAGTATTATTTTGTTGACATTACATTGTAATAAACTAGGAAAATTTTACAATAGACCACTTTGATCACAGGTGATTCACCGTTGATCATTATTTGGAAATCACTCAAAACTCTAACAACATAGACGCGTCTTTCGGATGTAGAAGCTTATGATCAACTTCGTCTTGATGGATAAGAGAGATATCTCTAAATTTGATGACATCATTCGCAATTGTAGATGTGTTTTTTTTCTCGTTATAGAAACTCGAGGTTGAGTTTGTTATAAGACAAGAAAATGATCGGTGTACATATTTTTGCAAAAAAGATCACATATCTAACTAGTTTCCGAATCTCGATTGATCATGTACCACACTCTATTAAACACATTGTTATGAATAAAATGTCAGAAGCATATATAAAAAAAAAAAAATAATAACAAATCTCATCCATTAGGTGAGATGAGATGAATAAATCAAACTAATATTTCATCTGTACATGCTAAGAAAACTATGTAGTCTCAAATCAGTGAATAAAAGTGTAGTGACAAATACAAGGAAAAAGAAAAGAAAGAAAAACAACAAAAAGCGTTATATACATATACATGTTCGTGGGTTTGGTTAGAAAATGTACCAACATCTTTTCATGTTCTTTCAAGAACTTCATTTTTAACTTTTTGAAAGTTTTTCTCAAGAACCTTGACTACCTAAAAGGGTATAGTTCAAATGCCACATTATCAATTATAAAATAGTCACCGGTATTATCGTTATTAATAATAATTTTCTCTTCCTCAATTTATTTTAAACCTTGATTGCCAAAGAAAAATCTTGACTAATAATAATTGTATTTGAAAAAGAAAGACGAAACCTTTGGTGGTGGAGCCTCCGATGGATGAGTGACAAACTTTATAGCCTGGAAAGGTAAACATGGACGGCCATTTACGGTGGAAAATTGGTTTTCTAACATTGTTTGCCGTTGATAATTAGTTAATATTTTACCTCAAAGAAAACTTTTGATTTGTAATTTATGGATTTGGCAATAGGGTGGTTTGCCTTTGTCTATAGAGTACTTTTTATCATTAAATTGTTTCATGTGGCCACTTCAAACCACTAAGGAAAGATGGATGTATCTCTACCATTTCTATAGTTAGGGAAACATAATTGACAGATAGCAATAAACAAATGTTCAATTAAATGAGTTTGAAATAATTAAAATGTGTCATAAACGGAGTGCCACTTTCAATTTTCAATAAATTTTAGTTAATTTTTTCTTCTGATTGTCGAATGAATATTATGTGCATCACTCGGACTTATTATTTTTAATATTTTTTTAATAAGTAAAATGGAATTATATTAATCTCAGAAGTAGAAACTTCTTTAACACAAGGTGTGCAAAAAAAGAAAATAAACTGAAGTTTACATCAATGTCCTCACACAATGATAACAAAAAAAACAAGCTAACTTATGCCCAAACAATCAAGTGGGCACGGCAACCAACATTGAACACGAAGCACAAAGTTAGCATTAACAACCTTAATCCACCAATAAAAATGGATCTGTACATTATGCAACAATTGATCAATAGAATTCTCCTTGTGATTGAAAAGACGATTGTTACATTCAGTCCACAAGACCCAAACACAAGTGAGTCAAATGAGCTGCATAAAAGAACGCCGCGCTAACAAGCCACCTCTCGAATGAGTAAACTGCACAAAGTGATCAGAAATACAAAAAGCATCAGTCTTGAACACATCATATAAAATAGAATCAAAGCTAATACTTACACTAACTTCTCTTTCGGTATAAACTAGTAAGATGCCCGTGCATCCGCACGGGTACCAACGTTGGTGTGAATGATTTATATAATTTCAGAATTTTTTATATGCAAGTTTAAACAATAATAATATCAATTTACATAATTTTTTTCTTAAACAAATATTGACTAATATAATTTTAGAATATGTTTATCAATTTGTCATGTGTAAAATAATTATTTTGAAAATTTAATAGTGATAACTTATCCCATGTATAATAATAACTTTATAATATGTATTAGCAATCATTTGTCACATGCATAATAATTATTTTAAAATTTATATCTAATGATAATTTTATTTTAAAATTTTATCAAATGTAACAACGATTACTTGTCATGTGTATAATAATTATTTTAAAATTTATATCAATGATAACATGACCCGTGTATTATAATTACTTTCAATATTTTATCAAAGAGAACATGTCACGTGTATAGTGGTGACTCGTCACATGCATAATAATCATTTTAAATTTTTTATTTGTGGCGACTTGTCCCGTGTATAATAATAATTTTAAAAATTTTAGCAGGGACAATTTTTCGAGTGTATAATAATTATTTTAAAAATTTATAAGTGACAATATGTCATGTGTACAATTATTATTTTTAACTTTTTGGAAGTAACAACTTATCTCTTTCTTGTATTGTGTAGACTTTTTTATATTGTATAGATTTTCAGTAACGACAATTTTTTAAGTGTATAATAATTATCGAGTTATATAATTTTATAATATGTTTGCCAACTTCTCATGTGTATAATAAGTATTTTAAACATTTATCAATGACATCATGTATTGTGTAGTGACTACTTATCATACACTTCTCAGATAAATGAAATATCAACCATTTGATGAGTTTTTTTTTTTTAGACAACAAAGATAAATATATTAAATAAAAATAAAAAGATACAGAGACTGGGGGACATTGAACCTGACCCAGGTACAACCCAATTGGGGATTCATCGTGATAATATAAACCAAGTGGACTAACCCTAATCAATCATAACATAACAAACACTCCTCACAGGCGCAACCTAGCAAACCTGCGTACGGGCGCGAAACCAGGTTAGAAAAAAGATGAAGAGCGAGCAATGTATACAGATCAAAAAGAGTTTTAAATCGGTGCATGGATCGACCGCCAACACGGTATCAAAATCCACGTACCAACAACCCCCTGAACAAAACAGCAGGCATAATAGCTCTTTCGAGCATAACAATCCGAGAGCAGTCATAAAACTGAGACGGATAAGAAGTTGACACCGGAGAGTGAGGCAGACCTATCACCTTGAGACCTGCAGATCTCAAAAGACCTGGAACATCAAATAATCAAGCAGAAGGACACCAACACCACCAGTTTCACAAGAACAAACCCTTTCGGATTAACAGAACCAAACCCTTCGGGTTTATGTGAACCAACCACCGCAAAAAAGGTTACAAGTCTATACGCACCCAAACTCTGATCCAGCAAAACAATAACAATAAAAACACAAAACAAACTGTCAGAGAAACCGGCAACGATGAAATAAAACACACCGTGGCTAACAAAACCACCGGAAGAGGCTGCACCAAACGAAACAAACAGAAGCGGCAACACAACAAAGCCACAAACACGAACACAGAACAGCCGGCGAACTCCACAACACAAACTCAGGGACACTGTAACGGAACAAAAACGAAGAACTATTCTAACATCGGTGAAAGCAACCCAAAGGAAAGGCAAATCCACAAACCTAAGGGAAGAACAAAACTGCGTCGGATCTGCGCAACCAGTCAACCACAACATAACCCATCGAGAAACAGCAAGTGACAGACCAGAAGCAGCAGAACACCATGAACAATTGCAGATGAGAGACGCTGAGTAACATGTGCCTCCGAAGAACCACCGCCGAGAGGACAACGACGAGAGGTGATGCGGATGGTTGACCCACCGTCGCACCACCACCACAACCATCTACATCTTGAAAGGCAAAGATTTGGATAGGAGAGAAGCGGCGTGTAGTTCTTAGAGAGATGTCAGAGGATTTTCTTTTAGAGAGAGAAAATAGTTGTTTTTCTGGATATGGAAAGGCCCCTTTCAACCATTTGATGAGATTCACAAGTATGTTTATTCTTAAACTAAATTAAAATAAAGAAATCACAAAACATAACATAAAAGTGAGGAGAATTAGGTGGGTCGTAGCCCACATATGCCCAAGTGATATTTTGTCATTGAATAAATTGTAAAATCTCATGTTTGAATTTCGACCAATACATATCACAATGTTTATATCAAATCATGTTTTTTTTAAGGAGTATCAAACTAAATTATGTTCACGGATAAGATTGTTGTATTATTTAACTGTACAACCTAAATCGTCATATTTTAAATTAACGACCGAGCTTAATTACAACTTAAATTTTGCAGCCGCAGATCCGAGTCACAAAAAGAGATAGAAGAAGAAGTGAGTTGTACACAAAATAGATCCAACGCATTTCGTCTCCCAAAACAATAAAAAACAAACAATAAGATGAATCCAACTTTGCTTGGCATTTTGCACCTCTTCTTGTTACGTTTCCTTTACGTCTCTTCATTATAGGACCATCCTACACTTTATTACCTCCTACTATACTCACATCATCATACCATAATAACACATTTTAACCTTATTTACCTAAAATTCTCTCTCCCAATTAAACATTATAATGGCGACTTGGCTCTGCTAGAGTTAGACACACTAGCTGACTCACACTTCTCATCTAATTAAGACCTCATCTAACTAATCTGTCACTATACATTACTTTAAAAGACTTGCAAGTGGTAAGTCAAATAGTAAAAGTGTCCTTAAATTATGCTTGACAACTTTGTGCATCTACAATGATTAAGAGTCCATTTTGATTTCTTAACTTATTTTAAGTGATGTGTCATAAAGAAAAACTTATTTTAAGTGAGACTTCTATATAAATCCAAACAAGACAAGATATAAAATTTCAAACGAATTTTCAATTCAATTTGAAATTATGAAAAACTTTAAATGAGTCTCATAATTGATCCTATAAATAAAACTAATTCAATGAAGGGTAGTGTTAACTTGTGCCCTTAAAATACAAGTTAAAATTTTAAATACGAAATTAAATAATAAATTATGTCTTAAAAAGATAAGATTTTAAATTTCTAGAATATTAAATGCACAATTTCCAACAAAAGGTTTTTATCTTTGGTTTGTTAACTTGTATAATTATTGATTACATGTGGTATGTTTCTAATAAAACAATGGTAAAACCAATTTTCTGGTATGAACATAGTACGTACATTAGAGAAATTGTTACGTAGTTAAATTACCGTCCAACCTAAGTCAATGTCTCATAAGTACATTCAAACGTGGCTGCTTTTCTGGTAAAGTGAAACGTGTCGGTGTGCTCCATTGTTTTCTGTCTTCTGCTGACTTAACTATTCTCCTTTCATATTTTTTTCCTATTTAAAAAATAAAATACTTTGACGAGGGGTAACAAATCTCGTTAAGACACTTCTTAAAAAATCTAAAGATTTTACTTTTATTTTATTTATGATTTGTGTATTCATCGTGTTAAAACTTTAAAAAGTAACTTTCATACATTAAATTTGTAAAAACAATTGAATCATTAACAAATATTTTAAAACACTTGTTTGTTTGTTAGTATGACCATTTTTTATAACCTATTAAATATACGCTATTGTTGTTTACCTGTGATTAATATCTATCACAAAAAACATTGGACAAATAAAATGTGTTCTCCCCTTTCAACCTAGTTTCGCTATAGGCAAGAATTATACATCAAACTTATGACCACATCTGACTAAGAATACAAGTCTCTTACCATTTAGATCAATCACGTGCTTCTATAAAATAAAATAAAATGTAAATATATTTTATTGATAAAAATAAAATAATGAGTGCATTGATAAAAAGGCATGGTGTAGTGTAGCTTCAAAAGATAAGAGTAAGTTGTTTCACACCACACCTCACACAACACATCAAATAGCAACACAAACACCTTTCACTTTTCTTTATGTAAACTTTCCACTCTCACACACTTGTTTACTAAGCAACATTATTATAGTACCCCATTTCATTTTAAGCTTTTCATCATTCTCATTTTGTTCACAAATTCAAGAAAAAAAAATGGTAACATTTCAAACATCAACCTTAATGTGTTGTTTCATGATTATGTTACTATCTCTAAGTGTTACTAAATCTTTTGGAGATTTAGTAACAGATCACAAGAATCTTACAACTGTTACCAAAGATGAAGTGAAGTGCACGCCTTGTGGTCAAGTTCCGTCGCCGCCACCACCTTCTCCGCCACCACCGTCACCACCACCTGCTTCCACCAACAACTGTCCTCCTCCTCCTTCTCCACCCAGCTCTGGTGGTGGTGGTGGTGGGTCAACTTATTACTCTCCACCGCCGCCGTCAGTGTATTACTACTCATCACCACCGCCACCTGCATCCACCGGAGGAGGTGGAGGTGGTGGTTTATACTATCCTCCACCGACTGGTGGCAGTGAAAGTGGTGGGAACTACCCAACGCCGCCACCACCAAATCCTATTGTACCTTATTTTCCTTTCTATTACCACACTCCACCACCGGGCGCGGCGGCGCCACCGTCTTTGAAGGGATCGGTAATGCTCTGCGCCGTGTCGGTTTTACCTATTTTTATAGCGTTATTTTGATGGAAAAAAAAGGAAAAGAAAATGGAAGGAAAGAAAATAAGTGCATGGAATTTTTGCAGATCTTGGAGTTTGAAGAGAGAAAAAGTGGAAAAGTGAGGTCAGTGAAAATGGAAAGTGTACTTATTTTTTTATTCCTTTTTTTTTCTTTTTTTTTTCTCAGAATTTTTAATGGTAATGTAGGTTGATCGATCTGCAATTTGTTGACAATTTGTAATTGTATTTAGCCTCTTGATTTTGTTTAGTATGATAAATACATTTATAAAATAAAATAAATTAAGTTTTATTTATCTTCATTTATTGTGTTTGTTACATATTATGTGAGTTTATTTATGTCTTGATCATCCACTTTTGATAAGATATCACTTTCAATTTAAAATATGGATTAAGCTTTATTCATTTTCACTTATAATTTACTAGGTAGTAAATTTTATTAAATAAAATATTGTTCTAGTTAAAGGTCTAACTCAACTAACTTTGATCTGAAAATTATTAACAACTTGAACCTTTCAATTTGTTTATTATGTGAAAATATTTTTTGTTTTTAGTTTTTCGATTGTATATTCATTTTAATTTGTTAATATGAAGATATGTGATTTTTAAACTGAATTATTGTAATAGAGAAAAGATAATATGAAACATGTAATTCACTTGATAGTTGTAAAGACTAATATGAAAGAATCTGAATATGGTAATTGAGTTTAGTCATTAAACTATTTGGAAGCAAAAAAGAGAAAAGATCATATAATAGTTAAGGATGGTGATGAATTTCTTGAAATAATAAAAATAGTATACATTTTTATAGTTAATTTTTTAAAATGTAAAATAATTACCTAATTCAGTAGTCTTTTTTCTCCTTTTTATAAGTACAACAACTAACACAAAATTTTAAAGAGTAAAATTATAAAAAAAAAAATCATAATACTAAACATGTTCATAAGAAATGAATATGCCAACTTGTGAAGTAGGATTGAAATTATTGTTCCCATAAGTTTGTTGAAGATTTTAGTGATGAGAGATAGGGTTTGGTGCATTGGAGCTAGCAAAGGTAGGAAATTGATATCAATTCGGGGTAATTGAAATGAATGGTGTTCACTAGTAAAACTACCTCCATGTGATGCAAATTTGTGTGTTGATGACATATATTTTAGTTTTTTTTTTTGACAAAATATATTTTAGTTGTTATGGAGGGCCCTTGTTCATTGATCCGTTGGAAGCTTTTATTTATTTTTGGTATACTTTTACTATTTATTTACAATTTAATATGGCTTGTTTTTCTTGACAATTTGTACACCTTGTTTGTTCCATCTATTTTATTGTTTTTCTATCCTAACCTACTTATTGTAGGAGCGTCTCATTAAACGGCCGGGTCTATACAAACCTAACAAAAACTAACGTTTATAATTGCATTTGGGACAAACTTTTTCTGCAGAGTTCCAAAAAAATGTTTTAAATATATCATCTTATTTTCACTTATTTCCTAAAAAAATATAATAGGAGAAAAGGTATGGCAAAAACAAAGAGAAAAAGCATTAACTACACTCTCAAGATCTCCAATCACCAATCTTTGAAGCATGATCTCAAATGACCAATCTTTCAAGCATCAATTTCTAAGATGGGAGAATGATATTAGGGTCCATTCAAAGATGATAATTGTCATCCCTCATAAGTAATTGAACATTCTAATTTAACTTCAACAAATATTGAATGGTGAAAATTTCAGCTACATAACAATGCCATATATTAACAGAGCTGGCAATGAAGTAAAGACTTAAAATATAATCAAAGTAACACACAACAAGAGGTATGCTCATACTAGCAAGATGCAATTCCTCGAAGAATAACGACAATTTATGCATAGTCGCTCTTATTATGAAGAGATATTTAATTTTGACAAACAAATTTGATAATAAATTAGATGGTTAATCCAATTCTTGATAATAAATTTGATGGTTAATACCATTTAAATATGTGATTAATGTAGTTCTATAGATGATTAATGAATGTAATAAGGTGTAACTATTCATTAATCATTAAATGAACATAAATTAAATTATGATTTTGAACATCATTGACCACTATCTTAACCGTTAATTTGGACATAAATTAAGGTTAATGAATATCATACATAAACTGAGGTTAATTTGGAGTACATTTGAACATGATTTGGGTAACGCAAAAAATACACACGCTAATTTACGTGAGTTTAGTTCAGTTGGTAGAGATATTGCATATTATATACAGGGGTTAGGGGTCGGGGTTTGAACTCTGGACACCCCACTTCTCCACGTTTAAAATGTGTGAGCTCTAGCCACTATGTTACTTGACAAAAAAATAAATAAATACACACGCTAATGACGTTCAATCATCACTTCTCCACATTTAAAATGTGTGAGCTCTAGCTATTAGGTTACTTGACAAAAAAATTAAATAAATACACACGCTAATGACGTTCAAATAATGGTTAAACATGGTCTGTTGATGGCTAATGATTTATTTTGGTGTACCTATAATATCTCCTTTTGAAATGTTAATTGAATGGTTGATATTACTCACTTTCCACTCTAAAATTAGTTACTCATTTTAAAGGAGTTAGATCCATTAACCTTAAAATTTGCTATCTAAATTCAATGTCAAATATGTTTATCAAATTAATATTTGTATTAAAGTAAATTTAAATTCTAAATGTCAATTTTTTTTGCCTATATCATACCAACATCAAAGAATTTCCTTTAAAGTGACCTAAATAATTATACAAGTGTAGGGGTCATATAATTTTAGTTGTTATTTTTGTCGTCTATTGCTCTTTGTGGTGTGCTGAGCTGCATACATGTACCTATATAAGATAACATCATTTGGTTAAATGGTACTCCAAATATTATGTTAATATGGGTGTGGCATGACAATGGCAATCTATAATAGTTGACAGGTAAACAAAAGTGATAAGGAATCATTTTCATATCATGTGCTCGAAGGACTAGGATAGTTGCTGTAGGCCTGTAACCATCCAATGACGGTCCTTTGGGTTGCTGTCAGAATGACCTGGCAAAATTAGATATTCTGACACCAATGATTCATTTCTTTTCTGGGTGAATTCATGTGTCAAGCTTTTTAGAATTCACAGTTTTATTATTATTATTATTAAGATTTGAAAATAAATTTCTACAAACAAAATGTTGAGGGATCCAGCTTGGCTGCCAACTACAACAAGCAAGCATTATTGGTGTTGGCATACTTTTAATTCATTTAAAAAATCAGTTTTATACACTTTAGTCAATATAATGTTTTATCAATTTTAAGTTCTTACTTTTTATAAAAACAAGTCTTTTTAGTTATCAGTTATATAAACAGGTGTTTTTGGTTTCTAGAGAGGACTAAATGCAGCAATTTTGATTAAAGATGTAGATTATTTTCTAGTTTTCCGAGCTTTCTATTTCCCTGATCCTGTTCTTTGGAGAATAAAGAATAGATGGAACAATTGTCTTCTTAAAGTTGTTCAAAAAAATTGTCTTCTTAGTTCCTCTATGCATTATTCCACTTGATTTAGTCTCTCTCCACTCTTCCTTTGTTGTACCAAAATGTGGTTCTCTTCTCTTTCTCTAACAGATTTGGAAAGTATTAATCACAATTTCATGTGGTCATGCAGTCAATCACATCAGTTATTATTGAATTAAGATCAAACAATCCAGATTTAAGTGAAGATTTTGATTTTCTAAAATACGAAGTCTATTCTTAATCCAACATCCACTGCTGTGGTGGACTGCATGAAATTGAGAGAGCAAAAAATGAAACCTAAAAAGATCGATCAGTGTGGTTTTACAATACACCTTTCTATGCATCAAAAGAAAGTGGTTTCTTCGCCCACATATATAAAATCAACTTATATGTTAATAGCTAATCAAAGGTGTTTAACTTAAATTATAATTTAACAAGCTATTTTAACTTTTACAGTGAAGAATAATACTAATAAATAATATGCAAGTGCAAACACAATAGATAACGCTAATTTGTTTTTACTAGAATAAACCATAAAATTTGTTTCTCGGACACTGTATTCACTCAAATAAAAGACTCGGTATAAATTACCAATACAAACTACGACTCGATACAAAATAGGACTCTCAAAGCCGTTTAAAAGAAAACCCTCCCCAATTGCCACACAAAACGGGTACTTGCTACTGCAACATACTTTCTCCACAGCAAATATATTTCTTGTGTAACATACAATGCTCAAAGTATGCGGCTAGCTGAACCCACCACCCCCCCTTCTTATTTGGACATGGCAGTTTAGACTGACCCACCCCAGTACTTCACTATAGACACTAGACCAGACTGACACCAGACACCATGAAGTACAAAGACCGACGCCCCCCCTCCCCCACCCCACCCGGACTCAACGCCAACAGTACCCTGCTGCATCCAACACAGTTCCTTCCTACAATTATTGGAAAGCAGTTGGATTAGACAACATACCAATAATTAAGTTGGACTTGGATGATAACTATGATTATAACCCCCTAGGGAAAAAGTAAAGACAACTGAGGCATATTTACCCAATACTCAAGAAGTCTTTAACCGAAGTTAAATCCACCAGATGGGACCGGAAGGTCATTGCCTCCAAAATTAAAACCAGGTTGAGAACCATCGCCTGGTGGGAGTGTCTCATCTTCATCTTCCAACCAATATGTCTCGAGAATTTTAACAGCCTTCTCATAAATTTCATTGTTGTCATGACTCTGCAGGTTCTCAATCTTTTCCAATCCCTCAGCATCATCTATCATCTGAGCATACAAGTTGACATCTGCAGCGTTACCAAAGCTTTTCTCTGCTTCTCCGATCTTCAGAATATTCTCAAGACCTTCTAAACAGACGGTAACAATTCTTGGATCGGGGCAAACAAGAAGATCACACAGAGGCTTAATGCAACCCTGGCTCACCAAGTACCTTGTAACAAAAATATTTGGTAAGTTATCACCTAAAATCTCAATGTTTCCAGCATGAAGCAGAGCCAAAAAATAAATATTAAGAATCACTTCACATACTTGATTTGCTCATGGGTACCACCAGATGTAGCATTGGAGAGTGCCCATGCAGCTTCTTTTTTAATGTCAAACTCAGCATTTTGAAGAAGATTGACCAGAGGAGCAATCAGTCCGGCTTCAATAACAGCCTACATCATACATAAATGGTTCAGAATGCCTTTTTCAGTAAATAAGCTAACTAAAAATCACTTCAAAGTAAAATGAAAACAAAATTCAAGACCCAAAACAGAAAACAAAATGCCAATAGTCAAGTAATTATTGATATATATAATTGAAATGGTACCACACCTGTCTTTTCTTAAAAAAATAGTCAAGTAGTACAATACATTCCCTTCGGTAATGTATTTACAACAGGATGGTAAATAAGGGTTTAGTCACCTAACAATCAAACCATTACTCTAATTGGTGTATAACCTGGGAACTAAATATACCCACAAGACTACAATGGTTGTTATTGCACCGGACCTCCATGTTAAACATCATATGATACCCAAGAACATCAAACTTGAATAAAAGCATAAATTAATATGAAATTAAAATTGCATTTTATTAGACAGGATATTTAACATCAATGAGTTATCATAAACATTGGATTTACAGGTTACCTGGATCTGCTCTTTGTTTCCAGCTGTAATGTTTGATATAGTCCAGCAAGCTTCTTTCTTAATGCTTTTTTTGTGATTATGGGTCAACAGACTCAAAAGACATGGGAGTGAACCATGACCAATAATAGCCTGACAAAGAGTCCCAACAAAATCAGATAACTCTCAAAGGTGACGCATGAGAAACACACGCAAAGATTAATGGTAATAAATAGTAGTGATCACTGTCCCTGTGAGCATAACTCATTGGTAGGGACATCGCAATATGCAGGGACCGGGGTTCTCCATTTACTCCTAGCCAGCCATTAGCATACTTGACCAAAGAAATAATAGTAAGGATCACCAGAAATGACTATCAAGCGTATGGTTACATACTTCCCAGGCCAAAATTTCCCCACCCCCTAAAAAAACATGATTCGTAGGCTAATGTTTTGAAAGTTATCAATCAAGCTTCAACAACCACATACTTTAGCATTTTGGTGTTTTCCCTAAATCAAATTAGACTTGCAAAATATAACTATCAATAATTTCAAGTTTATATTTGCTACCAACACAACACTAAATCAGTACTTTATTTCAGGTCATTTATTTCAAATTTTAATTTGTTTACTAAAGTTACTAACAACACTAATTAAAGTACTTCACTAGGTAAAAGTTAAATTTAATTAGAAATAATTAGGTAGCGACCAGTTGTTGAACAATTCACAAGCCATTATGACATTACCTGAGTCTGCGCATCATCTCCCGTTACAATATTTCCCACCGTGCGAAGTGCAGGGATCAGCACTGAAGGAGATGGGTGCCTACAAAACATGCATATAAATTTAGAGTCAAATTAATCAATAATTGCAAAAGATCATTGGTCAAATAAGAATAGAAGAATCGTTACTCACAGAAGAAGCTGCACCAGTCTGCCACATACACCTGCCTCAATCACCGCTTGGATTTTGTCATTTGTTCCATCAGAAAGATAAGAGAGTGCCCAGCATGCATCTGTCAGGACTTCTTCATCATTTGAAAAAACCAAACGCTCAAGAGCTGGAAGTGCTGGCCTCACCTGTCCATCAAAGTTCCATTATTATTAATACACAAATGAAGGCTCGTTCAGTTATGATTTATTACAAAAAACAGCAACTACCTGATCAAATGGAGGTTGTGGCTTGCCCCTGCAAAAGTTTGACAGAGTCCACGTGGCATTTCTCAGCATCGAAAGCTTTGCCTGCTCATTCAACTGGGTTAACAGCGGGATCAGGGCACCATGGCTAAGAACAAGATCACGGCACCTAGGTGAATCACCAGCAACATTTCCCAATGCCCACACAGCCTACAATATCAGAGTTTCAGTGCTTAGATTCCACATGGTTCAGCAAACAATCATGAAAACACTATCACAATTCAGTATCAATATACCTGCTCCCGAACATCATCACTAGGTGAGCTAAGTAGCTTCACAAATATCGGAACTGCCCCATGATCAATTACCACCTTAGTATTCTCAGAAGTTCCGGATGCTATGTTTGTAAGAGCCCAAGCAGCCTCAAACTAAACATACAACAAATCACACAAATAAACAACCAATCGAAACAACACATTACAACTACAATGCATAAAACTAAACAAATTTCAAACCTGAAGTTGGGGAAAATCCTCCCTAACTAGAAACTGAACAAAGCGAGGAACAACACCGGATTGAATAACTTCCTCAATCGGAGGGCTTCGCTCTACACAACAAAATTCAACACTTTTAACACTGAGAATCAATAACATCAAGACACTTGAACAGTAATTAAAAACATCAATGAAAATCAACAATTACCAATTGAAAGAAGCTTCCGAAATTGCGTAGTTGCTTCGAGTTGTTGATTATTATCATCCGACCAAACACCAGCAACCATTGCAGGAAGACTCTCCAACTGCAACAAACATCATATATAACCGTCAAAACCGTTTTTCAACCAACTATCAAAAAACTTAACATCACACAATAAAACCCAAATCAAATCAAAACAGAGAATCACAATCACAGAATGAAACACATCCAAACCCAAAATCCCAAATCAACGATCGAAAGTTACCTTTTTCTCGACAATGGAGGAAGATTGAAGAGGAGTAGCAAACTGCGGTTGATTTTGAAGACCTTCACGTCGTTTCTTCAAGAGACTTTCTTCACGCTTACTTTTACGGATCTCGACCATGTTATCCTCTCTTCTCCGGCGACCTTCGTCGGCGTCGACGGCAACCTTGTAACGGTTGCGACGAACCTCTGTTCTTGCATTGGGTCTGAGCGACATCGTTTCGAATTAGGGCTAGGTTGTGAAAACTCGATTTGGGAATTGAAAATTCAAAACCCTAATTTTCGATTGAGAATTAAGAGAGAGAGAACGATGATAGTTGGAGGAAATTTAAATAGGTGTATAGTAGTGGGGTGTGGGGTTGTAAAGGTGGTTATGGATCTGAATTTGTATGGATCGGGTTGACCCGGAATTTGAATATGGAAGGTGCGTTTAATGTGATGATGATGTGAATCGGTGCGTCGTTTCGTGTTGTTTTTGGATCGTGCCGACTTGATGGAAACGGGTTATCATTTAGTGGGTCATATGGACCTTCACTCTCCAATTCAAGAGTTAAATGAGGGATGATGATGTGTGTTCCAAGAATATCCAATTTCAAAGCAATGATACCTTTTTTTTTAGGGAATGATCAACTTTGTCCCTGAATTTGCACGAATCGGTTAAATTTGCCCCCCAATTTAACGAAATATCAAAATAGTCCTTGAATTTGTAAAATGTCAATCAATTTAGTCCTTCCGTCCAATTGGAGTGTTAACGATGCTGACGTGGTTGTTAACCTCTCACATGTCAGATGCCACATAAGCAGAGACTAATTTAGCCGATATTGATCAAAATTTTCATGGACGAAATTGATTGATTTGCAGAAAATGTTCTTTCCTCCCCAACAACTCTTTTTTTCTTCCCCAATAGCTCTTTCTTCCCCAAATATATAAAATTGGAACCCTAATTTTACAATCTTTAATCAACACTCCAAAATACCCAAAATTTCTTCAAATAATTAGTGGTAACGTTCTTCCCCAATTCAAAAAACTCCAAACCCTGATTTTTTTTTATTAAATCCGAACATCAGAATCCCCAAAAGTTCTTCAAGTAAAACTATTCAAATTGAATCTGAAATGATAGGGGGGGCAAATGGGCAAAAGAGTTATCAAAGTCAAGCTTCATCTTCAAGCTCCATGTTTAATGATGATGTGAGAGTGCTTGAATGTTGATTGTATAAGAAGTGAGCTTAAGACTAATATTGCCGAAATCCGTAGGATGGATGACAATATCACGCTAATCCTGCATCACGGTGGTGGTTTAGAGCAAGATGAGTATCAGAGGCTGCAATATGTTCGTGGTGAATTCTCTATTTGGGAAAAAATGGATGTTGATGAGTTATGTTTGTGGGACATTGCAGAGGCTACTTCAATGATCAAAATGATTTCTGTTTACATAATTCAAGGACTTATTTGATGGTTTTTTAATATAATGTAGGGATCGATTTGATAGTTAGACAAATAATTCAGGGACTAATATGATGGTAAAATTATTGCAGAAAGACTACATTTTATTCATCTTCAACCTCTTTTGATTACAACTCTACACACACCTAGAGCAATATAGTAACATGTTAAAAAAAATCAAAAAGCAAATCATGACTATCAAAAACTTAATCAACCTAAGCTCACTTCCTGTACAATCAACATTCAAACATTCTCACATCACCATTAAACATGGAGCTTGAAGATGAAGCTTACTTTTATAACTCCTTTTGCCCATATGCTCACCCCCATCATTTCGAATTCAATTTGAACAATTTTGCTTAAAAAAATAGTGGGGATTTTGATTTTCGGATTCAATCAAAAAGAAAATCAGGATTTAGAGTTTTTTAAATTGGGGAAGAACATCGCCACTAATTATTAAAAGAAATTTTAGGAATTTTGTAGTGTAGATTAAAGATTGTAAAATTAAGGTTCCAATTTTATATATTTGGGGAAGAAAGAAAGAGTAGCCGGGGAAGAAAGAACATTTTCTGCAAATCAATCAATTTTGTCCTTGGAAATTTTGGTCACTATCGACCAAATTAGTCTCTGCTTATGCGGCATCTGACATGTGAGAGGTTAACGGTCACGTCAGCACCGTTAACGCTCTAATTGGACGGAAGGACTAAATTGATTGACATTTTTCAAATTCAGGGACTATTTTGATATTTCGTTAAATTGGGGGACAAATTTGGTCGATTCGTGCAAATTCAGGGACGAAGTTGATGATTCACTCCTTTTTTTTTGTATAATATTTTTTATTATTAAGGGTAGGAAGTTTCTAGCGTTGTTTAGTAGTGATTAATATTCATCAAAAAGATTGTAAAGCTCATAAAGTGGGTTCTCATTTCTCAACCAAATTTATTCTATATGCATGAGTTAAAGAATGAATCTATGATCATATGTTTAAGGAGTCTAATTCTATTACAATTTGAACCAATCAATTGTTAGTTATTCCTACTTTTATCTAATGATGATGAAAGTAATAAAATAAATTTAAATATTTTTTTATTTAGATTAATTTTACTATGAACGGATCATGTCATTTTTTTAACACATTCATTCAATGAATGTGAATAAGAGAGATATTGTAGAGACTGGCCTAAAAACGTCACATAATAAATTGATGTAATTAGATACATGTGTAAAAAAGATTTGTGTTTCACTGTATACAAATTAAATCTTTTCTTTAGTCATTTTTCATGTAATATTTCTCTCAATTTTTTAATGAGAAAATGTGGTATACATCATTTGTGTAAACTAGTTTACCATCAAAGTCTAGCTCGAGTGGTTGCCATGGAACATGTGTGAGTTTTGTAAACTTCACATGTTATTTAATTGTCTTGAAGAGTAGTTCATCGATGGAGATATACAAGGTGGTACATGATTAAATCAACACCACCTAGTGGCGGATCTTGAAAAAAATTAGGGGGTGCCAAAATTTGAAACACATCTTACTTAATATAAATCTAAGGTGGTTAGATTTCCCTAAATCCTTAACCCTAATGCAGCTCTAACATCCTAAAATGACAAATTTAACCTTGAATAAGAAGTCATTTCTCTCCTAAATCATCACATTAATGAACAACTAACTACTACTTAACATTGCCTTCACCAATTTAATTTTGCACGTTTTTTGCTAACGTGCAAGACGCATGACTCTAGAAGTGTTTAGTTGCTCAAAGTGTTTAGTTGCACACCCTTGGGACCTACAACTAGGAGACATCATTTAATTCTTGGTCTTTTTTGTGTTTTTGCATGTTATGTTCACGCCAACTAAGAACCTTATACCATTCCTATAAATTGGTGATACTGTTTGGTCCGTTTGGCTATTGTCTCAAGTTAGCGCACCTGCATACAAAAGCTCAGTAGAGAACATTTGATATCTTGAGCACTTTTTAAGCGCATCCATGACAACCAAAGGTCTATATTTGCCTCAACCAATTTTTTCACATGGGCAGCTATATGTTGCATTGTCAAGAGTTACATCAAGAAAAGACTTGAAGATATTGATTATTGATGATGAAGGGGAAGATAGTCATGTCACATCTAATGTAGTTTACAAAGAAATTTTTCAAAATGTACTTTGATTTTTTGTTTAACTGTTTGACTTTCTTATAAAAAATCCATGTATGCCACATTGATCAATGATACATGATATTCTAGAATGATTTATTTTTCAATTTGCTTGAGTTGGTTGTAATCAAAATATATTGATCAATAGTCTATGTCAAGAGTCTAGTTCGTATAATTAATTTAATTTAGGGGTGCCAAATGGTTTAGGTTTTGAGAGTTTATTATTTAAGCTAGCACAGGAAAAAGGAAAAAAAGAAACCAAAAAGAGTGAGCTGAGATCGAACCCACCACAATCAAGTCGTTAAAAGGGATATGTTACCACTAGGCTGGAAAGCAATGTTATAATTATCACCACATATTTAATATATATATATCAAAATACAGGGGGAGCCATGGCCCACTTTCGCTACTGAAGAGTTCCGCCACTGACACCACCATCGATATGAAGGTAAAGTGGATAGTTGTTGTGCATGCATTGAAATCTCATGTGGAAAAGGTTGAAAACTTGTTTCAGAAGGCCAATTCCGCAACAAATAATTGCAAATTGTTGCTTGAATTGTTTGATTATTGGTTGCATTTGATATTTGCTCCACATTGTTATTGTCTTGTTGAGTTTAAATTCACAACAATACATTTATTATTGTTTTTTCACTAAGACTTAACAATTTGCGCGCAGATCAATTCAGTTGTTAACAAAAAATAATACCAAAACTAGTTTTTGGCATTCTCATACATGAATACACGAGATAAATTAATCCCTCGATTAATTTTGACTTATTATAGTAGGGATTAATTTGAACTATATGAAAATATAAGAGATTAATTTGAAATTATTTTTGTTAGTGCGATCGTGAGGAAATTGTGAGAGATAAATTGCGTCTTTATTTTTCTTTTTCCAAAAATAACTTTTTATCAATACTACAAATTATCTTAAAATATATTGATTGTATCGGGATCATTTAGTAATAGTAACTTAAACCTAGCCCAATTGAACAACCTAAAAAACATGTTTAATTTTTATACAATAATTCCAAAAATATTGTACTTAAATCAGGACCGTAGGGACATTTTTTACTATAGCTAAACCTCGTCCTGCGTCAGCACTGGCGCAGCAGCTTCTGTATCATGTATGTAGAGTACACTGGCATTAGATAGGTTAGTGTGTTTGTTGAATGGTTCTCTGATGTGTTTGTGGAATGAAGACGAAACTTGTGGTCCCTTCATTGCCTTGAATTAGCTCCATCATCTTCATTTGAAGAATTTTGATTTTGAATAGATTCTAAACAAGTAGTTGATTATGAATTTTAGAGCTATAATTTTTTTTTAAGAAGTTATACTATCCCATCTAAATTGGTTTCAAGGAAAATCGAACTTGACACATAAAGAGAAACATACCAAGTTCACAAGTCAACATCATCATACCAATTTAAGTGGATTAATTTGAGAATTATACTAAATAAATGATTGTAGACAATTATTCTTTTAGCACCTTTAAAACTCTTATATTAAATTCGTTAAAATACAAACCAATGACGCAGCTCACACTTATTAAGTTAAGAAAGGTCATATTCCTAACCAGCGTCCATAATTTAGACCACATCTATATCACATGTTTATCCACAATCAAAAGAATTTTGATTCTATAGTTTAGCCACTTTACTATACCTTAAAAATTCGATCCATTTGACCAAATCAAAGGAACAAACTATACTCTCTACAAATTTATAGACAAGTATAGCTTTTGTTAAAAGGAGTTGGAACTAAAGGTAATAATAGATTATCATTGACTCTATTGTTTTAGGGTTCTCCCTTGCAACAGTTGTGATATGTCTTTGAGATGATCTTGGTGGAGAAGCAGAGAAAGTAGAAGCTTCTAGAACCTCTCTTCCAATAGTTGCTACCTCTGACATTCTTTGTGTACGAAGTGCTGTTAGGTATAAACATGCAGCTGAGAAGACTGTTGTTAAAGAAAATACCCCAGCAGCTGAGAACAAACCTTCTCTGATGGTGTAGCAACTTGTTCTAGGTTTAGACCAATTCTTTAAATGGCCTGATTCTACACTAAGTCCTACCATTAACAAAATCTCTGCAACTGCAAAACAGATCCTACAACATACAAAAAGTGTTAAGTTATATCAATCCATGCCGGAGCCAGAAAAAATAGTTTGGGTGGGCCGTTAAAACAAACTATAAACAATAATATGTAAACATAAAACTAAAGTAGTAATAAGCTTTAAGCATGAAGTTGAAATTGCAAAGTTTGACTAAAAAGTTCAGGTGGATGATTTAAAAAAATAAATTACATAGTTTTCTAATCCTATAAATTATGAATATTTTTTTTATAATACAACTCTTAATTGGGGGAATTTTTCATTTGACAATACAATATCAAAGAGATTTGAAACCCCAAAAAAATAGAAGGTATGTAAACCTCCGCTAACCGGTAAAGTATAAGCATGAAAAAAAATCACATATGTCACTTTTGGAACCGCTGAAAACCTAAACTGTTGAATTTTTTTTTAAAACTCGCAAAATAGACCTATCATTTTAAACTTTTTAATTTTTCAGGTAGGCCACTAAACCAATTAGTGCAAATTTGTATCTGCCGAACACTAAAATCGTAGTAAAATTGTTTAAAATCTCGCAAAGTAGACCTACAGTCGTTAATTTTTTAATTTTTTCGGGTGGACCACTAAACCAATTAGTTAGATTTGGATCTATCGAACACTAAAATCGTAGCAAAATTGTTTAAAATCTCACAAAGTAGACCTACAGTCGTTAATTTGTTAATTTTTTCGGGTGGACCAGCCCATGAAGAGCTCCGCCACTGATATCAATACATACACTTCAAATTAAACGTGTGTTTAGTCTCCAACGCGTGTTGATGTCACACGAAATGACACAAATACATATAGTTATACTTAATTTCCGTAATTCTTAAGTTAAGTTCATAAATTTTGGTAATGAAGAAGGTAGTGCTTTTGTCCTCTGTTTCTAGGAGTTTCTATATTTTGTCCCAGAAATTCTTCTTATACTCTATCTCAATATATCTATCCAGCACTAGTAAAGACACTCTCAATAAATAAAGATCAAAATATGTTTCTCTTACCAAGTTGTAGTGTAGAAAAAACCAGCCAAGCATATTAAGGACTTGACAGAAGAAGAATCATGATCCCAATCATGTAAAGAAGGTGGTGATTTACTCACTGCTATCAACATGTAAATATGCTCCATAACCAAGGCAATTGCTAGTCCAACAAAGGCACAAGCAGAACATAGCAAAGGCACTTTCCCATCACCATTGTAAGCACATTCATATTTATCTCCCTTCTCTTTTCCATCTTTAGTCACAATCCATGTCACCTATCATATCAACATCACCAAATTATATTAAACTTCATGAAAATCTTAGTTGATTGTGTTAGGTTTTTTTAATTTGTAAACATAATAAATAGAAGAACTTTTTTTGTCCCTTATAGTGTAGTTGTGTAGTATGAGTTGAAATGCTCAGTATTTAGACGTTGGTCCAGGTTCGAGTTGCTAACAAATTTCTCTTCCCCAAATAAATTAACTATTAACATTTGTTTATAGAAAAAACAATAAAAAATTGTACCTGAGAACGTGTAGCTTCAGCTTTGAGACATAGGATGAAAGTGAATATGCCTAATATAATTGTGATAACAAGAAAAACTACTGTTTGGCTACTCAAATCTGTTTTACTTCTTCTTGGTTCAAGGTCTGCATGTGTAACTGCCATTCTCTCTCTAACACAAGACACAGACAATTTCGTAGGGAGAAAGGAAGAAGAGAGAATGAAACATAGTTCTAATGGTATAAATATGACAAAAAAGAAAGAGTTCTTGAATTGCTTGGAGCAAAGGTTGCTTAAGGCCAAAGATTCCAACCGTGTGAACTTCTATACTAGGAATACCACAAGGGATATTGTTAATTAGCACCATAGGGTTACCTTTGTGAAGTTATGACTTATGAGTGATGAAGACAAAGATAGTGCCTATGTTTTATGACAAAGTAAATACGTTTACATTATAACTTTTCACTCATAAAGTTGAGTGTGCCTTTCAATTAATTCTGTTTTTCTAATCCCAAGTATTAACAAAACAAGGTAAAGTAGTGTTTGCATAAGATAGCACAAGTACAACTATATATGTGCATCATGCATGGACACGAACTAAATAATCCCAATATCTTTAACATTCGACCATAGATTTACAATTAGTTGTATAATGCATATGAGGGATTAACTTGAATAATCTTGATCATTTGATTGAGCTACAATTTAAATCAGACAACTGAGATTTGACTTAATGATGGATAACCGTAGAGAATTCAAGTTGTTGCTCTAAACTCTAATCCTTTTGCAAGAACAATACAGTTGGTCAAATTTGATTTCAATCTGAACAATGCATAAGCTCTTCACAAGTTGTGTACAAAGAATGGGTTAGGTCGGATTGTGTGGCCCTCCCCCAACCTCAATATTAGATGATATATAATTTAACCAGCGATCATGAGTTCAAATCCAATCTTGGGAATTAAGTGGTGTTAAATCCCTTGAGGGATAACTTTGTCACTCATTGAGTTCCTATCTGAGTCAATTAGTCTATACAGTCGCGCGTAAAAAATATATGATTTATATACACACACAGACACACACTCATTTTCAAATGTCACGTAAGAAGAAATACTGAACTAAAGTAACTAATTTGAGGGAGGAAAATATTTTCTATTTATATTTCCTATAGTGGATGAGCCATTCTATATCAAAATAATACAATGATGTGAATATGGCATGAGCTAATTGAAGCGTTTCAGATGACCAATTTTATAGATATGAAATATAGCATGTTATTAATTGACATTGTAACTGTGTACCTTGAATGGTTGAAGAAGAATCCATGGAGACATGTGGTGTCTTGAGAGAATTTGGTTTTGAGAGCTCTTCTGCCGCCTTACTGACTGAGCGTTCTTTAAGTTTTCAGTGTGACTAACCTAATGGGATAGTTAGCTTATATACTCATCAGTGGAGGCAGAGACCTCTCAAATGGGCTGACTAATAAGAACGGTCCAACCCATCACGGTCCGTTCACAATAAGCCCAATATAAATACAAAGTACAATAACATTAAATATTTAATACTATATAATACATTTATATTTTTAATATTTAATTAAAGTAAATCCAAAATATTCAACACTAATGAGAATAACTCTCTAATTCACCGAAGTTATTTATCCCAACTAGAAATATTGTCGCTTAGTTAGCTAAAAGACATGTATAGATTTATTATAGAGAACAAGTTTTCTATTATTAACTTTGTAAATATGAGATCAATTGACTTAGAGACGTTTTGATAGATATTCTTTGATGAAAGAAATTTGTGTCTCCATCATTGCGTGTAAAATACGTACGAACAAAGCCCGTGGATATTGATATAAAATTGTAAAATATCCAAGGGATTGAAACACAAGCCATCTGAAATTAATAAGTGATAGAAATCCAACTATGTGATTGGAGATCCCATAATGAAGGTTTAACGTGGTAAAAACAAGTCATGGGTTAGTTCTGTTGGCACTAAACTTATTTTGTCTCTTTCCTATGACGTACTTGAGAAATTGCTAAACACTCCATTATTGAGAGGAGGATGTATGATTTGCAGTATACACTTGATGAAATTTTCTTTATGGGTGTCGAGTGGAGCAACTTGCATGAGATCTTAGTGAAATCTCTAGAGAACTCATGAAAATCAAGCACAACCTATTAGTGCACAACGTCGTAACAACAAGAATTTTGGGATGTGACGTGATGAGATTGAAGATTCAGCAGCCGTCAACATTCAAGAATTGACAGCTGTCAAGAAAACACAATCTTTTTCTCTTGTTGGATGGTGGAAAGCTGGTGATTGAAATGGAAGAGTTGAAGTCCATGAGATTGAAGAGTCAGCCCCTACCCCTACAAACAGTTCTTTTTCTCGTGGTGGAAATGGAATGGTTTTGATCGAAAGGGAATGATTAAACTCCCTAATAGGATGAATAACTTGACTCCCAAGTTAACGTTGACCCATGGAGTCTATTTAAAGAGAAATATATGGCTATAATCTTTGGAACATTAACAATGACCATGATCACACTACTTTCAAACATTCTCAAACCATTTGTATACAATGAAAGTAAAATTTGGTAAATATTTTATTGTTTTCCTCCCAAATATTTTTTGGCTTGAATGCTTGCATTCTTTATATCACTCTACACTAGCTGGAATATTAAAGGTTATAAGAGATTTCTTTTAATAGCACTAATGTTCGGTCTGATCTACGGAATTGTTGCTTGACTTGCTATGGCTTACACTTTTAAGGTGTTGGTAGGAAACAACTACAAACTTAACGGGGCTATCTTCAGTGGAAGATATGTCTTAGCTCTATCTTTTGATGTATGGCAAATATTTTGATATTTTTTGAAAAAATAAGGAAAAAAACCTTTGTATTTTTATACTTTATTGATGTATTGGATCTGATTGATGATGTATATATTTTGGATTTGTTTAAAAAAATAATCTATTTGTATGTTTGAACCATTTAAAAGTTTTTTTTTTATATATGGAGTCAAATTTTAGTTTTTCGAATCGCACAATTAATATGTTATACACTATTGTTGTTGGTCTGTGTGTCATGCTTGAAGTGTTTTTTAAGTTTATTATATGTATTTGTTAATTCAAAGTATTATATATTATATTTTAAAATTTAATTCAACTCAAACAACAGACAATACTTATTTTAAGTAACTCATTCAAATATGTATTTGATCACAAGATCATTTGCATCTTTTCTATACAACAACCTAAAGGAAACATATCAAGAAAGAACCACATTAATTACTATGAAATGTTTACTATTGACTGTTGTTGTGGGGTGGAAATGAGAGGCAAATGTTGTGTAAGACGGGATAATATTGTATCAACAATGTTGACATGAAACCAAGAGGAGATGATCGAATGGCTAGAGAGTACTATTTACCAACATTTTGTACACTACCCATTCTACGATTTTTTGCAAGGTCGGAGAGGAATATGAAAGCCACACATTGTATATTGTAGTGGGTTTAGGTGTTAATGGTACTATGTGATACAGTCGAATGTTTAATGCCACTACGATGATGTGGTCGAATGATTCTTTTTTGAAGAAACAAAAATGAATTATATTAACACTGACACCGTAATTGTCACAGCACAAGGTGTGCCGAAACAGTCACGGGAAGAATACAGCCAAGTTAATGATACACAACAGTCAGTCGAATGATTCTTGTAAATAAAATACCTATATTCTGCATTGGTGCATAATTTCCAAATTATTTAAGGTTGTTTTAACTAGGCGGTTGACTAGGAACCGACTACTCATTGTTGGGTATTTTTGTCTGCTCTGCATAGTCACATTCTACCTTATCTTACATAGATGCTTCAATTTTCACGAGACACTTGAATAATCAGGGTTATTGTTGTGTGTGTCTATAAATCGAAGAAGAAACCATAATATATATATCGAAGAAGACAAACTACTCCACCAAAATTCTTTAATTATACTCGATTAAACCATAATATTTATAATTTTGTGGGTTTAATGACCAATTACAACTAAATCATTATTAATTAGAATTAAATGGGGAATTTTTGTCTTAAAAATCGATAACAATTTTTGTTTGTATTTTTTAAATTAAAAAGATGGATTCTACATTCTCATTTAAAAAAACTGTGATGAGAATCTAAGTCTTAAATATCGACAATGGTTTTGTGTTTTTTAAATTTGAAAATACAATCACATGTTCAATGTAAAAAATAAACTGTCCTTGTAATCTAATTTGTTAAAACTGATAACAATTTTTTGTATTTTGTAAAATATGAAAAAATAATAAACTCAAATCTACTCATAATATATAATAAAACTAACGCCCTTCATTTTTTTTCCTCTTCCTATTATACAGTTTTCCTATTAAATGGTATTTTGAATATAAAATAAATAAAAATTTAATAGAAACACTAAATTAATTTTGATATTTTAAAAATACTCATGAATTTTCAAAATGTTATCACATCGATTTTCTCCAAAAGGAACATAACAATTTGTTTAAAAAGATATAAGCACATAAAATTTGCAATGAGCGCGGTGTAAATATTTAATAGATTTTTGTGTATAAAATAAAAAGCATTTAATAAAATCTGCTAATTTTTATTTATTACTATCTTTAAAGATTTTACAATATTAAAAATCTAATTATTTGATACAAAATTACCCGAATGTTATGTGAAATAAAAAGAAATATTGTTACAAAGATATGACACATACCGAAGTAAAATAGAGCACAAAAAATTTATGTATTAGCTTGCCTACATGGCTCATCAAGGCATGGCATAGTCATTGTTTGTTCTTATGGATTTATCCGCTTCAGAAGCAAAAAACCCTCATAATACAACAGGCTTTTCTCAAGTATAAATGATAATGAAGTTTTAAAACAACTCAACTTTATCTTAAAGATCACAAAAGATGTAAACCATAAAGGAAAATTGGAAGATAGAAAATTATGTGTTACATGTTTATTTCTCTTTTGTGAATGTTGGTGCTTGTATTCTCTATATCACCAATGTTACCTACTGCAAATAATATATAGGCATGCCGTTCTTTAGAAGATAAAAAATAAAGATGGAACGTGTGAGTGGTGGTAGTTCCTAATATTAAGTATGAAAGGCATGTTCCTTCAAAAAAAGTATGAAAGACATGTGTAATAAAATAGGGATAGTATATATGTTGCTGAATAGAAACTAAGCTTTGACTGAGCAAAAGTAAGTTTAATAAAAAAGAACTTGGTCCGTCAAATAAATTATGTGTAACATATTTTAAAAATGAAAAATAAAAAGATAAAAGTGACTTTTTTGGATAAACATCATAGATGTAATGCATTAGAACAATATAACAAACTATGAAACGCAAGACAATTGTTACATGTTAGAGGTATGATATACTAATCACATTACACCTTTACAATTCTTGTTACGCGGTTGTGTGCTAATTGACCGTGTGTGTGTTTGATTTTCATGAGTGATCTATTGGTTTTGCCAAGATCTCATACAAACGAACTCACTTGACACCCATTTAGGCGATTTCATTAAATGTAGGATGCAAATCATACACCACCCATAAGAGATATGATAATAACTAAAAAATTTATAGTGTATTCTCTCAAAAATGCAGTCTTTCTTCATGGATCCCCCGATCACAAATATTGGGTTCCTATTACTTGTTAACTTCATATGGCTTATTCACAATTCCCTCAATGTTTCACAATTTTATTTCATCCTAAAGACTTTGTTAGTACGTACTTTACACACAATTATGAAGACATAAATTTCTTTCATCAAAAAATATTAACTAAGACGTCTTTAAGTCAGTTGATCTCATATTTTCCAAGTTAATAATAGTAAACTTGTTTTTCCTAATAAACCTTTACATGTCCTCTTAGTTGACTAAGTGATAATATTTCTAGTAGAGATAAATAACTTCAGGTAATTTTAGATTCATTCTCATGGACTCATGTCATATTCATATCATTGTATTTTTTAATACAATGACTCATCCACTATAGAAAATATGTATTGCTAAACTGACTTCTATAATATACTTCACCAGGTCTGCTTAGACAATTCTAAGCGAAAAAATCTTCACAGAGGAGAAAAATTAAATTAGTCAACAAGATTTGGTGCTAGGAAGTTAATTGTGTCAACAACAAAAGGTATAAAAACATGTTGATTGTTAGAACACACTTTCTCATGTCTGACCACTTTGTTTGACACGATAAAGCCCCGATTCTCAATCTTAAAAGTGGTGAAACCCAAGTCAAATCCACACATACATGTTTTCCTCCTACCTACCTGTACACCATAACATCTGCAGGCCTAAGTGTTGATCTTCCATCAAGTGGGTATGACAAGTTCACATGTGTCTCCTTCTTTACAAATACTTTCGCCTGCCTGAATATATCAAAAAGGACATCCCTAGCAAAGTCATGTTTGTATTTGAAGTCGGGAAACTCCTCATAACGAACAACATGCTCTCCAACTGTATTCAGACACGCCTTACGACAAACATGACACACCTCATCAATGGAAATAATGGAATCATGGGGCGATATCGGATGATAGTTCGATACTATAATGATGACATATACTGACCTAACCCAACAATAAGGATAGCTAAAAGAAAATTCGGAGCATTTGTTGCTTGCAAACACGCAAAAACTACTTTTTATATAGTGGTCATGTCAAACTTCACATCCATATCTTGAACATTTTTACAAGAAAGGACATTGGTCAAACCATGTCATGCTTTAGGACGAACGATATCCTTACTAGTAAAATTGCTATATTTAAAATCTGGAACCACACCACAAAGACCATCCATGATATTGTCAAAATAAGAGTCCACACCACTTTTTATACTATCCGTCAAAATACAATCTTGTAGTACCCAATATCGACCATAGAAGCCACAAATTGTATTTTAAATCACACACAAACACACACACACACATATGGGGTTTGTTAGGATACACCGACTAGTTTTTATTAAGGTGTGTTTTAGCAAAGATATAACTAAAAAATTGTTAAATACACCTTAAGGTGAATGTTGTTAAAACACTCATTCTAAAAAATAAGTGGGTGTATGTTAGCAACTAATATAGGCATTTGCTAGAATACACCCACTTATTTTTTAGAAGGTGTGTTTTAGAAAGTTATAACTAAAAAGTAGTTAAATACACCCTAAGGTGTAGCTTGCTAAAACACTTCCACATAAACACTAGTGGGTGTGTTCTAGCAAATCCACACACACACACACACGGATATATATATATAGGTTTTGCTAGAAGCCATCCATGAAGGTGTCTTTTAGCAACACACACCTCAAGGTGTGATTTTCACTTTTTAGTTATAACTTTGCTAAAAGACACCTTCCTAAAAGGTGTCTTCTAAAGGAGAATCGATTAACCCCTAAGACTGACAAATGGACCAACCTGATTTAAAATCACAAGTTTTTTCTTTACAATAATAATCACTATTTATATACACAAGCAGTGAAATGAATTTTTTGCGATGATATCAATCAAATTAATTTTATCTCTAAAGTTGTATATGTAATGTTGTCACACTCCACTTTCCACGTACCTTAGAATTTTGACCCATTTGACCAAACCAAAGGATCAAACTATACAAATTTATACAATTAAAGGTATAACTTTTATTAAAAGGAGTTGGAAACACAGATAATAATAAATTATCATTTTGACTCTCAATTGTTGTAGGGTTCTCTCTTGCAACAGTTGTAATATGTCTTTGACTTTG
>Ga0228710_1001048_pt1 | contig 39777 bp, 12 predicted proteins | sample MedpolnodulmetaG_FD_177995 | JGI IMG/M metagenome (GOLD analysis project Ga0228710, IMG submission 177995) | Root nodule microbial communities from Medicago polymorpha collected in Santa Monica, California, United States - pink nodules | ecosystem: Host-associated > Plants > Roots > Nodule... | reverse complement strand
TTATCACTCCTCTCTCTCTCTCTCTCTCTCTCTCTCTCTCTCTCTCTCCCTTTCTTTCGTTCATGAAATCTTCTCCACCGGCTTATTCTCTTCTTTGATCGCCCACCGGTTCCCTCTCTCTCTCTCTCTCTTCGATTTTGGGATATTCGTGAGAAAGGGTTCTTGTGAGAAAAGGGGATTCTCCATTTTCGATTTTGGTAAGTCTTTTAACCTTCTTCATCGTTAATTACATATTTGTATTCCATACATGTATATTATTGGTTATTAGGGTTCAGATTTTCATTTGATTGTGTTTTTCAATTGACTGTGAAATTGGCTTACGGTGGTTTAAATTGTTCAATGTGATTGTGGCTGATTCATATTGTTCAATTTGATTGTGGCTGATTCATATTATTGGTTCAATGTTCTGTTGATTCAACTTGTTCTTATATATAAGTAATTATCATGACAAACACTTGTCTATAAGTTGTTTCTATACGAACAGATTAAATATGGTTACAATTTTTTTGTCTAAGCTATAATCCGTTTTCATATTGGTAGTTAAAGTTTATATGAAAATATTGTAAAGATTGTGTTTGTATAAGCTATAAGTTGGTTTCAATACAAGCTGTATGATATTTTGAACGTGTAAAGGTTGTGCCTTAAATTGTTTTTGTATAAGCTATAAGTTGTTTTCGACTACATTCCAACAAATCTAGTTTCTTTTATGAAGGTTCATTAATGGTTTAATTTGGCCAATATAATGTTGGTATATATATAATTAATTAATAATTTGAAAATATATATTAATGTTTTAATTATTCATATAATTTAATAATTTTTACTGAATATGTGCTTATAATCAGTCAAAATCGTTTTGAAGGAAAAAACCAAAAAAATAGTGGTAGTAAGAGTTAAAAATCCATTGGTTTAAATAAACCATATTCTTTAGTAAATGTCTCGTACTTTCTTTTATTTCATGATTATTAATAATAAGAAACTCAACACACACAACAAAGAAAAAACTCTGTTTCAAAAGGGAGGTCATTCATCTTCTTGAATTCACAAAATCTAAACAAAAAATTTGAAGTTTCATTTCGTTTGGAAGATTGTATCCATGGAAACATATCCAAATTCAAAAGCAAATATTGGGGAAACTAAGGTCGATAATTGAGTTTAACTACTTGAGTTTTCAATAATCTATTCTTCTCTTTCATAACTTATTTTTTGATTTAATTTTTCATTTTTGTCTCTTGCCTTTCCGTAGATTGTGTTTTACATATGTGATATATTTTGGTAAATACAACCTCAATTGTGGATATGTTTTCATTCAGTTAGTGGAAAGGCAAGAGACAAAAATGAAACATTAAATAAAAAAATATAAGATATGAAAGAGAAGAATAGATTATTGAACTCAAACTCAATTATCTACCTTAGTTTCCCCAATCTTTGCTTTTGAATTTGGATATGTTTCCATGGATACAGTCTTCCAAAAGAAATGAAACTTCAAATTTTTAGTTTAGATTTTGTGAATTCAAGAAGAATGACCTCCCTTTTGAAATAGAGTTTTTTCTTTGGTGTGTTGAATTTCTTATTATTAATAATCTTGAAATAAAGAGAAAGTACCAGACATTTACTAAAGAATATTGTTTTATTTGAACCAATGGATTTTTAACTCTTACTACCAATATTTTTTTGGTCTTTTCTTTCAATACTATTTTGATTGATTATAAGCACATATTTAGTAAAAATTTATTAAATTATATGAATAATTAAAATAGTAGTATATATTTTCAAATTATTAATTAATTATATTTATACCAACATTATATTGGTCAAATTAAACCATTAATAAAAAAATTAAATTTGGTCAAAAGTAATTCACATTTAATTAAGTCTTTCTTGATGAGTTTGACATCTCACATAACATCTCTTGTCCTAGAACTCCTCAACAAAATGTTGTACTTGAAAGAATAAATAGAATTTTAGAGGAGTTAGCTAGGACGATGATATATGAAATAAACCTTCCCAAGTATTTTTGGGCAGATGCAATTAACAATGCATGCCACGTATTAAATAGGATCATCATCAAACTGATCCTAAATAAGACACTCTATGAACTACATAAGGGAAGGAAGCCAAACTTATCTGACCTAAGGGTTTTTTGTTGTAAATATTGTATTTTAAATAAAGGAAAGGATATATTGGGAAAATTTAACGCAAAAGCGGATGAGGGTATATTCTTAGCATACTAATCTTCTATCAAAGCCTCTAAAGTATATCCCTTATCCTTTATTCTTAAAAGTTATTAGGTTTGCAATCACTAAACCCTAAAATTTTGGCTCTAATTTTGATGAGCATTAAATGCTAATCAGGTTAACCCTAAAAATATTTTCCTCCAAAATCCAAGTCAATTTGAATTTCAAATTTTTTTTCCTTTGAAAAAATAAGTGAAAAATTGGTGGCATTACTAGGTATATGTTGTTTACTGGATAAAACTTGTGTACCATTGAGCCACCAATGTTATATAACATTGGCCAATTAAGGTGTACTACATATGCATATCTTTTCTCTTTCCTCTTTAGTCTTTTCTTACATTGGCTACATGACACACTTTAATTGGTCAATGTTATATAACATTGGTAACCCAATGGTACACAAGTGCCACCCGTTGTTTACTGTGATATCTGTTTTCAATGCCCAATTTCTCTCTCCTCGTCTCTCAAAACTGTTTCCTCCTTACTCATTCCAATTTCAATACTAATTTTCGTCTCCTTTCCTCCATCGCTATGTCGTCTTCGACCACCGTCATCACCAATGAGAAAAATTGTTTCTCCTGTCGAGAAAAGTATCAAGAAAACCTCGCCGGAACAATCAAATCCTATGAACTCCATGTCTTTATCGGTCCATCTGTCCCTTCTTTTAATCGTAATTCATTTGATTCTGAAAGGTAGTTTTTGCAAAACCATCTCTTTCATCATTTTCGTTTTTCCTTGGGTTTAGTTTGATTTTGTTTCATTTGAATTAACGTTAACCTACTTCAATATTTGTATTTTTCCTTAAGGATAAAAAGTGATTCAAATTCTGTGAATTACAAGTCTGGCTCTTGGATCGAAAACGGAAGAAAGTTGTAGAGTAGAGGTAACAAACAGCTTGCATGGTTCTTGGGTCTGGCTAAGCTTCAAAATCCTACCTTATCGTCGATGTATAGGCGTATGTGGCTCTTCCCTTGCAGCTTACATGGTTTATGCAAATGTGAGTAGTTATATATATATATATATTGGATGTATATTTCTTTCTAAATTCGTCTGATTTTGATTTCTGATTTTTTGCTTTGGTTTTAATAGGAAGAAGAAACCATGGTAAAGCAAAGTAGAGGAGACAAATCGAATGAACATAGGCAAATAAATGCAGAGAATAACGTAACCATGTTGTCATAATAGATAATAACATAAGGTTGATTTTTGACATACATTTCTGGTCGCAATTTACGCCACATCTATTTGACTGAGGTTGATAATAGCTGAATTTTAAGCAGCTATTTGACTGCATTCTCTCAGAAAATTTAAGTGGTTTGTGATTATTGTTTAGTAGAGATTCTATAAATTAACTGAAACTTGAAATTAACTTGATAATTAAAGAGTTCCTTCGTTGTCTGAAATCAAGGGACTGTCCTTCGAATTTCTTCTCCTTTCTGTTTTCCATCTCCTCAAAAGGGGTTGGGTGTATGTGAAAAAAAGATGCCTATGAAAAGCTATAATCTTAATTATAATCAGTTTTAGTTCTATTCGGTGATTAGCATTAGCTCTTGAAAAGTTATTTTGGAAGTAGGTTTATTATTGCTTAGGATAGCTGAAATTTTGGCTGTTTTTTTTTTTCAATCTCTACCCATTAAGCTTGATTTCAATGTAAGTTACAGTCAACATGATTACTCTTTAGTCATCGATCTTCTCATGCAAAAGTGTTTGTTTGATTGGAAACTAGACTAAACTGGTTGATATGGTAAAGTGAAGTCACATGTTTATGTATCGTACAAATTTATATTGATACTAATTTATACTAATTTATGTGAGTCTTATGTCATCTGTTTTATGTTTGTGGGCGCTTCGGTTGGCAGGTTTTTTACTGGTGTTTGTTTGGAGTTTTGGCTGTTTTCCTGCAGGTTGCAGCCTGGCTGTTTTGGGTTCAGTTCTGCTGCTAACACCACTTTGTAGCCTTCTTTTTGTGTAGTTTAGCGTGGCTGTGTTTAGGGCGCGGTAGCATGCCAAGCTTTGCTAAGTTGTTAGAGCAGCAACTTTGGTTCTCCAATGTTAGGAGTTTTTGTTGGTCTGTGTTCTGTTTTTGTGTGCGGAACCTGTTATTGCTTTTGCTGTTGTTTGTTGCGTTATTAGGTGTGCCTTACACCGAGTTCAGCCTAATAAAATTTAGCCATTTAAAAAAAAAAAAGAGAAGTCACAATGTCAGTCTTATGTATCATGGAGACTGTCTGGGTACTAAGTTGCGAGATGGAGGCTACCCGGTTACAGGCATATGCTTTCAGTGATCTATTCTTCAAATCCGCATCATCATTATCACATGTTGAGCGTAGTGAGTGGTGCTGATATGGAGCTACAACCTGCGATTATGGAGAGGTACAAATGAAAGTACAACTACTATGGGCCACCGCACCGGTGTTTTCTTGCAGCAGTGGCACACAAAAATGTTGTGACTTGAGACAGATCCTGCATAAGAATTCTAGCAATATGGTTTAATGGAAGAAAAAAAATACAAGCGACTAAAATGAACTGTAATGTGGATGCTATGTTCATAATTTTATTCTTATGGGAATGATACGAGTTTGGTTGCCTAAAAAAAATCCAGTTTCTCAAAGTAGGATGAATCCCTATTCTTCATATTTAATACTTCTCTTACATTCATGAAAAAATCTTATAGCATTCAAATGAAGTCTATAGAAAAAATTGAATATATCTTTAACTTGATCTAAAATAGAAGTGTTTATTTCATTTGTTATTTTTGTTGTTCTTCACAAGCTTGAAGATTAGGCTTTGGTAAAGAAAGGTCATTATGATTGGAACAAATTTAAAGAAACAAAAATCATTATGAGAGACCCGATCATAGATATCATGTGTTAGTTGTAGATTGGATCAATCTTTATAATGAAGAACAAGGATGCCATCTATGAGTAGTTGTTTGGTGAGATCCTATTTTAAAGTGAAAAATTGGGTAGCATCTGCAATTTTACCTTAAATTTTAGTTAATATCATGAAGTACGTAGTTATTATATATGACTGACCCGTCTAAGATCTAGAGAGGATTACATGAGTTACTTCAAGAGGTGAAGTATGTTGGAATATATATATATATATATATATATATATGTAAATACTTGTGTTTTTACAATGTAAGTTTTATGTCGTAATTTCAAGAGTTACTTCAAGAGAAGGGATGAAGATATTGATAAATGATGAATATGATAAAAATACTAATGTAACTTCGAATGTAATTTATAGAGAAATATTTTGTACTTTATGATTAAAATAATGTACTTAATTTAATTGTATTATACAACTTAAAAAAAAAAATTGCATCATACAAATTTTTTGGAGGATTATACAACTTATATAACATCAACTTTTTTATCTGATATATTTTATTCTTACATATTATTGTCAATATGACCCGTGCGATGCACGTGTCGGCGATCTAGTAATAAATGAAAACATGTCCAATTTTGAAGAAATGGTTCTGCAACTATTTAAGGCATTTAAAGCTCATCTGGAAGGAATGGTAGATAGCATTGAAGCTTTGAATGCTCTAACGAAATAGAGAAACTGCAAGTAAATGATAACAAGGATTAAAAGATAGTATGCACTCTCATAACTTCATCACATATTCTATGGAGCTGAGAAGTAAAGCAGTCCCCACAACAGTGAGTTCTAAGAGCAAAGGGAAGGTGTCTGAAGTAGCTAGTTGAGAGAGAAGTATTTGAGGATGAAGTCAAAAGTAAGAGCGGAGTAGGAAAAAAAAGAAAAACATGAGGCTATCCACTTTTGGTAACGAATAAGAGAAAGAAAAAAAAAAAGAATGTGATGACAAAGGGATACACTTCACAAAAAGCAAAGGGAAAACTTGCAAATGTAAAAATGGAAAGATGCTTCACCCTTTGCCAAACGTCCATACCCTCCTTAAGAAACAAAGGAAAAAGATATACATCGGTTAAAAGAAGACGAGTACGTCCTGGGTAAAATACAACTCACTCCTCATATGTTGGACATGATAGGTTAGAGCTCAGATCTTGCAAAGTTCACAGTAGAATTTCTCATAAAGAAATGCAAACTACATGGATATGTAGTTTTATCCCCCACGGAAAGTTGCCATTTTATTCGGGAAAAGAAACTCCCACAAAAGAAGGAATCTCTTGGATGCACAAACATTGAAGGAGAAGTTAAAAAGATAAAAAAGGAACGTCAAAAGAAAGTAGATAAGGAGAGTACTACGATGTCAAAAGCACTCATTGACTAAAGTTCCATTCTCAGGATAACCAAATGCTCACTCCTACCAAAAAGTGAAAAACCTTATGTCATTCCCAGTCATCCCAATCTACCATTCACTTATCTCAAGAAGAATGTGGATCATAAAAAAATTGGGAAAATGAATGAGGTGCAAATACCTATGACAACATTTAAAGAACCTCAAAAGAAAAAGAATCTCATTTCTAACTACAAGTTGAAGTATCCACCTTGACTTAGGTGGTGGTTGGTCAAGCTCGAGACGCTAAACACGCATTGAATGGGAGGCAACCCATAGGTTTATTTTCAGACATTTTTAAATTTAAGTTGTTTATTTTTCTGTTAGCCAGTCTATCTCACAATTCTTTTATTTCTAGTGTTTGCTAACTCGTGAGTATGCACAATGTTTTTACATGAATTGCATAACCTTTCCTTTTTCAAAAATTCCAAAAGTTCTATTTTATTCTCAGAAAATTATTCCAACCAATAACAACAAAGGGCTAGCTTACTTATAAAGTTCAAGAGCATGATAACTATTGGGCATGTTGCGGAAGATACTCATTAAAATTCGCCATTTCAATTATGTATATCATAATCAGTGAGATTTTGAGCCAAATATTTTTCCACTTTCTACTATATTTCTTTCGTATATGTGTGTTCCGTGTAGATTGTTATTTTTCTTGGAGCCTCGTCCACCAAGTCGCCACCCTGAACGGTCTTGAACGAATTTAACTGGCTAAGGTCAACATCAGGATGCAGAAACTCCATTTGAGACTTCTTCCACTCAAACCCATTGTAAAAACTCAAAGCAGACTCCATCTTCGCCTCCCTTAAGTCTGCCTCCAACTCCAAGATCCGCTGAGAACTTTGTTCGGCATCCGTCTTCCGAGATTCCAAAGCCTTATCAACCTCCTTTTTGGCGTCTTCAGCAATCTTCTTCTCCTCCAAAGCAAGATTTAACTTACCCTCAAGGGAAATTGCCTTACCCCGCCTCAGGACCAAAAAGATACTACCTATAGTCACACCTAAACCACTTCGCCTTGTTCCAAGACTTGTGCTTGGGGGGCTTGTGGACTGATAATCTCACTATAAGCCACTTCACCTTGTCCCAAGGCTCATGCTTGGGGGGCTTGTGGACCGATAATATCTAAATAAAGGCACAACGCCCTTTGTAAGGGGCAAAACAACCTTAGGCGCGCCTCTCTAAGGCGCCGTCTCAAAAAAGCTTCTAAAAACATCTAGAACGCCGCATGCGTGACTTAGGCCCAAGTAACTTAGGGCCTAAGTCATGGGAATCCAAGCCCAAGAGAGGCTATAAATAACCCCCTTGAAGGCATTTTTAAGGCATGACATAAACAGATTAACCCTAGTCTGATAGATGGTACTCACTGCGAGTACATCTATAAATCCTAAGAATTCCCCTTTATATACAAATAAAGAGAACATTCTAGTATTTAACTATATCGACTCTTATTATTTAATCCTAATGGGCCATTTATTAATAATTTACTTAAACCTAATTAACTACTTGCTAATTACTTAAAACACCTCACTAGTAAACTTAGTCATTAGTCTTCTTAGCCTTCTTTTCATAAACAGCTCATATTTGGGGTTTGCTCATAATACCCTTATCATTAGTTGCCTTCTCATGGTGGGATCCTACCAAGTGGGAGACTGCATATGCTAAGACAATTTGTTGACAGGAAATGCAACATCTGAGCGAGAGATTGATATATAATGCAAGGAACCAACCATACTTCAAAATATTCTCGTAACATGTGTTTGAGACTAGTATATATTATCAGAAGAAAAGGAAGTTGCCGTTGGTGTTGAATAGGTTTAGAATCTGTCATGGTCGCTCATCTAATAAGTTGCCTTATGTCTGCTGAATTATTGCATGTTTATCTTTTCGTGCACATTGTTATGTGAATATCAAATATGTTTCCATCTTCTGTTATCAGTATTAGTACACACCTCTTGAACATTCTTCATGGTGGTGTTGCTATTTAGCTAATGGTTTAATGTTTCCTTCTTATGTTGATTTATGGTTTAATTCTTCATGTAAGATCAAGTATGCATTGATCTATGGTGGGAGAGTTCCAATGGATTATGCGTAGAGCTAGAGCGTTATTGAAGTGTTATTATGTTCCCAGGGTACTTCAATTGTAAATTATTGCCCTTTTAAATGTTGAATCTTGCTAATGGGATATGCATTCTTCTAGTGTTTCATTAAGACCCACTTATTATTGACTGAAATCCTCTGCTTAACATATGATTAGTTTTTATTTAGATTATTAAATGATGGATTAAAATTAGTTTTTAGCTGTGTTTTAAGGAACTATTTGGGATATAATTTTGAGTTATAACATGCTGTTGATTTTAAGTTTTGGTGTATGATTCAGAAGCACAATCACGACTGCATGTGTATTTTTATTTTTGTGAATGATTGATGCTCCTACCGTTGGGAAATTCTTTCTAATCAGGAAGATAAACGAGTAATTTTTCTTCTTTTTTCTCAGTTATCTCAGTATATATTCTTCTTCCATCTTCAATTTTCACAGCAAGCTTCAACTTCACACGTTAGTTTTTGGTTACTTTTTCTTTATGCTTTTATCTGTGTTTTCTACGATTGCTGGAACGAGATAGGTGACTGTTCATCCAGTTTGGTACCGGGTTGATCCGGTTTTATATTGGTTGTATTCAAGTTGTTTCTTCCAGCATTAGCTCTGATTTATTTATCTTCTCCCATCATGATAGAACCTTCTTTCTACCTCTTTTTTTATCTTGTATTTTGCGACGGCAGCCTTTTTTCTTGTTGATTTTCTCTCGTCTTGCTAAAGGATACTAGACAACGTCTCTGATTTTAGGGTTGTACCGGTATATTCTTTAGCGTTGTCCGAATTAGGTACATACAAGGTTATTGTTCATCATATGTAATGCATGTATCTCAAAGTCTAAAATGGATGTAGGGCTCAACCGGTTTGCACAAATCTGACCCGGGTTTAGAACCCAAAAACTATAACAACTTAAAAAATCACACAATCAAAATACAATCTCGCGAACTCAGAATGGTGCATAGTGCTCAGTTTTGTGATAAAATATGTGGAGACTCAAATTTTGAAGCATTCCAAGTAACTTAACACACGAGTTACTTTTCTTTAACTAGCTCAACTAACCATCATATTATGTGAATGAGATAGTTCATTGGCTATAATTGGGATCAATCATGGTCGTCATAACCGGAATCAATGGATTTGGGAGCATTTTAATTAGTTCTCCCACATCTGCAAATTCTTGTCATCGTTAAAATAATTGATCCTTTTCATGTGAAATGGACTATCACATTACATTGTTGATAGAGGCAATTGACAAGGTAACTGCATTCACTTATTTTAGGTTCATGTTGATTAGGTATTGCACTATCATCTATCCAAGTTCAAATTCTCTCTGTCTTAAACTATAAATCTTTTGGGCCAATTCACACAAATTAATAAATGTAGTTAATTTTTCGTCGAACATCGACCAATCCAATTATCATCTCAACGGTGAGAAGGAGGAGGTGGTCAGTGAGGTTTTACGTTTGAAAGACAAAGTTATGTTTGATATTTCTAATGATTTTCAAGTATTAGCCTATCTTGAACCACTATGCAAGTGGTGCGCCGTAGAATTTGGCTCTTCTATTATGAGTAAATCAAGGGTTAATATCAGTGGCTACGCCAGGGTTCAAACTTTTACACTTTAATTAATAATTATAAATATATATGTTCTATAATTATTCTTTACACGGTTTAATTTTCATAAAATAATTGAATAATAAACTCATAATCCTTATGGGCCACATACTAATAATCTAGTTAACTACTTGCTAATTACTTAAAACACCTCACTAGTAAACTTAGTCACTAGTCTTCTTGGCCTTCCTTTCATAAACACTTCATATTTGGATTTGCCCATAATACCCTTATCATTACTTGCCTTCTCATGGTGGGATCCTACCAAGTGGGAGACTGCATATGCTGAGACAATTTGTTGACAGGAAATGCAACATCCGAGCGAAATATTGATATATAATGCAAGGAACCAGACATCAAAATATTCTTGTCACTTGTTTTTTGGGTCTAGTATAGTATCATAAGAAAAGGAAGTTGCCATTGGTGTTGAATAGGTTTAGAATCTGTCATGGTCGCTCATCCAATTATCATATCAACTGTGAGAAGGAGGAGGTGGTCAGTGAGGTTTTCTTTTGAAAGACAAAGTTATGTTTGATATTTCAAATGATTTTCAAGTATTATCCTATCCGAAACCACTATTAAAGTGGTGCGCCGTAAAATTTGGCTCTTCTATCATGAGTGAATCAAGGGTTAAATATTATAACCACGTATAATTGGTTATGCATGTGCATGATATTACACAATTTATTCTCTAAATTGTCCTAAAGTTTATTCCCATTAGGTGGAGCGGATATGTTTCATCTTATTAGTCCAAATCTACATCATTTGATTTTGATGACTTAGCCTATAGTGTTTGCTGGTCTCCTTCTAAATATTGGACTAACTTTATTACTCTTCTTCTGGGTGCTCTTTATTTGACAGATCATATACTCGTATCTCGACAAAACAATATAACAGCACATATTTTTTTATTTTTGTACAAATACCCATATATCACTTTAGTCTATAAAAAACGGAGACTAAGAGGAAAATAATAGTGCTTAAGCAGGATAAAAGAAAATCAAAATTATTTCTGATTTTTTTTTTTATCAGAGTTAAGTAGAAAAACAAAATGATTAAAACAAAAAAGTAGAAACACAGAATAGCAGTAAACAAATTTGATCCTAAATTGGAGACAAAGACTCTAAACTGCTAGTGTTGTAATCTTGCAACCATGAGTTGAGATTATTTGCAGGATTAACTTATTTGAGAATGAAATGAAAATATGAAAATATGAAAATTTGACTTTTAGGTATTTTTTTAAAAAACTGTTCGGCAAATAACTTATATGAAAAAATTGGAAGTTACAATTTTTAAAAAAAAAATACCTATGTAGAATTCCATAGGGATGCACATTCCTACCTTCTCACATGAGAATAAATCTATAGAAATAAGAGAAGTTATTTATTTATATATTTTTTGAAAACTCGATATTGACCGACTAATCTGAGTGACCAATCCCACCACCCACTTGTGGGGCAACACAACTTTGTACGGACTTGACCACCGAAATTAACATCAGAAGGAATCGAACACGAGACCTTGTAAAAAGTAAACTCCAAGATAAGTCAACCACTAAGGTCATCTCCAAATAGAGGAAGTTATTTCATTTTATGAAACCTTTATACTTCGGAATATTTTTTTTCACCTTATAACAAACATGGATATAATCATTGTCTAACCATGTATTCTAAGAAATGTCATTCTTAAACTTGAAATTGTCGGTGGAACCTTATATTTTTAATAAAATAGTTGAGTTTTAAATAAAAAAGGGAAAGAGGTATACAAATAAAAATAAATTAAAATAAAGGCATAAAGAAGGAAAAGAGGTATAAAAATTTATTGCTATATAGTGTAGCATTCCGGTAATTAAACAAACAATTATATTGATAATATTGTGAAATGTTCAAAGATATTAATAAAAATCAGGCTTCATTGGAGACTTATGCCTTTATTAATTTCAATTTTTTATTTTGGTCTCATAACTTCTAAATTGTTTATTTTAGTCCTTCAAATATGTATATGTCGGTCAATTTGATTCCATTATGTTACTTTAAACTCAAATATATAAGGTAGACCAACATTATAAATGATCAACCATAAATCTTATTAATTTGTTAATTTGAACCCTTTGAGCTATTCTTTAAAAAGAAGATTGTTGAATCATATAGGTCCATTGTATCTTCCGTTGAAGCACCAACAACTACTTTTTTTTCTTTTACTTCCTACCACTTATTCCTCTCTTCATCTTGAACAACCTTCATAAAAATCCAGAAGAAAAAAACCCAGAAAAAAAAACATAAATTTAAACTAACAATGTTACTCGCTTGCCATCATCATCTTCGTCACTATCACCTTTTGAAAGAATGAAGGCTCTGAAGCACTGAAGACTCTAAAGGATGAAGCATTTGAAGATGACGTCAGAAACAGAAGACTCTGACTTAGTTTATCGTCTTATGAAAGAATATCGCTATCAGACTCAAAGTTGTAGAGTTTGTCGTCTTCCGACCACGTGCAAATACAAACAAGAAAATTGAAGGACAAATGGAATGCAACGAATTATTCTATTAGAAGCAAAAGATTTTCGAATGACTACTCAACAACATTATCCATTTGAGGCAATATCTCAACGTCTCTGATCAAGCTTCTCAAGGATTTATTTGATGTGCTGGCACTTTTTCAACAACAACTCTCTCATTCTCTCCTATATAAGAACTTGAGCAGTTGAAGAAAATAACAAGACTTTTATCATTTTACAAGTGCCCTTACTTTGTCAAATTAAATAGCACACAAACACTTAGATAAATTATTACAAACTTTCAATCTTAAAATTTCTTGAGTATTTATAAGTCATTTGAACTTCAACCTTCTTACACCTTTGATTGTATATCAAGTATAAAACACAATCTCTTTTATGTGATTAAACTTAGACTGTAGAAGTCTCTTACTTGTGTGTTTGAGAAAATGAACTCTCTCTCTCTCTCTCTCTCTCTCTCTCTCTATATATATATATATATACATATATATCAAAAGGTAGTAAGTTTTAATATCGTTTTCACATGGACTAGTGCAATATTATAAGCCATTCAACAATTGTTATCGTTTTAAGTTGAGGGTTTGTAAAATTGTTTGTTGCGAAAACTTAATCAGACTAAAATGCGGTAAATAAAATTGAGTTAAACAGAGACGTAAAACTGCTGGGATTAGACTTCGCTAACCAAACATCGCATATATCCTCATAATCAATCATATATACTATAGCTATCAATTAATATTACCACATATCACTAGACGAACATCGTTTATGTCTAAATAAAGTCGCAATTTCAATTGTATTGTTTAATCAACGGTTTCTCGGCCTATTAAACAATACAATAGCATTAAGACTTGATACATGAGCTGGTTATCAAAACCTAAAACCATTTCTAGTATTAAGGGTTTAATAGATGTTCATCCTAAATCTTGATTCAGAAAGTACTTTTCAATAACAATTAAAATAATAAGTTAAGCATGAAAAACAAGGATAACATCAATATCAAATAACACTAGAATTATATATTGCTCAGATCATAGAAAAAACACACTGTGTTTGATTAGTTACATCTAATTCCAACAAATGAGATTTACCTACTCATTATGATGGTAGCTTTGCAAAATTGGAAGAAATGGATGGAAAACATCAAGATGAAGATTTCTCAAACAAACTTATTGAATCCACCTTCAAAAACACTCTTGCTATGTGATTCTCCTTTAGATTCATCTCTGTCTCTCTAAAATATTACAAGATAACTTTGTTAGAAACGAAAGAATGGCTTTAATAGTCTTTATGATAAGTGACTTCTTGTCGAGCGAAATGAGGCTCGCCATGGCGAGCAATGCTTTCTTCACCAGTGGGTTTCTTCCACGTAAGCAAAGTGGCTTGAAACCGCCTTTGCTTGCCATAGCAAGGGCCAGACTCGCTTGGCCATGCTCTGCTTCTATGGATTTCCTAACTCTCTGACTTGGCTCGCTGCAGGCTCGCTGTGAGCTCGCCATGGCCTCACTTGGCCACGCATGAGACTTCTGAAAATGGGTGTTCACTAACTTGCCTCGCCTTGTGCTCGCTTTGGCTAGCTGTGACGAGCCTTAATAATCTTGATTTGGGGACTTTCTAACTTGACTCGCTTCTTGGTCGACCCAGGCTCGCCCTAGCGAGCCTACCTCTGCATTTTTTCTTGTTTCCTTGCTTCCTAAATGCCTTGACAAGCAATTTTCGACACAAAAGGTCAGGGTAAGACATAAAAAGCATAAATTGACAATTGTTCATTATTCTTGAGGTTTTCATGAAATAACTCGCAAAACAAGTAACCAAAGTGTCTAAAATATACCTGATATTTGACTACTTTCTGACACTTATCAACATGTATGATTGAGTGAAACATTCTCTCTAGTTCTGTGATTAAAAAAATGATCTGATCCAGATATTCTATCCCCGTGAGTACACCAATTGCTTGTGATGTGATTTGGCTTCATTCAGTCATTTTCTCTCCTCATCTCCTAAAACTTATTGTTATGGCTCAATATTGAAAGGCTTTGAATCTATTAAAGTTTTTTTCACGCAGAAATATTTTCTTCCAAATTCAAATATTGTCGAAGCTATGGCTATGAAGAAGGGATTGAAATTCACTAAGATATCCTCTTCTTGAATTCAATAACGGAGTTTAATTATTCTTCCATTGTGATTATGGCCGCCAAGAATCAAAATCCTTCGATATATATATACACACACTAAAACTCATAAGTAACATGGGTTTTTACCTTTTTTTTTTTTTTGAAGGAATGGGTTTTTACTTAACAATTGTTCTAATGTTATTAAATTTAATTAGTAACATTTTTCTATTTAGCTACATTGTTTAATTGTTACTAAATCTCAATTATGTTATAGTGATACATGAGTTTTATTGTTGATAATTTTAATAATCTTATGGCAAGTTTGAATAATTTACAATTCTTGCATGTTAGGATATTTTGTTGTTGCTAGTTTTGGCCGTGTGGATTGAAGAGTCCCCTACCGTATTGCCACTCATTTCTCTTTCCACTCTATGCCTTACTAGCGCGTCCTGTAATTTTTTCGAAAATACCCTTGAATATTTTTTGAATTTTAGAATATTTTGGTGGAATTTTTATATTTTATGATTTTATTTGACTGGTTTTTAGCATTTTTTGCTTAGTTTTTTGTTGTTGTTTTTAAAAGCAAAATTCAAAATTGCTGAAATGTGAGAGATTCTGATTGCTAGTTATACATAAGTATAGTTCGGATTATAAAATCCGAATTAGTGAAACATGAATTCAGATTTTAAAATTCAAATTGCTCAAGGAAATTTTCGAAAAAATTACATGGTGCACTAGTAAGACATAGGGTGAAAAAAGTAATAGTATAAAAAGTATGGTATAAACCAGACCCGACCTTGGGGGAGTGCAAAGTGGTCAATCAAGCCGGGCCTCCAAAACCTATGGGCCTAAAAAAAAGTATAATACCCACCCTCCAATTTAATTAAAAAAAATACACGTTACTTCTTTTTCTTTCTTTAGTACTCTACTTCTCTTTCTTGAACACAAATCTGATGCTATCAAATTACCCCAATTTGTATAATCATTTAATTAGTCAATTTGAAAAACCATTTCACTGAAAGAGTCACAATAATCATTTCTTTCTTGTATAAATCATTCGTTTTCCCCTTTCCCACGATGGAGGAGTGACAATCCAAACGACACCGTTAGGTAAATTTCATCTCTCTTTCACTTTATTTTATTTTATTTAGTTTCAGGTTTAGATGTTTTTCTGATTTTGATTTTTTAATCAAGTTTAGTTACACAAAAAATTTGCGTTTTTATTTTACTGTGGCCTATTTTAAAAAGAAAGTTGAGCCTCCTATTTTACAGGAACGACTCTGATATAAACGAATGATTCAGTGTAGTCGCAGAATGCATGCAGTGTGCAATCGGTCAATACCGAACCGTCCAATTAAGATCAAATAATCCTAAATAAATGTATACTTTTTATTTTTCTTGTTAATAATTATACGAGTGTGAATTCGAAACCGTGTTTGATCTTAATCAGACGGACACAAATCACTGACTGCATTAGTGATTGTAGAAAAACCAATCCATCCGATGTAAAACTTCACTGTATTCATTACCATACAAACTAAAAAGCCACTATAGTGACTTATTATATCGGCAACCTCTTGATCAATTCCAAGTATCTCCTTTCATGTGGAAGTGATGATAACCACGAGTTTCATAAAAAGCTTTTAATCTTTGAAGCAACTAAGAAGATAAAGAAAGTAATAAAGAGAGGATGAACCTTTCAATCAAGAAGAAAGAGTAGCACATGGTAGAACTAGAAGATGAAGATACTTATCTTGTTATCATTTCCAAAATGTATATACTATGCCTTGGTAATTAATACATGAATGTATTTTGACATCAAAAACAAAAATCATGGTAGGTAGGACACACTTTCATTCGGTTGCTTTGTGTATGGAATTGTTTCTCTAACTTTTAGGTTTAGGTGAATGTTGTCCCACAACATGTATTGGAGTGGGGATCTTTTGAGTGGCTTCCAATACACACGTCACACAGGCTGTTAAAGGGAATCATACAATGTCACAATGCAAAGTTTTGTAAGTCACATGGTCATGGATTAAAAGCAAACTGACACTACACATGCCCTTGCTTCACAATTGTACATGCACATGGTGACTGGCCCCTAACATTTCCATCACTTATGTGCATATTTGGATGCCCTTTTGGGTCAAGAAAAAAGAAACATTTATAAGTCTTAAAATTGATTTTAATTTATTGGTTTTGATTATAATTGATTTTGGGCAAAATTATCTTTTATTTTAAGTCTTTTAACTTAATTTTAGATAAGAGTTTTGTTCTTTATCTTTTACTCATTCAATTTTGTCTTTTTGATTCATTTGTATATAGGTTTTCAAGCTTTAAATCCATGTTTTTCTTTTTGTGTGACCTCTCAATAAATGTACGGTCTTTCATCTATGTTTGTATATAACTATTAAATTTAAAACTTGAAAATTCATATGCAAATAGATAAAAGTGCAATAAAAAAAATATAAAAGATCAAAATTATATGAAGTAAGGTAAAGAGATTAAAAATGTAATTTTTTTTTAATGATTTTGTCTCTTTGATTTTAACTTTAACTAGAATTTTTAACTTTTGCATTTAAATGTAATTTTTACACTTAAATTTATATTGTTCAAGTATCCAAACATAAACAATTTCACCTCAAACTCACCTTTAACTACAACCAATTTTACAAATAAATTCAATCAAAAATTAATTTTGGCATAAAACTAAACACACACTTACTACATCAATCCTAAACCTTTTTTCTTCTTTCTAATATCAAATTTTCTCTCTCAACTAGTACTGCAAACCACACTCAAACTGTCAATAAACTCCTCACATCTCATAACTAAGAAAACCAAATTTTTTTGTTCCTATCTAATATTATAGACAGCACACTAATTAAAAGTACACTATAGTTAATTAGCACATTAAAAATATGCTCATCAGCATGACAATAAAGTGCATTTCAAGTGGCTGTGGCAAGTGATTAAGTGGTCATTGGTGAGACCAGCTGCTTGCATAAACGAATGTACCACTGTGGGGCCTACAAACCTAAAGCCTCTTCTGATCATGTCTTTGCTTATGCTCTCTGATTTTGATGTCTTCACTGGAATCTTGTGGCCAAACTTGTATTGTGTGGAAATAGGTTTATGATTCACAAAACCCCATATGTATTTATCAAATGAACCAAAGTCCTTGTTAACCTGTAAATAAATACAATGGATCAATTTCCAGAGAGAATATTAAAAACTTTAAACCAGAGAATATCATCAAATTAGAAAAAATAGTACCCTAATAATCAATTTACATAGGTACATACATTTCATATTTGTTTTATGTAAAAAAAGTAATAATGAAATTATAACAAAGAAAGAAATAAATATCAAAACTATAAAATGATTATGCAGATTTTAGGGATCCCACTTGTATGACATTGTGGCGGGAATGTAATGTTACATTATCCTACCGAAATGTGATACGTGGCTTTTCTTTCTATTTTCTTCTCGCACTTTCTCAAAGCTTTTTTGTTTTATTTTAAAATTAAAAGGCCACGTGTCACATTGTAGTGGACAATGTTGCCTGACATTTCCGCCACAATGTCACATAAGTGGGATCGAGATTTTAGGTAGTTTGACATTTAAAAATAGAGATCAAACAGAACATATGGGGTCAGGAGTTATAATCTCCATCCTGTCGGGACTTGTATATGTATGCAAAGTGCAAACTTTCTTTGTTATAGTTGAAATAAGGAAAAGTAAAATTAAAATGTAGTTTTTTATGAAAGACATCGGTTTACTTTTCAATATTGATGCTTTTAAGTCCCTAACTAATCTGTTAACTTCTGTAAAATGTTCACTAAAAACAGGTAATTTAGTGTTCTAGAATATAGTTCAAAATTGCGGTCTGCAACTACAACTGTGATCGTAATATAAATATCTTATAGGTTTCTGCTGACCTCATTTGCATAAATTTTGTTTCAACGTTGATATTTGCAGAACAAGTTATAATATCATAATATGCAAAAAAGAGAGACCAAGTAGAGGAACAAAAGGCACATGTTTTGACGTTTTTTACCTCTAAAATTCGATTAGCATTGTCCACAACTCCTCGAACTCTGCTTATGTCAATGCCATATTCCAAACTAATAGACAACATTTGTTTATCAGTTAAGCTGGCCAAAGTTGCTGCATTAAATTCTGAAAATGCAGTCCTGTAAAATAATTAAAATTTCATTAGTCCCCTCATTCTGAAAAAAGTACATATATGTATGCATATAAAATCAGAGACAAGACACCAAACATAATACCTAGCTACACCGTGTCACTGACGCAAAGAGACAGGTAATAATTTAAGAAAATAGAAGTGATTGTAAATAAACACATGTGTCAGTACCGTGTTAGTGCTAATGTCATAAATTTCAGACATGCCTTCAATATAAAGTGTCTATGCTGCATAAATTATTAGAGTATAATCCAACCTGAAATCTTGACGTTTCTTCAAGATTGAGGTCCAGTCTGATCCAACTTGAGCACCACTTAAAACTAGAAGTTCAAACAACATCCTGCATGTGCAAAAGCATTTTTTGTCAATCATCATTATCATTGGTTATATATCTTTGTTTAATCTTCATTGTGTTTTTGTGTGATGAGAGAGAGAAGTGGGAACTTACTTGTCATCATGAACTGGAACTCCCCATTCCTCATCATGATAAGCAATATAGATGGGATCTATTTAATAAAAAGAGTCACATTGGTATCAGTACATTCTGATTTTCAAATAAAAAACACACACTACAATGTCTAAAAATAAAAAAGTGGGCACTATCACCCCATTATCATAACTAATGATGCTTAAGATTTGTATGTACTCTTGATAAAATATTATAGTAGTTTGGTAAAATATATTGTCATAGGAGATAAAGTACTCTTGTTTAATCCTCATTAGTAAACTATTATAGTAGTTTGGTAAAAAACAATGATTATCAAACAGTCAATAAATCAATTTATTTTTTTAAATCCCTATTTATGTAATTGTAAAATTAAATAAGAATATAGCTAAAGAAAAAAAAAATATAGCTAACAACTACATAAGAATATATTTCTAAAGAAAAAAAATAAATAATCCCACAGATTTCTAAAGCATCAACCAACATTAATATTATATTTGTTCAAGTAGAATTGGATTCAAACTTGTTAAATAAGGTCTCAAATTCGAGTCTACTGAATGAAAAAATCTTTGAAAATGAAGACTGTGTGGTCAATTAGGTTCACCGATAGAGATTAGTCTTGAAATAAATTAATAGATACTCCTCATTAATAATAGTTAAAAAAAAATTCAACCATTTAAAATATAAAAACTAAAGTATTAGTAGTTTTTTTTTTTTGAAAACACATAGTTATGAAAAGGATGAGTATGAATTTATATTACTCTCTGAATTACCTGAATTAGGTGTAATAAAGCTGCATCTTTTCTCCTCCTCCTCATTTGTTTTTGAAATAAGATTGCTTGAAGGATCAAGAGGAACAGAAACACTTTCAAATTTTGCAGACTTTGATCTTCCATAATGAGCAATCTTCATTTTCCTCTGAGCATGTTGCAATGCCATCTGTTCTCTCCTCAAGCCAGCAATACTCCCTGGTGAATCAGTGATCAAATTTGAAGAGTAACTCAATGATGCCTCAGTAGAACCACAAGAATCTTCTTTAAAACTCTTTGACTTTTTTAGAGTTGAAATCTTTGTTAAGTTTCTTGGTATTACAATTTTTTCAGAGCTTGTGTTCAAGAGATAAGTTTCATTGACTCTCTTTGTTGCTGGTGGCCTTGGTGACTTTAGCTTTGGTGAAAGTGGTGGTGTTGATGAAGTTTTGGTTGGAAGTGGTGGTGATGATGGTAGTGAAAGTGATTTTGGAGGCAATTTCTTGATTGAATTTCTTCTTTCAAGAGATGGAACTCTGTTACAAGTTGGTTGAAGAACAGGTCTTCCATTGATTTTGGCAACAGGTGATGTAGCTGTGGCTGTGGTTGTGCTTTCTATGCCTACTTTGGTCTTGGAGCTGCACATTTTGTTGTTTTGTTTGAGAAGGAAATAGAGGAGTATAGTGATAATGGAATAATGAATGATATGAAAAGAGAAGGTAAGTGATGAAAGATGTGATGAGGGGTTGGAAAGGAGGGAAGTGGGGTTTTATAAACTGTGTGGATGGATAGTGGGGACAGGACAGGTAAAGGAGAACTTGTAACATGGGGAGGTTGGAATCTGTGTCATACAACCTCTTCTTCTTAGGGGTAGCACTTTTTGTTGTTCATGAATATAAATTAAACCTGTTTTTAAATTTGGGTTGGTCTAACTCAACTCGTAGAAAATCGACTTGCAAAATGATGATTGATTTCACTTTTTAGACCATATCTTATTTAATATGAAACTTTTAACAATTTCGTTAATTGTGGTTGGGCGAAGGGTCTCATTTAGTATGAAACTATTTTATTGGGTGAATACGACAAAAGTTTGTGTTATTGTTAGAATGTGTGTTGTTAACGTTTTTTTTTTGTCAAATAGTTTGATGGCTAGAATTTACTTTTTTTAAGGTGAATAAGTGGGGTGTCCGGGGTTCAAACCCCATCCTCTGCATATAACAATACATGCCTCTGTCAACCGAGCTATAGTCACGGGACTATTGCTTTTCTAATTATTATTAATGTGATGGAAATTCTTATGATAGGTATTTCTATATTAAATAAAGTGTTGTTAGCAATTTTTCCTATTATATTGTTATTCTTCCTATACTACATAATGGTAATAGAATAGTATTAAACTTGCATTAGGGGAGAATCAAGGAAGCTTATAGGTGGATTCGTTGGGTTGGATATTGTGCTTTGGTGGAGTGTTTTTATTACACGATGGAAGTATGGAACTTTCCCATTTCCACCATGTTGTGGTAATGTGATTCTCTTCCCAAGAATTTTTAGGTTGGAGTGAGGGGCAAGAAAGGTAAAAATGCAAGGAAGAAAAAACACCAATCATTATTTGGTCTATTCTTTTTAGCTGTATGGAATCTCATTCTCTGTCACTATCTTATTCTCTTTCTATATCCATGTGTGTGTAAACGGTTTAAGGGTTAAGACCCTTTATAAACACCGTTACAAAGTTGGCACAAGGACTGAATTAAATGGTGCTGTAAGTTGTAGTTAATAAAATAATTGAGATATTTGGTGGGGTTTTAATGACACTTAACTCAAATAAATATTTTCTTTCATGAATTTTTGTTTTATGGTCTTACTAATTAATCGGTGCCTCGAAATACTGGTTATGGAATTCTCAAATAAAAATTTTGTCTTAGAAATGTAAAGTTTTTATTTTTAATAAAGTAATAATTACATTACTCTTTTATAAAAACTTGTTTGTTTTGGTTCTTAACCTGTGTCTCTGAAGCACTGGTTAGCTTTCTCGTTTGTTTTGATATTTTTTTTCCAACTTTTGATTTGTGTACTTTCCAGGTAAACTTAGTTGCATGTTTTGATTACTGCCAAGTCATGAGATTAATGGAAGATATGATTTGAGGTGAACAAAATCGGTCTTAATCCTTACAGGTTGGCTGAATGACTTGTTCACTTAAATGCTAAACATGTTATGCCCCAAAGTGTTGGTCCTACTCAAATGCTTCCACTTTTTCTTTTTAGGTAACCCTACAAGGGACTTAAGGTTGTAGTATTGGCAATTTGCTGTCTTGAATATATAACCTCATTTCATCAAACCATGAAAACAAGATAACATGCAATTGTAGCTCAACTAATTGAAAGAATTCATATATAAAACAAAAAGAAATAAAGGAAGCGTCTATATTCATCTCAAGTTAATACAATGATTAAAATAGGAATAGTGAAATGGAAATGAGATAGAAATATGAAATTTCTTTCATTAGTGATGGAAATGAGTGATTTTATTTTTCGACTCATGGCAGTGAGTGATGATGGATCTAATGGATACTTGTAAAAATATCTATGATGTCCAATAACATAATTTTAAACTAACATTCCTTTTTTTTCTTTTTAAAAAAAACATAATTCTAAATTAACACTGAAAGTGTTAAGAGTCTCACATTGGATAGAAGATGGTCTGACAATATGTTTATAAGTGGAGACAATCTTCACTTCACAAACTAGTTTTGTAAGGTTATGTTAAACCCAACCACTCTTTTTAAGAGAAAGCATAGATGAGTGATAAGTCAATAATTTAGTGCTTTTAAGTGTTATTAGATTTTATGTATTTTTAATTACTTTTTAGAACTTTGGTACTTCAATTTGTTGTTATTTAATTTCAGGAACAAATATGATGAAAGATTGAGTCTTGGAGCAAAAGAAAGGGTTTTGGAGCATGGTTATGGAAAGGAAGGATCTAGAGCATGATTTGGAGCTGATTGAAGCCAAAAATATGAAGATCCTATGCAAAAATATCAGGCACGGCCGTGCCTAACAAGAACCAAACTGTGCGCCCATTTTTGTGCAAACGGGCGAATTCCAGAGAGACAGGAACGGTTCGTGCCTGCAAGTTGTTTTGTTATGAAGACAGGCACGGTCCGTGCCAAGGTTCCAGGCTGCTATGTTTTGTATTTTTCATACCTAAAAGCCCATGGGTTGCTTGCTATGTAATGTTTATGCCTTTTCTTAGGCTTAAGTTAGCTTTTAGGCTATAAATAGAGCAGCCACCAGACATATTATTCATCCTTTGTTCTTGGAAATTCTTTGTGAAAATTATTTCCATTGAATCAAAGTTCTTACTTTCTTGCTTTTTATTATTCTTTTTCTTTATTTTCAGCTATTTACTTTCATGTTCTTCTCCTTAATCTCTATGTCTACGATGAACATGGGTGAGTAGACTTCTTTGTCTTGGGATTGTTGGATGAGTCTAATGACCTAATCCTATCAAACCAAGCCTAGAACCCTAATTTTATGTAACCCTATTTTCTAATCTAATCTCACCGTTCTTAATTCTTATTTCAAATACTAACGGAAGTATCAAAAGAAGAAGGTTATTATTGGACACATGAGATTAGACAAGGTCTTCAAAACACGAGAATAGTCTAGAAAACCTTGAGACCTTAAAGTTTTGTTCTTAATGGGTTTCAACAACGATCAACCATGAGAATATGTGTGGTTGTTGTTGAAACACACTCATTGATTTCGAGAGAAACCTTGATATGCTTTAGAGAAACCGGTCTTTAGAAATAGGTCTAACATAAAATTAGTATATAGGTTTGGGTTGTGAAAGATTTGTCATTATGATGAACCAATGATCCCGATGCGCTTTTTACTATTATTTTCAATCAATCAAAATCCCAACTTTTAAAACCCTAATCTTTCAGCTAATCATTGTTAAAAAGAGAATCAATTTACACAACTCCATGTTGGAACGATACATTTTTACTACTCTGATTAAACCGTGCACTTGCAGATTTTACACATCAAGTTTTTGGCGCCGTTGCCGGGGAGTTTTGTAATATTGATTAACTTTTTAGTAGCGATTAGACTGAATTTATTTCTTTTTTTTTTTCAACTGCTTTGATCGAGGACATGGCTCAAAACTACTATCAATGGACAAGTGAAAGAGCCATCACCGTTGTTGCTCCTTCACCCTCTAAAAAGAGGCAGGTATGTATGAAGTTTCTGCCCTTGATCACTTGAATGCTAAGGTGGACGCACTTTTTCAAATATTTGATAAGTTAACTATTAGTGTTGTCACACCTGCCCCTGTTTTACCACCTTGTGAAGTTTGTGGAATATTTGGTCATACTGGTGTTGAATGCCAACTAGGTAGTACTGTTGAAAGTCCTGAGCAATTAAACTATGCTCAATGTAACCTAGGGATGAGGCCAAATCAAAACTTTTATAATAAAACTTCTCAAAATCCCTTTGGACAACAAACAACACCACCCGCTTTTGCAAACAACCAAAGAGTCCCTCAAAAATCCAGCTTGGAACTTTTGCTAGAAAATTATGTAATGGGTCAATCCAAGCAACTCCAAGAACTTAATAATCAAACTGGATATTTGAATGACTCTCTTGTCAAGCTTACATCCAAAGTGGACTTCATTGCTACTCACAATAAAATGCTCGAGACTCAAATCTCTCAAGTGGCCCAGCAAGTAGCTACTTCCTCTCAAACCCCCGGAGTCTTTCCGAGTCAAACTGAAACCAACCCCAACGGCCATATAAATGTTATTACACTTAGGGATGGTAAGAAATTAGAGGACGTCGTTGTGAAAACCAAGACAATTGAGGGTGAGATAGAGAGTGATAAGCCTCAAATTGAGAAAGTCATAGGAGAAAATGAAAAACCAATTGTTTCACCACCTCATAAGCCCAAAATTCGTTTTCCACAAAGGCTTGCTAAGCGTAACCTGGAGGCACAATTTAAAAAGTTTGTTGACACGCTGAAAAAAATATACACCAATATCCCTTTTACTGAATCTTTGTCTCAGATGCCTCTCTATGCAAAAAATTTAAAAGATATTTTATCAAAGAAAAGAACGATAGAGGATAATGAGACAACAACTTTGACAAAAGAATGTAGTGTTGTCATAAAGAAATTGCCTCCAAAGCTCTTAGGTCCCGGTAGTTTTTCCATCCCTTGTGTGATTGGGAATGAAACCATTGAGAAAGCCATGTGTGATCTAGTAGCTAGTGTTAGCTTGTTGCCTTTGTCCCTCTTTAAGAGGATGGGTATAGGTGAGTTGAGACCAACCGAGATGACCTTGCAGTTAGCTGATCGTTCCACTATCCACCCTGTCAGATTTATTGAGGACATCCCCGTTAAGGTGAGAGGAATCTATATCCTGGATGATTTTGTGGTAGTGGACATTGATGAGGATCCCCAAATTCCTATCCTTCTAGGAAGGCCATTCCTCGCTACTAAGGGAGCCATTATTGATGTTAAGATTGGTAGGATAGTTTTTCATGTGAGTGACGAGAGGGTAGAATTAGAAATAGCCAATTTCATGAAGGGTCCTGCTGTTTATTCATGTTGCATGATTGATGATCATAGTGTGAAAGAACGTTTCCTAGCGTCATCTGCACAATATGATCTCTTTGATCCTTTTTGAAGGTGTTTTTAACCGTCAAGCTAATGACTTTAAACGAGCGCTTCGTAGGAGGCAACCCACGAGTTTAATTGCTTTTATTTTATTCGTTTTGTGTTGTTTTATTTTGTTTTGTAGGTGATTGTCGAAAAATGAGAAAAGAAAGAATTTTTTTTAAGCCATAGTGACCAGAAAGGTCCGCACGGTCCGTGCCTATGAGCGTGTGACCGTGCGCGATCAACAGCCAAACAAAGCCAACAAAAACCAGAACCACGCGCACGGTTCGTGCGCCAGCAAGCACGACCGTGAGCGAGCCTCCTTTTCTCCAAAACAGCTTTCTTCTTCCTCTTTCCCACATTCACAACACACAAACCTCTCTCTTCCTTCTACTTCTCTCTCCAAACCTCCATAACCCCAAACCTTCAAACCTCCATAACTCACTCAAAACTTCACCAAATCACACAATTTTTAACCCAAATCAACTATAAACTTCATTCTAAACTCAATCCACCCATCAAAAACAACAATCATCCACTCCAATCTCCAAATCCAAAATTTCAAAATTCACCAAACCCTAACCTAAAAACCCAAAAATCTTCATCAATCCTCTCCCAAACACTCAATTTCCTTACTTTAAACCAATACCCACCATCAAAACTACCTTTCCCACACGAAAACCCCATCAAAACCTAAACTTCACCCCAAGTCAAACCTAGGTCATAACAAACAAATGGCTTCAAAAAGAAAAGGGAAGGAGATTGCTGGCTCAAGAGATAGTGCAGGGAAAAAGAAAGCAACTGTCCAGAACCATGGCATCGAGTTCAAAGATGCCGAACAACGAAAAAGGTATAATGTTCTTGTCTCTAAACCTATGTTTGCTTGTAGGTACCCTAATATTGGTGCTATGAATAGGTTAGGTATTAAGGATAATGTTGTTAGGTTGTTAGACACCCTAGGTTGGGTTGAGATGTTGAGACCTATGAGGGGGTTTGAAAATTTCACTTATGAGTTCTTGATCTCCATTGCCTTCACTAAGGATAAGTCGAAATCGGTTAACTCCGATCATAGAGTCTCTTTCCTGATTTTAAATAATGATTATGAGATGTCTCTGGAAATTTTTTTGAAATAATGGGATTCGCGAATGCGGGGTTCATTCATGACTCTTGGGATCATAATTTAAAGTCGACCGACTGTGACCCTGTTGCTTTTTGGAAGAGGATCACCGGGCTAGATCGCTATAACGTCTGTTCCAATAAAGCTAGTGGTATCCATAACCTCGTGCTTAGATACATCCAAAGGGTTATGGCTTGCACTATTTGGGGTAGGAAGGAAGTGGGACCGACTAGGACTGATGAGCTGTTTATGTTGTGGGCTATGCTTAACAATCGCCCTGTGAACACCTGTTACTACTTGCTCGATTATCTTTCTTTTGTTGCTAAAAAGAAACCAGATGATAAAAGTGAGATATTGGTGGGTGGAATCATCACCTTTATTGCTAGGAGGTTTGGTGTGGGTGAGGAGAGAGGGATCAATGGGATTGAGGAAAACAATATAATTGATATAGAGACCCTTGTCCGTATGTTCTTTGTTAGGCCTTATGGTCCAGCCCATGCGTTAACTTATGAGCTGAGAACCAATAGGGATCAATCTTTGATTATTTTGCCTAACCCAGCTAGAACTGACACGAGGGTGGCAGAAAATGTGTTATATGTTGTTGCTAACCCACATGTACAAGAAGACCATGGTGATGATGAAGAGGTGGAAGGTGGACACTTGCAGGATGATTCGGTGCAACATGACCAAGAAGCCGGTGGGCAGTATGATAATGATCGGTGGGAATGGATGCACACCGAAATTCAAAGGATGAGCACCGAACAACAAAGGCAAGGTGTTGAGATCTCAAGGCTATGTGGTGATGTCCAAAGGGGCAATCGCATGCATGAGCAAAATAACTGCATGCTCTTGAGAATGATGCAGCACTTTAACCTCCAGGATCCTCCACAATAAATTGTGAGCTTTCCTTTTTTCCTTTTCCTTTTATTTTGCAATTTTCTCTTTTTGTTTCATTGAGGACAATGTTTAACCTAAGTATGGGGGGAGTCAATAAAGTGTCTAGTCTAGTAAGTGTCGTAGTGTTTCGAACTCCCTTGAGTTTTAATTTTTTGTTTTGTTTTGTTGCGAAAGGCAAGCAAGCAGCTTGTTTTTATTGTTGAAATGTGACATAAATTATTTAAAGTCTCTTCCAAAATGGCTGTCTTTTGTACATGAAAATGATTTCTTGTGTTTTGAGTGTTCTTGCTATACCCACATCAATTTTATTGTAAGAATTCTCTTTGAGAAAAGTACAAAGTTGCGGTCTTTGAATAAGTGTGTAGGTAGGTATTTTAAGGAGAACTTTCTAACTTCAGTGGTAAATTGACCCTTAAAAGTTTTTGGAGTAAAAGTAGTATAAGTTAGTGTGTGGGAAAAAAAAGATCAAGGTGACCAAGTGCCCAAAACTGGTTTGTCACCAAGACATTAATCAAATGATTAAGTGCCTAAAACTGGTTGATTATTAAGAGGGTTGGAAGCAATATTCATAGGGGACACCATTGACTTAGGTTGGTAGGAGATGCCCTCACTGGCCTCCTAGGGAAGATTTGGTTAGCCTAAAAACTCATAAGGATGCATCATTGACTTTGGGGGGTAGGAGCTGCCCTCACTGGCTTCCCAGGAAAGTTGTTGTCATCATGAAAATTCATATAGCTTCTGTAATTCCTTCTTGTTTATAATTGTCAAAAGATCAAAATGATTTCCACCTCTCTTATATGAAATGAAGAAAGAACTTTTCTCGGTTGGTTTAGTGTTAAGGTTAGGACATGTTTCCTCATAATATCTCTTACACATACACAAGAAAAAGATGGACTACACACAGACACACACTCACTTGAAACTTGTTGTTGGCTTGAATAGGTTCATGAGAAATATTTGAAGTTGTGATTAGTGTACATTGAAAACAAAGCCTTGGAGGAGACAAAAGTTTTGAATCTTATTGTCATGTTGTTAATTTTGTTAATGCTGCTATTGTTTATGCCTTTTGCTTGAGGAAGGGAAAAGAGTCAAGTATGGGGGAGTTTGATTAATCAATAATTTAGTGCTTTTAAGTGTTTTATTTTATTAGATTTTATGTGTTTTTAATTGCTTTTTAGAACTTTGGTACTTCAATTTATTGTTATTTAATTTCATGAACAAATATGATGAATGATCGAGTCTTGGAGCAAAAGAAAGGGTTTTGGAGCATGATTATGGAAAGGAAGGATCTAGAGCATGATTTGGAGCTGATTGAAGCCAAAAATATGAAGATCCTATGCAAAAATATCAGGCACGACCGTGCCTGACAAGAACCAGACTGTGCGCCCATTGTTGTGCAAACATGCAAATTCCAGAGAGACAGGCACGGTGTGTGCCTGCAGGCGCACGGCCGTGTGCGACGCCCGTCTCCCTTTTTGTTGTTTTGTTCTGAAGACATGCACGGTCCGTGCAAAGCTGAGCACGGCCGTGCCATGGTTCCAAGCTGCTATATTTTGTATTTTTCAGACCTAAAAGCCCATGGCTTTCTTGCTATGTAATGTTTATGTGTTTTCTTAGGGCTTAAGTTAGCTTCTGGGCTATAAATAGAGCAGCCACCAGACATATCATTCATCTTTTGTTCTTGGAAATTTTCTGTGACAATTATTTCCATTGAATCATAGTTCTTACTTTCATGCTTTTTATCATTCTTGTTCTTTATTTTCAGCTATTTACTTTCATGTTCTTCTCCTTAATCTTTATGTCTACGATGAACATGAGTAAGTAAACTTCTTTGTCTTGGGATTGTTGGATGAGTCTAATGACCTAATCCTATCAAACCAAGCCTAGAACCCTAATTTTATGTAACCCTATTTTCTAATCTAATCTCACCGTTCTTAATTCTTATTTCAAATACTAACCGAAGTATCGAAAAAAGAAGGTTAGTATTGGACATGTGAGATTAGACAAGGTCTTCGAAACATGAGAATAGTCTAGAAATCCTTGAGACCTTAAAGTTTCGTTATTAATGGGTTTCAACAACGATCAACCATGGAATAGGTGTGGTTGTTGTTGAAACACACTCATTGATTTCGAGCGAAACCTTGATATGCTTTAGAGAAACCGGTCTTTAGAAATGTGTCTAACATAAAATTAGTATATAGGTTTGGATTGTGAAGGATTTGTCATTATGATTAACCAATGATCCCAAGACGCTTTTTACTATTATTTTCAATCAATCAAAATCCCAACTTTTAAAACCCTATTCTTTCGGCTAATCATCGTTAAAAAGAGAATCAATTTACACAACTCCCTATTGAAACAATACTTTTTTACTACTCTGATTAAACCGTGCACTTGCGGATTTTACTCATCAATGAGGGCACAAAATACTCTAACATTACCAAGACTCTAATACCACTAAATCCGGGGAAAATTTGATCCAAAATAAAATAATTTGAAGATAAAGATCGTCATAATTCATGCAGAAATAACAAAATTAAATTAACAAAATGGAGTCTAAACTAAATCTAAAATGTCATTTAACTAGAGTTGGATTATACAAAATCTCGAATTATTTAGTCGACCAACAGGTGGACAGGCTAAACACGAATAATAAAATTTGTCTACTAAGGATTCAAAGAAATAATTATTCTCCCTTTCTCTCTTCAATGAGCCGTCGTCGAAATCATATTTTCTTCTCCTTCATCCATCGGTGATTTAGGGTCAATTTTGATCCTAAATTCCCACTCTAACTCGTTATTCTCTTTCCCTTTTGAGATAAGTGATTTTCACATCTATTTCATTTTTTTATTTTTTGATTCCGTCCTCTTAGTGCAACTTTGGTTTGTTCGTCGTCTTTGTGCGGCGTTGTCTGTCTTTCTTGTTTCGTTCAGGTATTTGTTCTGTTCAGATTGTCAGATCAGTTTCGATCTAATGCAGATTCAATCAATGACTTTGGCGTCGTCCACATTGCAGATCCGGAAAAATGAGTATTCCGAAGACTTGAATATAGTCATATGTGTAGGCTTTTGTACTCTGCCGTTTTAAGCTATTAACATGAATGTTATGAGTTTGATCGCAGATTCATCCTCTTTGTTTTTAGCGAATTTGCATTGTATGAATGCACTCTATCAATCTGAATGAATGAATTTATTTTTGTAATTTTTTTTTTATCTAATTTGATTGAAGTCACTCTATGTCTTCAACATCCATCTCTTCCTCACATACCATTTTGTCATCTACATGCACAAATGATGAGCAGCCAACCACACGGGAAACACAACAAAATAATACATACTCCTTCCGTCTCAAAATATAAGTAAAAATTAGTTAATATAAGCTGATGTATTTGGTACAAATTTTAAACCAAATACATCAACTTTTGTCGACGAAATTTTGCTTATATTTTAGGACGGAGGAAGTATACTCAAAAGCATTAAACAAGAGGAGTGCAATAATTCAAATTCACATGAAATTATCAACATAAACAAGCACTTAGCAAACAATCACCAATACACGACAATACAATATGCATCTCCAACCTCATAACATAAGCATCTACTTTTGGTGATCCAGTATTTCAATGGAACACCTTGGCAGTGCTTTACCTTCCTCTTGACAACTCCCTCAAGGTCTCCTCGACGTACGATTCTATTACAAAATTATGTCATGTTTATATGAATGTAATATACATAAAATTTGTAGTCATTATCGCTTGTAAAAATTATTATTCTATATATGTGACTAAGTACGTTATAACATTAACTTTGTTATCAATATCATCCATTTTTCTTTCTCTTCAATTTGATACTTATGTAGAAATAAGCATTAATTAAATACAAATTAAAGTAATAAAACATAATCGTAAAATTTATAGATCGAGAGAAACTTAAGAATAATCATGTTTGATCATAAGAACTTGTCTCAAAAACTTGTTGTAGGACGCAAGTGTCCCTCAATTTTTGTTTCAAACACATGTGAATTATTTACTATTTAACACGTGGACTGTCTCATCTCATAATCCAGTACTGATTTAAAAAGTTAAAAAAAGTTCTATTAGGAAAAAAACGTGATAGAAAGACCAAATTGCCCCAGTTTATTTATTTATTTATTTATTTTTTAAAAAAAATTGGTACTAAATTGGTCATTTTTTTTAAGAATGATTCGTCCTCCACAATTTTTTGTGAGAGATGAAAATAAGTTTTCACTCTAATATTTAATGTAAATTGATATTAAATTTTAAAAACAAAATGTCTTTTCTCCCGGTAAAAAACCACAAGAAAACATGTTTTTTCTCAAGTTTATCCCAACGCAACATACCTCAATTTGGTTGCCCACGAATGAGGCATTCCATGTGGTAATGAACCCACCATTTATTCAATAATTGTTGATTGATAATGATCAGTCTCACATAATTAAATATGACAAAATTTAAATGCTTCATTATTTGTAGAACACGCTCTTTGTTTTACCTCCAAAATGTATTTATTGGTCTGGTTAACAAAACGAACATGGTTGTTGTTTCCTTGAGCCTTCCATATGATTTTTTTTAGCTATGTCTTTGACAACTGAGTTATGCTCATAGGGACCCTTCTATATGAAATTGTTGTGTTATAAAACGGATTATATATTATTTTCGTTCTTTGGAAAGGAAAAAAAAAGCACAATTGCTATAGAAAACTCAAGGATGGATCTAAAGTAAAAACATGTGAAGTTTATTAAAATCAGATTAAACTCAAGGATGACCTTAAAAAAAAAGTATTAAGGTTTTGGCATTACCATTACTATTCCTAGTCATTGGAAGATTTTATTCCACACCGCAAATACAAAATACATATATAGCGTTATTAAGAAATTATAGTACAAAAACATTTTTTAAATTTGCTTTTTGTTTTGTCATTCTACTGTGCATGAAATTATTATTTGGTGTGAGAAAAAAATCATAAAAGCAGGCTAAATGGTTGGGTACATTATTTAGTTGTGCAGAATAAAACAAAAAGGAAATTACTTTATTTTTTATTGGATATGAATATGAGATATACCCAAAGGAAATTTAAAGTACAAAGTATATGGCAGCATTATTTGTACCTTTGTACGTACAATTGATTTCCAAAGTATTTTTTTAAGATGTGTTACACGAAGTATTTTTTTAAGATGTGTTACACGAACACAGTCGTTAATTTTCACATGTTTTCTACAATTTCCTTCTTTTCTTTTTTAATTTATTATCTTTTTTTATAATCAATTTAATTCGTGTTTAACGACCCTTACTAATGTGCAAACGTAAGTGTACACATACCATGTTGATGTTGGATAGTGTTTGAGAAATATTTTAATTTTTTTTATAAACCTTAAATTATATCTTCTTTTTTTTTGTCAGGTAGCCTACTGGCTAGAAGTGAATAAGTAGGGTGTCCGGAGTTCGAACTTTGACCCCTATATATAATAATTCATTGTCCCACTAACTGAGCTATGCCCCTGAAATTATATCTAATAATTGTGATATTGTCAAAAGGAAAATAAAATATATCTAATTAAAAACTTCTCTTTTCTTTTATTTTTCAATAAGAATAAAACTTTTCTTTTTAAGTTTATCCTAATGAAACTTACATTGTTTCATTTGCGCATGAATGAAACATTCCATGTGATCAAGAACCCACCTTTTAATTCAATAATTATGATTGATAACTATCAAAATGATTAAAATGCTTGAATTTGAATATGCTTAGCCTGTTTGTAGCACACGCTCTGCCTCTTTCTTTCTGCATGTAATAATGTTATTCTTTCTTAGATTAAAAAGCACATAAATGTTGTTTTTGTGGGTCTTCCTTCCATATGATTCTTTTAGACAAAGTGGTAAGCATCATTCAAATGGCACATATTTTGGATTTAAATCCGAGTAAAGGTGATTAATCTATTAATTTTAACATTATCGGTTAAATTAGGCTTTTGGAGATCTTTTCTATCACAACATTAAATATTAATTAACTTTCTCTCTCTCTTCAATTTGCAATTATTCTAGTTTTATTTCTCTGTGGTCAATTATTCTTGTAACAACCCATATTTTATTCTAGTTAAATATTTCATACCAATAGTTTTAGTAACCTTTAATTTAAGTTATTTTTAGAAGGAAGGTTAGAGTGAACCAAAAATGTAATGAAGCCAACTATTATTCTATTTTTGGTCAGGTAATCAAACCAACTATTATTAGGCCTAAAAGAGTGAGATGGTAATTTGATCGTATAACTATTTATAAGTTTGGAGAAGAGTGTAGAAATCAGATTTTTCACATTTCTCCTCACATTTTTCTATCGGTCCTCTCTCCCTCTCATTATCTTCCATCAACATACAGCCCAAACTCAATGAATCATCACATGCAAGTGGGAATTGGAATGGGTAATTCATTATAGGGCTCTAGAAGTTAAAGGAAGGTGATCAATAAGAAGATTAGAGACAAATGGGAGCAAATTGGAATTAGGGTTCAAGGAAGAAATGGAATTAGGAAGAACTAGAAGCAAAACAAGTAGAATTTGAGAGGAAAAACAAGCTTTGGGAGCTACTGTCATCATTAATCATAGGTGGGTTTCCCTTTTCCTTTCCCTCATGTATGTAGAAATTTGATGAATTTAGAGTTAGGTTTCATTTGGGGAAAAAGGAAATTTTAGGGTTTTATGAAATTGAGTAATAAGAACAATGAGAGAGTAGAATTATATGAACATGCATTATTTTTATGGTTCTTTTGTGTTATGTGATTTTGAAGGAAAATCTCTTGTATTGATATTGATTTTGGTGGAATAATTTGTTAATGATAAATGATTTGTTGTATGAAGTTTTTGACATGTTTAGATTTGAGAGAGATTTTCAAAAGAAAACATGAAATTCTGAAAGTTACTACTTAAAACAGTTATAGTGCATGAATTTTCATAATTTGTTGGCTTCGAATTTTAATATGGGACCAATTGCATTGTGATTATATGTTAGTTTACTAACTTCAGTAAAATATATAAAATTTTCAGACTTCAAATGACTGTCCATTCATAGTTTCTATCAATTACAGTTCTGCATATGTGCTTGCATGATTTTTAATGAATTATCTATATTGAATTTTGATATGGGACTAACTGCACTGTCTCAACAAGAGGGATGTCTATCTCTATTAAACTTTGCGAAAATTTATGAGTTCATTTCATGAGCCGTTCATAGATATAAATTAGAGATAATTCTGCAGAAAAATTCTGGTATGTCTTCTGTGTATACTTTTAAGTTATATTCTTCTCTAAGAGGTCTTAAATGATAATATATGAAAGTTTAAACCTAAAACCCTAAACTATTGATGAGTAAGTAAGCGTATGGGTGTTTGTTTACTTATCGAATTGTTAGTTCTTTAAAATGGTAATGACCTTGTGAGGGATTAGAATTAAAATAAAACTATAATTCATACGGGTTAGTTATGAATTATTTCTTGTAAATATGTGCTAGTATGTTGAAGGAGGTTATCTCCTTGACTGTCATGTGTTATGCGTACTGCACTGTGTTATGTATGTTAAATGTCACACTACATGTTGGCATAATTATGTGAGAAATCTAGTACAACTAGATAATTATGTTTAGTATGAGGTTATTGAATTAAAGGTACATGAAGTTGAAATGATGATATGATAAATGGTATAGATTGACTTTAAAATTTAAAGGCATACTTCGAGTATGAATGTCATTATGCATCATTATATTATTTATCTGATGTATATGAGATATCTAAGTGGGAATAGTGGGATTCACCCTAGCTAAGTGGATTCTCCGTCTACGACGAGACGTGTAAGAAGGGGTAAACAGGGGAGTTAATCTATCTCCGCCTTACCAAATGATTTATTGAGGATAATTGACTCATTATGACTGTTTTAATGTCATCATGTTCAACAGTCAGTTAGTTTAGGTTGTTGGAGTTCCCACTTTCAGTAATCCAGATATTCATATTAATTGTAAATTGAAAAATTAAGTGTATGAATGATAATGTGAGTATTGTTTGATGACTTCAAATCTACTTGTTTGAATTACTCTATACTGAGTTATGCTCTTAATTTGAAAATCTTGTTCAATGGCGAGAAGTATTTTATCCCATTTGGGAAGCTAACTGAGATAATCAATATCTCACCCCATGTTGATGTTTTTTTTTACAGGTATAATAAGCTTTGTTATTCAAAGAACTTGAAGCCGGATCACAGTCAATCACAGTCTAAGTCTAGGGATTTACCTTAATTTTGTATCTATCAAAGAGTTGTAAATCTAAATGTTCCTTGAAGTCAAATTCTGATTTAAGATTTTAATTGTAAAGCTTATTTTAACTTTGAAAGTTTTATATAAGATTTAAGTGTATGGATGAAAAGTCCTGTGACATATTTCTGCATAAAAACGAAAAGTTCCACTTTAAAAATGAGGCGTTACGATTCTAGTCTTTTTGACAAATGCAATCATTACTTTATAGGCTCAAATGTTATTCCATCCATTGAAATTTTTAGAAAATTTCACTTGTAAGCCAACAACTATTCATTCACCCTTGCATTTTGCAGAACCGCCGCTCTAATTCACTCCCTTCTTGGATTCTTTAAAGTTTTCCGAAGAGCAAAGAGATAGTAATTGTTCGAATACAAACTAATTTGGTGTATACTGGATCGTAGTTTATTCGATCAATGTAATTTGTACAAGAGGTTCTCCGATGCGGTGGAGCTATACTAGTTCACAGTGGAGGTAGTTCTCCGGTGAGAGTACAATGATTGCATGAAAATTGACTTGGCCATTAGATTGATGTTAGCCCTTAAAGCCAAAATGTGCTTGACCACAGTAAACTCCACCTACAGAACAAGGAATAGGAAAGCTCCCTATATCCTTCATCTTTGCAAGAATTTTATGTTGTGTTAACATGCTGCTCTCAGTTGTCATAGCCACAATTTCAAAATCTTCAAGTCTTTTCCTCTTTGCGATAATATCCTTTCGAAACATTGGATAATTTGGAATTTGTTGCAAGACTTCTATCTAAGGAATTGATATGCAGTTGCTTTAAGACTATAAGAAAGTTTTATATTGCTTCTCCATAGAAGCTTTCATTAACCGTTAAGGGAAATGTGGTGTAGGCTTTAGTTGAAATTCCTGCTGGAAGTTACGTGGAGACGTAGTTTTCGAATTGAATGCTACGTCTTTGGATGCTGGAATTGCAGCGGTCTCGTTCTCTCCTTCTCTAGACATTGGAGATACAATGTTATGTATCTTTGCTTCAATTGAGTTTGGAGTTGCAGCGGTATGCATCTACATTATCACTAGGACTGACTTCTTATACGGTTGAGGGACTTTGGTTTACAACTAGTTTCCTTTTCTTTTCAGCACTATCAATTTCCTTACCGCATCTGAGCCTAATTGAATTGACTTTCTCATTTTTCATCTTCTCTGTAGTAACTACTTCTTCAGGTTGATTAGGTAGTGAACCAATTGATGTCAGATACAACTTTATGAATTTGCCCCAATTGATTCTGTTATGACCTTGCAAATAGACTGAATCTATGTGATCAAAGGGCGCATGACCGCATTAAAAGTTGCAGAAGCAAATATAGTTTTAGTTAGTCTAAAGTATTTAATATCCCAAACGTTGCAATGATCTAATATCTAGGTAGGGCAAGTACATCGCGCTTGAAAATCCAAATTTAATCATCTTTATTTTTAATTTTTTAGGGAAATGATTAATACAGCGACATAAAATTCACGAAATTGTCCCGAGACTCTTTTTTCACAGTATATTTGAAATTTGACCAAAACTCTAACCCCATATAACTGCCCATGTTTTCCGGCCATGAAAACATTTTGTTGGTGAACAGTTATTCTTGATGCATTCGCTATAAAAACCTTCGCGGTAAATAGCAATTCTCATTTTTTTATATACGCATCTAGTAATCTTTGATTATTACATTTGGTATATAAGAAAAAATAACCATTTTATATATAAAAAAATCAATAGCCATTATATATATATATATATATATATATATCATCCATATTTGTTATATATAAAAATATAATTAAATTAAATCATCCTTAAGAATTAAATGATAGTTAAAAAGCACCATGAAAAAATTCAACCTTTAATCTTTTGCACATTCAAAATGGCACAAAACCTACAGATTGTACTCCAGCAGTAGAACAATGATAAACCCTAATCAAGGCCACAATCTATAAAATTAATCAAAGATACGATCAAGATTCAGGATAGCAATAATTAAAAAACTCTGTAATTAGAAAAATATAAAACTGTGTATCAATGATATCATCGATTTTTTTATGAATAAATTATATCATTGATACATGAAAATTCATAATTCATTATAAAATATAAATTATTATTCTTGTTTAATTTGATTATATGACTTCTTTACTATGATAAAGTTGACAAAATATTGTAACAAAATTTAAATAGTCATTGGCTAAGCAAAATTTTCAGGCTGACAAAATATTGTAACTAAACTTAGACATTGGCTATGCCAAATTTTCAAAGAAAATACGAAACATGAAGGGAACAATTGATAAATAATAGTATATTACCTTAAAAAAATAGGGGGAAAACCTATGCAAAGAGAAATGAATTTGGGGACCACGAGAGTGAAGAAGTCGAGTGGATGAGAACTTTTATGTAAAATGAAAATGAAAAAAGTAAAGTAATGTAGTTAATGAATAGTGAGTGAAAGTATATATAATGACAACTACCTAGGTTTTTTTTTTACAATTTTCTATTTATGTTTTCCATCCTAAAGAATGTTTGTTTTGACAAAAATTCACCTAGAGAATTGAAAAATAAAAGATGAGACAAAGTTGAATGGATGGAAATAATTTTTTGTGAGTATTAATTAATAATTTACACTAGCATCCAATATGAATCACTTGTTTCTTCACGTCATAACATTATAGTGTAGTGTTGAAGGGGGACGGGACATAATCCACTATACTGCATCACTCCCATGGTCCCCAATTCATTTCTCTCTTCATAAATTTTCCCCCTCAGTTTTTGAATGTAGTATTTATCAATTGTTCCCTTCATGTTACATATATTCTCTAAAAATGCATCACTCATATGGTCCCCAATTCATTTCTCTCTGCATAAATTTTCCCCCTCAGTTTTCTAATGCAGTATTTATCAATTGTTCCCTTCATGTTACATATATTCTCTAAACAATGTGCTTACAATTGTCTATCTAAATTTTGTTACAATATTTTTTCAAAATTATCCCTATAATTAAGAAATCATATAGTCAAATTAAACAAGAATAATAACTTGTCATTGTGAGCTTAACTCAGTTGGTATGGACAATGCATAATATATGCAAGGTTCGGAGTTCAAACCCCGACCACTGTAACAACCCAATTTTCTCTAGATTTAATTTTAATTGTTTTGTGTGTGATTAATTATGCTTATATGTGATTAAATTGTCTATGTGTGTATTTTAATGGGTTTTCGGTATTAGAAGGGTATTTGGTCATTTTGTGAGAAAGGGTAAGTTAGTAATTATGGTGAGGATTATTTTTAGTGTTTCGACTGAGAACCATTATTTAGTAAGTTACTAGCGGGTAGTGATGATTTATTTTATAACCGGTAAGTGATCGTTATTATTATTTTAACCATTAGTAGAGAGGAACTTTGAGGGTTGGTTTATAAATGTTGTGAGCCCATTAGGACACTAAGAGGGTTAAGCCCAAAGTGTAGAGGCTATATAAGCATTGGTCATTAAAGAAAATAGGGATAGATAATCATTTTACAAGTTTGAGAAGAGGAAGAAAGAGAAAGG
>Ga0228710_1001047_pt1 | contig 39784 bp, 18 predicted proteins | sample MedpolnodulmetaG_FD_177995 | JGI IMG/M metagenome (GOLD analysis project Ga0228710, IMG submission 177995) | Root nodule microbial communities from Medicago polymorpha collected in Santa Monica, California, United States - pink nodules | ecosystem: Host-associated > Plants > Roots > Nodule... | reverse complement strand
ACATTAGGAATAGGTTGGGAATGCCCAACTTTAGATTTACCACCTTTTGAAAAGGTTTTGGTCTAATCCCCCTTTTCTTTCTTGTACTTTCTTTTCTTTTTCTATGAAATGAGCTGATGCTCTTTACTTGAAAAAAAAATAAAATTTTATACTCTAAATTATAAAATCAATGGTAAAATATTTAAATTTAATTATCATTGACATTTAAATTATAAAAAAATGAATTAATTTTTCTTAAATGGTGGTTATAAATTAATATATATCATAAATATATATATATATATTTATGTTAAAATAGATTAAAATGGAGTGCATGTTTAATTATTAAGGGATGAGTTGTAATTCAAACATCTTATATGGAGGGGAGTATAAATTTTACTTTTCAAAAGAGGTGAGTGTATATTTTAACATAAGAGGGGAGAGGAGTGTAATTCAAGTATCTTTGAGGGAAGCGGAATGTAATTTACTCAATAATTAATTAGGTGGTTGTGAGATTGAGTGTTACTCAAATAAGTAATCAGGTGGTTGTGAGATTGAGTGTTACTCAAATAAGTTAAATAAACCGATTCAAATAGACTTTGATTTCAATCGATTATTAGTCAACAACTCTGAAAATGTATGTCAAGTTCTTCGTGATTCATTTAAGACAAGGTTTCTTCCTCTTCTATCCTTTGTATATGAAAAAGTTTTTGAAGTAAAAAAAACACAATATTTCCTTGTATTTTCATATGTATATTTCATAATACACCTTAATTTCCCTTAAAAAAATACACCTTAATTAAAATCTAAGTACTTTGCGGCAATGTCATCAAGAATCTTATTCTAAAGAAAAATAAGTTGCATAAGTTCAACATGGTAAAAGCAACTTATTATAGTGTTGAAATTCCTCAAACATAATGTCATTTCAAAGAACATGTTAGAGAGGTTGATGGACAGAATCTTTCTTGTAAAAATTGTTCCTTAAACTTAAGTCATTAGCAAAATTGCTCCTTGTACTTAGGTATCAAGTCATTATCACTATTCCGCGGCATCAACAGATCTATATACACATTCAAAATCATTCTCGCAGCCCGGTTTAGAAAATAAATTTGGCATTTGCACACATCTTATTATTACAAGAAGCAAGTACCTAATGGAAAGTTCTAACTACCATCCATTTACAAATAGTTGAGTGTTATATCCAACCTCAGTAAGTGAAATGGATTTGAATTTGCCACAGTCACAAATCCCTACGTTCACGCAGTCAGCACATGTTGGATCGAAATCGAACGGTGCAGAAAGCAAACAGATTTTTTTTTTAACTCTAAAATGTCGAGCTTGAAATCTGAACTGTCCGACTTTGATCCAAAGGTCGTTGGTGTGCGTGATTGTGTGCAATTTGTGGCTGCGGCAAATCGAAATCCAAGTGAAATTAGATAAGAAAATGGATTAAACTAAAATGCACACTCATAAAATTCACCACTTTGTCGATTTACATTTCGCAGATATTGCATTACCCTGAAAGTAAGGCTTGAAGGTTGTTACAACTTCTTCATAGGTAGGTCTCTTGTAGTCCACCGCCTGTAATCGATTATCAGCCCCGCGATTAGGTTTCTATCAGAGAAAAATAAATACTTGTTACAGGTCATAATTTTGTAACTAACCTGCTCAATAACTTCTTCAGGACTTGCCCATTTCCACTCTGCAAATTCTGGGTCTGCTTCACCGGTAGCTAAGTTAATTTCACCGTCATCTTTTTTTAGTTTCATGAGAAACCTATTAAATGTTCGTAATCGATATCAGAAAAGCACAATAAGAGATACAGACTTTGTTAGCAGCCCTAACAAAGGAACTTGATATTCATAGGTACCTAGCGATTCCAGATAAAACAATCGCCGTGCTTACGAATAACAAAAGATGCACAAAAACACAAAAACCGAATTTTACTCGAAAAAACATCACAAGACAAGGTGAACTCCATTTACTAATGGTTTTAGTTCTCTTTTTATTCACACTCAGACTTTCTATATCGCTGTTTAATTGACACAATTGTTAAAGAGCAATTTTCTTTTACAATCGTCAACATCATATGCTTCTGTGAAAGAGAAACCTCAATATTTGCACTCATTCCCAATTTAGATTTTACAATATTTTTTAAGCATTGCTTATTGTTGATGACTTGAGTTATATTCCTTATTATGTAGAGGTAAAATTTTCAGTAGTTAGAATATTCTATCTAATGAGTCAAATATGTGGTTATGTAAAGCAAATAAAATAAAATTCACACCATTTCTGTGCCTGTCCATGCCATTCTCCTCCCCAAAGACGATTGACTTTAGCCTTCACAGCAGGAGGGAAGTCATATGTCAACCATTTATCAACCTGTAATGCACAAACTCCGTCAAACTTACAAAAAGATTTACATCCACCGAGATATCACAGAGAAATCGAAGAGTTTTTATATCCCTTAACTATATGTTTTGTCAATAGTTTTATTCAAGCTGTTTCAGTTTGTTGCTTCACAAACTCTGCTTTTCATTTTATAACACTGATAATAAATGCTACATTGAACTCAAAAAATCAGGTGAATTCTGTAAAATATCAATGATCTATATACTCTATAGAGCTTAGACTAAACATATGCATCACAAATAATGGTCTTGCAGAAGAAACTAAATGCTGAAAAGAAAAGATTTGGCACTGACCTCGGCAATTATCTCGGCAGATACTATTCCAGTTTCTTCTCGAAGTTCTCTGATCGCAGCAGATTTGGGCTCTTCACCATCTTCAATACCTCCCTGAGAACTCCAAAAGAACAGTCAATAAATTGCTCTGCAATGCTGTCTCATTAAGACTATTTCAGCTTAAACCTTTTAGTTTTAAGTTTATCTAAGTTATTGGAATGGAATACATGTTACTAGTACATAATGTGAGGTCACCTGAGGCATTTGCCATGCTCCTGGAACATTCAATCTAGAAGCCACAAATATCTGAAAAAACAATTAAATCCATTATTTCCCTTCCTCATCATAATCATACAAATTATTTTACTATCAAATAATCTTCCCCTTCAAGTCATAATACACTGAAAATATTATAGCATACTTAGGTATTGAACACAAAATCACAACCTAAATTTTCCAAATCTAGACAACAAAAACACTTTGCTTTAAAAATAATAACCATAAACCAAGTGATTGGCCTCAAGTGATTAATGAGCTCCACCAAAGGACAATCGTTCAGGAGAACCTGGTACGATTTCTGTGTGGAACAATTTTTTGTTAGGCTGTACTTGTCTCACAACTGAACTCCGGATTATCAGGGTCCTTTCACGGGAACCAAGAGGGTTAACAAAAATATAAAATAATAACTATAGATAGAGTTCATTTTAATAGTTTACTTATATTTATTGAAGTTGATTTCTACTTTAAGGCTAGTAAATTCAGATATATAAGCAATCTTATACTAACAGCTAAAGAAGAACCAATCAATCTTAAGCAGTAAATTAAAAGAGACAAATTAGCATCCAAAAATAGAAAACAAATCAAAAAAGAATTATGGAAAAATTAACAAAAAAATAGCTTAATTTTCCATCTTTAGTAGAGCCTAAAATCTACAAACAATTAATTACCAAAAAATATCTACAAACAACAAGTACAGACACACTACATTAATATCTGACGCTAATGGTTTATCAAAACCAAAGTAGAGATTCATAAAATATTTCTCTACCTTAGATTAGGACACCATATTCTTACCTAAATTTTCATTAATAAAAAATCAAAATGATAGAAAGAAAAAAAAAACAAAGGAAAAAAAAGATGGAGAAGAAGAGAAACCTGATCATCTGAATTGATGAGACAGACACCAACGTTAGGACGGTAACCTTGTGGAAGATTCTCCATGTCTTAGCTGTTACTTGTTATTGTTGGTTAGAGCCTTAGAGAGAAGAAGAAGTTTAAGAGAGAAACAAAGACAAAGAGTGTTGTGTTAGAGATGATGAGGTGTGAATGATGAGTATTGGCAACAACACAAACACAACACAAGTGGAAGCTATGATGTACTATAGTATTGTATTGTGAATGTGGTGTATGTGTGCGTTGAGGATTTGGTGTATGAGAATAATAATAATAAGCAATGACGCAACTGTGATGATAAACGATCTCTTTCAGTTTAATCAGATGTGTTAAGTTCGAATATCATCTTGGACATGTAATAAAGTTAAATATTTTGAATAAGAGTTTTGTTTTCTTTGTCTATTATAGTTCTACTCGACTCGATAAATTAATATTTGCTTGCGTGTAAACGATATAATTTAAAAAATAAAGGAATGACGTAAGTATGATTGTGACTATATGAGTTGAGTTGAGTTGTGTTGAGTCAGAGAGACACGGGAGAGTGGAGTTTTGCGACCTTTACGCCACAAAAAAACCACTAATATGAAGTGGGGCCCACCACCTAAGGAGTTGACTTTCTGTACCATATGAATGATCATGATTATTTTATTTACTATTATATCATGGAGTCAGATCCAAGAAGGAAAAGAAGAATCATTTGGTTTTCATTTTTTCTTTACTTTTTTCTGAAAAGTCACAGTGGGTACCAAACAGGCACAATAGTACAATAAACAAAGTCAGATTGGTTAATTGAGGTAAGATTATAATAAGGACAACCAATGAAGTTCAACTCCAGCGCGTAAGATACACTTCATTCATATGCTATTGAAAAATCTTAACAAATATTTTTAGGATATTGTTTAAATAATTAAAAGTGAATTTTTTGCATAAAAACCGTGTAATTATTGCTTGTACATGTGTTTGTCTTATATTTTTAAGATAAAATTTATTAGGGAAATGCTAACAAGTGTTCTTAGGATATTTGATAAGAAATTTAAAATGAAAATTTTATTTTGAAATTTGTGCATTCAACACATTGAAACATCAAAAAACAACTTTTATTACTACATCCGTCCTTAATTATAAGACTATTTTGAAAATATTTTTTATCTCTTTTTATAAGACCTCTTTGCTATTTCCAATTACATTAATTATTTCTTTACCACCATACCCCTATTTATTTTGCATCATTTTCTTCACTCAACAATAAATATTATGTTGAAAACATAAACTAACTCTCTTTCTTAACGATAAAATTGTAAAAGTAATAGTAATTATAAACAAATTTAATACTATTATCAACTTTCTTAAGTGTGTGTTTGGTATGACAGTGGTGGGAATTGATTTTGATAGAATTGAGTTTGAGAGAATTGATTTTGGTTATAAGTGTGAGTTTGATGTGAATTGCCTATGTTTGGATACACTCACTTAAAAGTGATTTTTACGAGTTGATGTTGTTTGGGTAATTTGAATCAAAATTGATTTTAAATGGGTAATAACCAACTTACCCTTTCAATTGTAGTTTTTTTTAGAATATCTTTTTAATTGTTTTTAAAACTAAATATGTCAACTTCATTAATGATAATTATTTCAACTTGTCATAAATGGATTTTTATTGCTTCAAAAGTTCATTTTAAAATAATATTAATTAATAAGAGTATGATAAATTCCCTAATAAAACTAATAAATAAATTTCAACTCTTTTGTTTAAAATTAGGCATTTTAAGAAAAAATAAACAAAAAGGATTGGGCTTTTATCCATTACCCCGTAAGAAACAACTCCATAAAGCACCGTGTAAGAACATAAATATCAAACAAAATCAAACAACTTTGATTTATTTTCTTTGTTTCAAGTTTAATTTATCATGTTTTTCCCCTCTTCTCTCGATTTCTCCTGCAACTCTAAAAAATTATGACAGATCTGTAATCCTGGCGTTATGGGTATTTTGGTAAAGTATCTGCCACTCAGCCAAAACCACGTTTTCTCTGCCGCAGAAGCTAGGAATACCAACTTCAGCGGAAGTGGCGTTTTGTGCCTTAAACTGCGTTTCCTAAACTCAGTTTTCATTCATCCAAACAAGACAAAAAATGCAGAAACCGCGTTTCGGAAAGTAAAAGCACGTTTGGTCGGAAAAAACGTGTGGCCAAACACACAATAAATAGTGTTAAGGTTATTTAATTATTGGGAAATGCTAAATAGTGCCATTTGGGCATTGGTTAAGATGATAAAAATAGAAACATTGTATTGAGAAATTGTGAAAAGTGAAGAATTTAACTTTTAAAAAGTCAAAACATTGTTGAATTTAATGTAAATATACTACTTTTGGTTTCCGAGGGCACTAGTTAGTAAGACCCTTAATTATTTTATGTAATAAGTACGCGTATCTTTTGTACTCATTCAATAGTATAGTTATCAAGATTGAGAGGTGAATTGTATACTTGTCAAAGTTGATTTTAATACTTGTCAAAGTTGATTTTGAAAATGCATGACTTTATTATAGTTGGAGATACATGGAACATATGTTCAAAGTGACGATAATGTAGCCTATTAAGTAGTGTTATCATCTTCGTTTCTCAATTTTTATAGTGTTTAATGTTGCAAGTACATTCATAATCCTTCTCGCATGTGATTGAGTTGGATGGTGTCCAAATAAAGGAAGAAACTTTGCTTGCATGGTCTGAGGATCAATGGGAAGACAGTTTTGTTTATGAAGATTATTTGGGGTGAAGCAACTGACAAAAATGCTACATGGACAACTGAGTAAGATGCACAAGCCTTACCTAAAGTTGATTGTTGTAGGTAAATTTTTAGGTCGAAACTTCTTAACAAGGTGAGAAATGTAATACCTGAATTCTCGCATGCTTGTAGTTACTTTTATGTTTTATGAAAATGTATTTGATTAGGGGAACATGTGTATGAACATCTATGGTTAGAATCATAATCCCATGATGTGAACTTGTGTGTGATAATTGGCAATTAGTGTGAGAGAATTTATAATGGCTTGGCAATTAGGAGAGAAAAACGAAGTTTGGTGATCCACATGAATGTGAGCAAACACATGGGGTAAAATTCGTTGTTCAAGCTTCATCGCATGTGCGAACCTAATCGTTGTTTAGGCTTTCCTACTCAGTATCGATTTTTGCTCTTGAAGTAGCTAACAAATGACGTCTCAAAATCAGAGGATACTCATCTTCTTCTTCCATATTCAAAACATCAAAATTCACAAAATAACCATAGTTTACCTACTCTCAGCAACACATTATTTATCCTTCCACTAGACTGTTTGCATGATCCATCAACTAAGGTTATAGTTGTTGTTGATGGACTAAGCGTCACCCCTTTTAACTTCATTGCTAGGTACAAGGGAATCAAATTGATGCTCGACCACAAGTCACATAAAGATTCGTGGATAAAATCTTACAAATAAGATAGTGTATAGAAAAACATTCAGGATCTAGCTTCTTCATCGGCGAGTCACCTTCCATCTTATCATTGGTTTCTTCGACCATTTTTTTAAGCTCTCCTTTGTATCGTCTTTCTTCCAAATGAATTTTTTTTCTTCATAAAAACGAACAAATCCTGGTCATAGTCCTAACAAATTAGAAAATTTGAATTTATTTTGGAATAAAAACGAACAAATTCTAGCTTCCATCCAAAAATTTATTTTAGAATAATTCATTATTTAAAATAGATTTCGATTAAAAAGGAGTTAAAGATAAAATGATTTACATTTAAATACATTCATATAAAAATAAGTTGAACAATAAACTCTAATTTTTATCTTTAATTGGAATTCAACCCATGTCGTTTTCTTCCTTTAATGTGGTTTTAACCTCTCCTTATCTTGTTTGGGTTCTTGTACTTTAACGTGATTCTCACTTGCAAACTCCATTGTATTAGAAGCTGCAAATTGAAGCTTCTGCGGTGAAGCCAAAATCAATTCTTCAATTGTGGTTTGCTGACAAATGCATAACTTCCTTTGTTACCCTTATAGTAGAGGCCAAAATCATGTCTCATGTTTATTTATAACCACTTCTCGTCTTTATTTGCTAGAACATGTATAAGGTATAACAACAATATCAGGGATTAAATTTTTATTTTTAATTTCTCTATACGTAAAATAACAAGTGTTTTTACGTCCTTCAAAAAAATTACGTTTTAATAAAAAGTCCAGACTTATATATCTTTTTGTTTTGGACAAAATAATTTTTTTTTATTAATCGACAAACTACTTATATATTTAATAATACAACACTAATTAATGATTATATAAAATAGAAATGAAAGAAAAATTGAATAAAAATTGGGATAATATTTAGGTTATATTTGTATTTATTATTTTTTTTAAGTTGAAGTAAAGGATACAACACTAATTAATGATTAATAATTATTTAAAAAAGGATACTACATAAATTTAATTATTTTACTAAAATTGAATAAAAAAATTGATCCACAAATATATACACAAACATGTGTTAAAACCCATTTTGGACATTTACACTCTCAAAAGCACTTTTGACACATGGTATCCAAACAACATTTTTCATACAAATCACTTTTGTTGTGACGATATCCAAACATAAACCACTTTACGTTAAACTCACTTTTAACCAAAATCAATTCTATAGAATCAATTCTATCAAAATCAATTCTCCCCACCGCACAACCAAACACACACTAACACAATTCAACCACCCATTCTTGTGTTTTTCTCACCTTCAAACACAAAAATGAAATAGAGGTTAAAATTTGAAAACATTTTGCACTTTTTTTTTCTTTATTTAGACTTATTGGAAATACCACATGAAACTCTCACACACATAAAAGGGAAATGACTTACAAGTGTAAACACCTTGATTATTCGATTTAACAATTTTGACATTTCTTAGTTGAGCTATGGCTTACAGATGCAAACACTTTGTAATTATACTACATATATAATATTCATTCTCAGATGACATGCATGAATTAAAGAATCATATTTAATACATGAAGAATGAGAGAGTTATGTATTTTTGTAAGATATATTTGTAAGAATGTGGGTGTTGTTATTTTTGATTGAATTTAATAATGAGTATTAGAGAATATCAATTGTGTGTGATTTATCTAATATTAAAAATTAATGACATATTATTCTGTTTTTATCTTTTCTTTAAGTAATAAAGTATACATTCACCAACTCCCTACAAAAATAGTATACATTCACCAATGTCTGGTAGGTTTCTCAAATGCTTCTCTTTTGTAATCGACTCAGGCAAGTTGTAAGGGCTATTGATTAGTTTCTTAATATGATTTAAGTTGTTTACTATATAAGTCATTACATTTCAACAAAAATAATAAATTTAGTTGTTTATTGAGACTACCACTTGGTCATTTTTGAGAAAAATAGTTTGCAATGTTAGTTTGTGTTGTATGTTGTGACCTTTTTTTAGGTTTGTTTACCAGTAGGGATGTGTATTTCTTTATTTTGATTGTTTTGTACATGCATCCCTACTAGCTAGTGCTATTATACAATAATGAATTTGCGTTTTAGTTGTTGCAAACTTTCAACTTAGACTTTTGTTCAAACTCTATCATTATGCATAGATGAAACAATTCTAATATGACTAAGAGAGGGCGAATCCATTTTTTTTTTTTGTATTAGAGGCAAAAATATTATAGTTTATAACTTGTTCATAAAAAAAAAAGCAAGGCATTGTTTTCTTTTGAAAATATGATATCTTTTGTATATTTTTTCTTGTTAAGTAGTCTGGTGGCTGAACTCATCTATCTTAAGTGTGGAGAAGTGGAGAATTCGGGGTACAAACCTCGATCCCTGCATATTATTGTGTTTGCAGCTTTCAACAGAGTTGTACTAACATGACAACTTAACATGTATAACAACATATGTTTAATGTTAATGATGTAATAAACATTAGAAGAATTAATCATTAAAATTTGTACTAATTTATTACTCCTTCTATCTCAAATTGTAAGTGGTTTTGACCATTTTACATAAATTAAGAAATGTAATTAATTTTGTATGAGAAAGAGAAATTATGAGTTATTTTAAAAAATTATCTTTCATTTATGGTATGAGAAAGATAAATTAAAGATTTGAAAGAAAAGATAATAATAAATAGATAAAGTATATGAGAAAATAACTTCAATCCTATATTGATAAAGTAAAAAGACTAATTTAAGAGTGGAATGGAGGGAGTATGTTTTATAACTTTCTACATTTATTGAAAAAATTGATTTATTTAGGGAGCAATTATTTGTTTACGGGGACAAAACAAAAATTATAATACAATTTGAATCGGTTTTTCTACTTTGAATAGGACATCATTATTTTAATTGGTTCAAAACACCAATATTGTTAGCAGCCCTACTTATCAGCTATAACTACTGAGAGTAATTTGTTTAGCACGGAACTAATCATTTAAAACAAATCACCTTTATTAACAGCTGCATAGATACACCAATTAGACCATATTATTATCGAATTCAGATCCTCTCAATTTTCTACGAAAATGATAAAGTCTATTATTATAGTTTTGATGTATAAATATCCGATTAATATCACATATTATAGAAATGTGTGCATTTATATATATTTACTACAAAACTATATATAGACATTGCCATTTATTACAGGAAATGGAGAGGATCTCAACTCATTATTATCATACAATGTACAAGTCCTAAATGAAAGAAATTTAAAAAAATAATTCATCTAAAAATCCTCACTCTTCTTCTCCTTAGCTAATTGGCCATGTTGATTCACTAGAGCATCAAGTGCAAGCTTTTTGTAAGCCCTTTCAATAACTTTTTCCTCGATCACATACTCTACAATTAAATGATCAAGATATTGCACAAGCAAAAGATAAAACCTGGGATGCACCATTTCAAATGGCTGCCAAATACATATCTTGTTTGATACATCAAAATACTTATGGCTTACTTTTTATTAAAGGAAATGTTTACGAGTGTCCTCAAAACACTTGTCAAGGGTCTTAAACAGTAACACTTCAATTAATTCAAGTATTTGTTCCAATACAAGCAAGACATAAAAATGATTAGATGCAAATTTTTACTGCATCTACAAAGGCCAATGGTGAGTTAGGAAACATGAGTCATTATTTAATTTAGGATGTCTTATGTTGCAGTGATATTAATTTTATGATATATCTAGTCTTGTCCAATCATGATTCTATAATTTGTTGTATCAAATTTCAAACTGGTCAGCGCCTAGTGTATGTATATGTGATTATTTGATAGAAACATCACTCCATAAAATAATCTAGTAAAAGTTATTGTACTCCCTTCGATCATATTTATAAACAAAAAACAACTTTTTAAGTTCATTGAATAATCAATGTATCTTAGTCTATAAATGTGACCAGATACATTAATTATTCAATTCATTTAAAAAATTGTTTTTTTGCTTATAATTGTGACCGGAAGGAGTACAATATTTCAAACCTCAATGTATAAACTAAAACTTGAACTTCTCTCTATTCACCAATCCTATGAGCTTGATCATGAATTTGGAAGTCAGCTTCTGGGTTGTTACCACATCAATTTTAAACAATCAATAAATTGTGAACTTACAAAGTACCAATGCAAATCAGAAAACTGATAACACAATCGGTTGAAAAACTCACCAACCACTATCATATAGAATAATAACATCGACAGTAGCAAGATTGATGCCGAGACCTCCAGCTCGAGTAGACAATAAGAAGACAAATTTCTTGCTTTCTGGCTTGTTGAAAGCCTCAATAGAAGCATCACGATCATCTCTATCGACATTACCATTTATGTGATAGTAGTTGTATCCACGAAATATTAAATAATCTTCAACTATATCTAACAACCTAGTCATATGTGGAAGAGCCGTAAAATAAAGGCTAAATTGGATATTTGGCTTCTTAATTTATTTAGCGTTTTCATTTTGATTCGATAATTAATTATTGTTACATTTAGGTTCCTCGACTATGTTGAGATATAATTCAAAGTACAGGTTAAGAATAATTGGTTAGAAGCTGAGCTAGTTATAACTCATAATGATAGTTAGGATTGGTTAGGTTATTTGCAGTGCAAGTTACTAATCAACAAAGTTAGTAAAGATGCTTGGAGCAAAAACAACGTAACTTACTGATGTAGTTAAATGGTATTGGGCCTAGTTAGGTGCTTGCAAACCCTTACAAAGTTGTATAAGTATACATTGAAATGATGAATGAAAGTATGTTGAATAGTCAAAAAAATTAAGCTTGCCCTCTCCTTCACATTTTCCCTTCCTTCTCTATTTCAATCTCCTGTGTGTATGCAAGTCCCAACATCTTGTCTCCAAGATTTCTTGTTCCCGAGGTTAAAGATTCAAGATAGATTAACATTCCATCTATCACTATGTCATTGAGTGGAGATGACAAGCACAATATTTAGAGGAAACCTGCCCATTCTTTAACAAGAAGAGTTGGGATCGATGGGGCAAGCAAATAAAAGTTTTCTTTGGCTTTCAAGATGTCTAAGAAATAATTAAATTAGGAGTGGAGCTACTTACAAATGATACAACAAAAGCATAATGCTAATAATCGAAGAAGAATGGCTTCAAGAAAACGTTCCTTATTCACCATTGTGTATACATTGTGAATTTCCAGAAGATAGAGAATGCAACTAGTGCCAAAGAATGCTGGGTAATACTTGACAAAGGTCATGCATGAGATGAGAAAGTCAAGCAAGTTCGATTGCAGACATGGAAGAGGCGATTTGAATTGCTAGATGGAATCAAATGAAAGCATTGCAGATTATTTCAATAAAATCACACACATAAGAAATCAGATGAGAGTTGTGGTGAAGTTGTCTTAGATCAAGCTATTACAAGCAAGAAGGCGAAGAAGACTTGTCATCATGTAGTCAAAAGTTTGATTCCAAAGTTGTCTTTGGACACTATATTCCAAAGTTTGATTACATTTGCAGTTGCAATCATATAGTCAAAAGACTTGTCATTCATGAAAGTTGAATAGCTACAATGTTCATTGGAAGCACATGAACAAAGAGTTCAAGAAAGGTCCATAAATCATGTCACTGATTAAACTTTGCAAGCTCAATATTTCAAGAAAGCTAATGGTAACAAGTGGAAAGGGACAAACAAGTTCAAGAAAGGAGGATCTCAACAAGAAAGTTCTTAGAAGGATGGTGATCAAGTCGAGTCTTCATCAGGAAGCAATGGTGCTAATCAAGATAAAAAGATTCGCATAAGCTATGACGATGCTAATAGCGAAGCACATATGTCTCATGGTAAAAGTGACTCGGATTATGATTATCTTCTTCTCATGGAAACAACAAATGATGATCTTGAGAGCTGTGAATGATGGTACTTGCACATAGGATGCAGAAAGCACTTGACTAGTCACAAAGCAGGCTCATCACTTTTGATGGTTCAAAGAAATCTAAGACTAGATTTGCAAACAACATAACCATTCCAACCGAAGTTGTAGGCAATGTTTTGATAATATGCTAGAAAGGTAAACAAACAATCATAGCTCTATAGTGACACTAGGTCTAGTGAGAGACACTACTTTTAAGAGACATGAATTATATTTTTTGTTCCGTCTCTTATCCCTCGTTTTCTGAAACAGATTTACAATCAAACACGTTATAACTGAAATTGTACTATCCAATCCCCTTAATTTTTGGGTATTACAAAATACAAATGTTAAAAAAAAAAAAAGAGTAATGATATTTGAACCATTTTGTAACAATTTTTGAGACAACGTTGTTGTTCTCTCGTTAGTGGTAAAAACAATAGAGTGAAAAATGAAGAGAGAGAATAAAAACACAATGTGAGTATGAAATACAAAATTGTAAAAAATTATAACAAAATAGTTGTATAAATGTAATTTCTCTAAAAAAAATATTGGTTTAAATGCAGTTTTAATATCTTTAAAACAATATTTTACTCTCCTCATTTTTAGATAAGAGAATATGGCCCCATCCTAATTTTTTTTGTTTGTTGGTAATTACACTTTAAATCTGAAATAGGAGTAAAAATATATTATTTCAGGTCTAAAATTCGTGTTGTATTTTTTTATTTTTTGAAAAAGTTAAATTAAACTAATCAATTTAAAAATGAATATATCTAATTTCAGATAAAATTGAATATATCTTTGAAGCCGCGCTTGGCAATAGTGAGATTCTCGAAATGGGTAAAAAAGAGAAGAAGGAGAAGGCAAAAGAACGAAGAGAAAAGAGACTTGAAGAGATTAGCCTTTTAAGGTCCATTCCTTATTCCAATCACCAGAGGTATCAATCTATTTTTCATTTCCTTTATAAAACAACTTATAAATTGCTTATATAAGCTCTTACAAACACTTTCATAAGTGCTTATACTATTTCCAAAATCAATTCTACTAAAATCTAAAACAAACAAATCATATGTAGGTGGTGGTCTAAGGAAACTATTGCTGTGGTTACTGGCGGAAACAGAGGAATTGGGTTTGAGATTTGCAGACAACTTGCTACTCATGGATTGACTGTTATACTGACATCAAGAGATGCTAGTGCCGGTGCTGAATCAATTAGGGTTTTACAAGAAGGTGGTTTGGATGTGGTTTATCATGGACTTGACATAGTCGACGATTCATCCATTAACCACTTTGTTCGGTGGTTGCAGGAAAATTATGGTGGTTTAGATATTCTGGTCAGTTTCTAAAATGTGCTTTGTTCTATGTAGTCTGATTTTTATTTAAGTAGCATGTTCTGTTGGATTATATCCAAGAGTTTTCTTATCTGGATAATAGTCATTTTGGTCCCTGAATGTGTAATGAGTAGCCACAATAGTCCCTCAATACATCAAAATCTCCAAATAGTCCATGTGTACATCGTTAGTCAAAATAGTCCCTGACATTAAAATGCTTCGTTTAGCATCAGGGACTATTTTGGCTAACGGAGTGCACAATCGTGCACTATTTTGGAATTTTGATACATTGAGGGACATTATGACTTGTTACACATTCAGGGACCAAAATGACTATTATCCCATTTTTTTTTATCCATTTAGACTTTTTTTTCTCTTTCATATCTGATCTAAATATAGTTAACACGGAATTAAACACATGAGATAATTTATTGAATTTTACTATGAAGTATGCTGATTATGTTTTAACACATTTCTTTATTTTATGCTTCTAACTATCATCTTTAATGGCAGGTGAACAATGCTGGTGTTAATTTCAATCTTGGGTCTGATAACTCTGTTGAAAATGCTCGCAAGGTAATCGAAACAAATTATTATGGCATCAAAAAGTTGACTGAAGCTCTTATTCCAGTGATGAAACCATCCGTTGTTGGTGCTCGAATTGTAAACGTAAGCTCACGTCTAGGTCGACTTAATGGAAGACGAAATGTAAGTAAAAGTCATTTATGAAAAAGTTATAATCTCAACATTCCTTCATATTTTTGCTCAGACTTCTTCTAGCATCCTCAAAGTAAAAAAATGCATCTCACTGTCATCTTTTTTGGGTCTAAACCGAACAAGTTTTCACACTCAAATGTTCTTCTGAAATATACAAATTTGTAAAAAAAATCTTAGTAGGCCGATAGTTAAAGTAGTGGTCACTCAAATGGTATATCTCCTAAAGATGTTTTACCATTACTTTGTCCTCTATGAAATTGGGGTCTGTAGCTGATGTTTATCGGTGTAGCTACTTTCTCTTCTAGAGGGGTAAAGTAACTCCCGATCCCGCCCTTATTCTATTACCGTATCACCTAAATTACTTTCTGACATAAGTTAGTTGATGCAGTGAAGCAGATGGTTACATAAACTATAGTCTGAATTACATATATTGTGGTGAAATTCCAACGTTAATAATTTTTTTACTTATATAAATATAGATAAAATGAAAAATCCTTTCAAATGCTGCAATTCCTTCTAGCATACTCTAGAGATGTATTTCTTAAACAGTTCACTAGAACATTTACTTTGTGGTAACTGTTTTCATTAGTAGCTTTGATTGCGTCTCATTTTGTGGTATATAACTCTGCAAAATGTAGAGCTGATATTAATGGGTTGCTTGATTGACAGAGAATCACCAATGTAGCCTTGAGGGAGCAACTGAGTGATGTCGAGTTTCTTTCAGAGGAACTGATTGACAGGACTCTATCTACATTTTTACAACAAGTAGAAGATGGAAGCTGGACATCAGGTGGGTGGCCTCAAATATATACGGATTACTCAGTGTCAAAACTTGCTGTTAATGCTTATACACGGCTTATGGCGAGGAAGCTTTCTGAGCGACCAGAAGGTCAGAAGATTTATGTCAACTGCTATTGCCCGGGTTGGGTGAAGACGGCTTTAACAGGCTTTGCAGGGAACAATACTGTTGAGGAAGGAGCTGATACTGGAGTATGGCTTGCCCTTCTGCATGACCAAACAGTTATGGGAAGTTTTTTTGCTGAGAGACGGGAAATTAACTTTTAGCCATGTTGTCAAAATGCGGCCATGAACAATGCCATGGTTATGGCATAGCGGATTTTGTGTGTTATGGCCTAGCGGAGTTTTTTCTGGTTGTCATAGGCTACAACACCATACTTATAGGGCAGGTTTTGTCCAACCACCATTGATAATAAGGTTAGGAAATAAATATGTAAATATTTCTACTGCTGTTAGTTTGCTGCTAGGTTCAATTTTTCTGTGTACCATATAATTATCAGTGATAATCTAATTCTTTTGGGTTTTTCATGCTTTAGAAGTAATGGCAATTTTACCACTGTTGAGTAAAAAAAGAGCAATTTTTTTTTTTGGATATAAAAAATATGACAGGCACTTTTTAAGGAATTTAAAAAAGGTCAGAACTAAATAAGTGCTGTGTTAGTTCAAGAGTACCAAAGATAAAAGTAAGTTAAAAAGACATCCTTATAGCCACAGGTAAAGTCTTAACTTTTTTAGGGTAAATTGTGTTTTTATTTTTTCCATAGGTTCTTTATGAGATAATCATATTCAATAACATGTCATACACGAAACGTGGCTATCTCTCAGCTATTCAAACCTTGTTTGTCAAGTTGTGGGAGTCTGGCTTCTTTCGCTATTGGTGGATAGATTGTGGTTTTGGTCCCTGTAATATGGACACATTTTGGTTTTATTAGTTTTATAATTTTTATGTTTTTTTTTTTATTGATTATGTCCCTGTGACTCAAGATTCCCATGGTTTTACTCTGATGTCATCTTTTTTTTTTGGATCAAAGTTATGTAATGTGGCAACTAGGAAGTCACATGACATGCTGACATGGTATGCCACATGAAATTTTAATGTCACATGGGACTGTGTTTCCATGTCAGCATCCAATGGCTGTTTGTTATGTAGTAGGGACAAAATAAAAAGAAACATATGCAGAGATCAAAAGCTAAAAATTATAAATTACAGGGTAAAAATGAAAAATTTAGTTTTCAACTTCAACAACTAAGTGTATCATTACTACAAAGAAATTTTTTTTTTCCTGCCTTCTCTCTTTTTACTTCTATATTACTATAGAAAATGTTTTCCTTAAGTTTTTTTTTTTTTTGACCGAATGTTTTCCTTAAGTTGTTTACTTTTTCTCATAAAACTCACAACTCACATGGCACATTGAATTTATAGATTCGAAATAGTAGAGCATTCACTACTAGGATGACAATGGAAGTCTCAACATGACTACTTTAATACTTATACACATGGTGAGACCAGTACATATTGCAGGACTATATCATGGTGAGACCAATACAGATTTAAAAATTAATTGCATAAGTTGGCAAATACTAACGAGCGAGGTGGTTGGCAGTGAATATGCTTCAAATTTTGTGTGACTCATCCGAGAACCAAAAGGAGATCAGGTCGGTTCCTTGAAATCATTTGCTGATGTATCAGAGGAAGATCATGAATTCTAGTATTATCATCTCTAAAATCCTCAGCTGGTAGATCTTGTGGATAAAGGTAAGGCTTATTAGGCATTTGCAAATCCCCATCTTCTTCTTCAAGCATCTCAATCACTTTATCCATTGAAGGACGATCACCAGGTTTTGTTTGTATACACCATAAAGCCACAATCATAATTTTCTTTGCCAATATCACTTCTTGATCTGTGTCATTCTCAATTGTTACTTCACTTCTATCATGTAACTGACCATAAATCCAGAAAGGGAAATAAATTTGGCAAGATTGCTCAGCCAATACATTCAAGTTCTTCCAGCTTCTACTTGCCATCTCCATCAACAACATTCCAAAGCTATAGACATCAGCTTTGTGAGATATTGTGCCAACATTTCTGTAGAATAATTCAGGGGCCATGTATCCAATGGTTCCTCTTGCTGCTGTTAATGAAAGAATGCTCATATGTTTAGTAATAAAATCAAATCTAAAAAAAAAAAAGTGTGCGACAGCGATTTCACCAACAATGGTGCCTTTTAAAATCAATCTTCCCTTGCTATTATACACCTTCATTGCACATGCTTCCATCTTCATGGTATAACCTTTTTCAAGCAACTGTCAAAGACTTGTGAGATTGCTTCTCATAGTTGGGACATAAAGCATATCCGAGATGAATGACTTTGTACCATCATTCCTTCGAATCTGAACCTTTCTAATCCCTTTTGCGTTAACCATAATGTTGTATGCAAATCTTATCTTTCTCTTAACTGACTCATTTAGATTAATATAAAACCAATTTTTCTTGCCACTCATGTGATTTGAGAAACCTGTATCCAAATACCACTGGTCATCATCTTCACCTTTGATAGTAGCCATCAATAAAACTCCATCAGCATCAGATTCATCTTCATTGTAGGAAAACTGTTCTTCATCTGCTCTATCTCTTGCAACCTTCTTAGACTTGAATTCAGCTGCAAAATGACCCCGCATTATAGCATTGAATGTATTTCTTCTCAACTTTATTTTTCTTCCCTTTGTAATTATTGGACCTGCCTTCTGCACTTTCTTCTTTTGAGCTATGTTCTTGACCCTTAATTGAAACTTCACCATGATTCTTGGTGCTTTGTTTCTTCCTTGAATTTGCCTTATCTACACTTTTGTTAATCTCAATTAATGAGCTTCAAGGCTTGCTTGCAGATCTTCAACTCTTGTCATCCAGATTCTTGGATTCCTCCAAGGCTACTACAATATGATGAAACTTTGATATCAAAATTCTCAACACCTTTTCAATCTTTCATCAAGTCAATTATAGTCTCATCATTCCTTCTCGTTTGGTTTGTCAGGTTGATCTTTGACACAATTATATTTAACTAACAACGTAACTAACTTTGAATTATATCAACTGATATAAAAAGCGCTTCCTTTAACAACGATAGAATACACACATCCCTTTAGAAGCGTTGGCTAATATCTATTTTGGCACAATCGGGTGAAGGTCTAATCTAGCTTCAAGATCAATGGAGAATTGGTAGATTAAGACAAAGTTATATTTATTGATTTTCTATATCCAGTTACGCAATATATTGTTTAACAAATGAGTTTTCACCAAAATTTCATAAGCATTCTTGATACATAATAAGATGCACAACAATGGGCATTTGGTAATTTTATCTGCCAGATACCCATAGATTGGATACCATAATATCTGTTACAATCCCTTAATAATCAACCAGAGAGAACACACACACATATATATAAGTTGCATACATATATTAATGCTTGGGTACAAACAATACGATATGTAATTCAGCCAAGAACCAAAAAGAGATCAGGTTGGTCCCTTGGAATCACTAACTGATGTACCATACGAACTCCATGAGTTTCTATTATCATCATCTCCAACATCCTCTACTGGTGGATCTTGTAGACAAAAGTAAGGCTTATTAGGAATTTGCAAGTCCCCATCTTCTTCTTCAAGCATCTCCAAAACTTTTTCCATTGAAGGACGATCCTCAGGTTTTGTTTGTATACACCACAAAGCCACAATCATCATTTTCTTTGCCAATTTCATTTCATGATCTGTGTCATTTTCAATAGTTATTTCCCTTCCATCATGTAATCGATCATAAATCCAGAAAGGGAAATAAATTTGGCTAGATTGATCGGCCAATGCATTCAAATTCTTCCTTCTACTCGCCATCTCCATTAACAACATCCCAAAGCTATAGACATCAGCTTTGTAAGATATTGTGCCAACATTTCTGTAGAACAGTTCAGGGGCCATGTATCCAATGGTTCCTCTTGCTGCAGTTAATGTAACAATGCTTTTATCTGTTGGACAAAGTCTAGCAAGTCCAAAATCAGAAACTTTTGGATTGAAATTTTCATCAAGAAGGATGTTATGAGGCTTTATATCAAAGTGTAGAATTTTCATATTGCATCCATTGTGCAAGTACTCAATGCCACGAGCCACCCCAATAGAAATGGCATGCAATTTTTCACAACTCAAAGAATTACTCTCTTCAATATGAGAAAATATGTATTTTTCCAGTGACCCATTTGGCATGAACTCATATATAAGAACACGTTTTGAACCCTCCATGCAAAAACCAATAAGGTGTACCACATTAACATGGTGAATCCTACCAATGGTGACAACTTCATTGATGAAATCTTGACTGTTGGACTTGGCTTTGTCCAATAATTTGACTGCTACAAGACGACCGCTTCGTAGTTTTCCTTTAAAAACAGTTCCATAACCTCCATTGCCTAATTTTGTTTTGAATTGTTCTGTTATCTTTTTTATGTCTTTGTAAGAGTACCTTATCGGCATGATGCTATTGTCACTTCTTAGAAAATCTTCAATGCCATCATACACAGATAAATGTTTCCGTCGACATTTGTAGATTAATAATACAATGATGCAAGGCGCTCCAAGGACAAATTTAACAATGCTGAACAAAATGCTAACCGCACTACCTATAAAGAAATGGAAATGAAATAAAGAAAATGAAGTTATAATAAACTTCATTATTTAAAATTGTCTATTTAGAACATACCGAAGTAAAAATTGAAAAATATGATGCCATATATTTCAATCAATATATTTCACTTTTTTTTTTCTTCGAAATATATTTATCTAACCAGATAACTTTGTAGGTCATCAGTGTCTTTTGCTATTAACCAACAGGTTCATCCAATAAAAAGATGGTGCTATGAAGCCAATTCACAAAGATTAATTGATATCCAGACAACTTGGGAAAATTCTGTCTCAAGACCCAATTGTAAGTCAAAAGTACCATTTTACGCAAGAGATGAGATATTGAAGTTTAAAGACAGTTTTTACTCCCGGAGCTTATGTTGGTGATTTCCAAAATAATGGAATCAATTTAGAACCAAAAGTTGCAACTCTTCACCAAGAGTTGAAACTCTTCATGGGAACCATTCATATACATTGGAAAATTATTATTTATTGATAGATAATGAACCATGACATTGATTCAAGTGTATATGATTATAACCTTTGACAACGGGTGCTTAATGAACCATAACATTGATTCAAGTGTATATGATCATAACCTTTGGCAAATGGGTGCTTAATGAACCATAACATTGATTCAAGTCAAAATGGTGCTTTCTCTCATGTGAAGGGTCATATAATGCACTATAAATGCTTGACATTTGGGCATTAATTTGGACACACAACAAAACACAGAAACCAGAATTTTGTTGCAGTAACAACATAATTCTCCCTCATTCTCTTACTCAAATCATTCATAAATTCTCTGATGCATGAGGGAATTGCTGGAACCATAAATCTGTAAAATACTGTTAGGAGATACGCTTGGTGTGGTTGTGCAATACAAGTCAAGGAACTCATAGTATCTTGAAGGGGATTCGCCGGTCACTCATATTGCATCCAATATACAGTTATTGGTGGGGCGAATCGAACCTAAAGGTTAGTGTGGTAACCCCATGCACTTTGAGTTTTACATGCATAATCATTAAACTTTTCAGGTTTCAAGTGCAGCAACCTCTTCCTAACAATCAAGATATACAACAATCTTTGGAATTTATGTGCACACTTCATCATATTCATGTTCATCATCTTCTTGGTCAAGTTATTGCAGTAGACCCCTAACACTAGTTCCAACCGCTTACCCCTCATTTATGCTGCCACACGTGAGGCATTTTACACACATGGAAAGCATGTTAGCATTAGTCACATTTGACACTATGCGCGTTGCGTTCAAGAACCAATCAAAGACTGCAAGCGCATTTATTAGTACAAAATCAAGGTGTTTGGACGTATGTGCGACACATTTAAATGAAATCTTAAGATCCTAGCTTCAAGACCTGATGCATCAATTGGGAATTTTGATAGAGAGAAGGCATAATAGCAGTTCAAGCAATCTAAGGTGGCGATATCCATCCAAGACAAGATTGAAGATATATAACATCTCAATTAAATGTATTGTTTCTTATACATTTAATTAAGTTGTTAGCTATTATGAACGGTTATACTCGTTAAATTAGGATTGGATGATGATCATATTTGAACCTATTTTAACTAGGTAATATATGAATCCTAATATATGCAATATGAGACTTAATGTTTATTCAATGTTAAGGAGCCTAACATTGAACAAAATATGGTATGAACGTGTGTTTGTAAGTGAGGACAATCCACATCTCACATGCCGGCTTTGTAAGAATTCTCACAAGCTGCTCCTATAGATTTCACTCCAATACATTCACCTCACCAACGGCAATTAACCAACAACGGCAGTTCTACCATTATGCTTTAATCAACCTCAACCAAATTATAATTGTTACATTTTATTTAATTATTGTTTTTTAACGATTCAACTGTTATATTAAAATGTTTATTTTAATTATTGTTTTATTTTAACGCTTCAACTGTTATATTAAAATGTTTATTTTAATTATTCTTTTTTTAATGATTCAAATGTTATGTTAAAATGTTTATTTTTTAGTTATTCAAATGTTTATATTTTTAACAGTTTGCTGTTTGTTTTCTTGTTTCTATTTCAATTTCAGAAATTGCATTATGTCAAGGTTGTATCACACGGGAGGAAGCTTAAGGGTGGCCAGTTGGAAGTCCCGACAGAGAGTGCAGATTGGTTTTAGTATAGACTTAATGCATCAGGTCTTGCCCCACTTCTTTAAACCAAGTTTATTAGCATCAACAGTGCCTTCATCACCGCATTGTCAGAGAGGTGTCACAAGGAGACTATCTCCATCTACTTGTTGGGGAAATGACCGTCACACTCGATGATGTAGCGTGTCTTCTATACATCCCCATCAAAGGGAAGCTCATGACACACACCGACCAAATTACTTAGGAGTTAGGTGTTGATCTCATGACGAGCCTATTGGGTGTATCTGGGGACGATGTGATTGAGCATGTATGCGCATAGTGGGGTGAATATGTGAGTATTCCATGGTTGAAGAAGTTGTACGAGGGCCACCTTAGTCGGTGCAATGAGTTAGAGGAGTCAGCTGATCGATCCTAAGGGGGAGGTGGAGAGAGACCTCACACATGAGTATTGTTCCAGGGCTTTTATGTTGTTCTCAGTCGGATGTATGGTTCTCTCCGATTAGAGCAACAACCACATTAAGCTGATATGAGTGGAAGGGATGAATAATTTGAATAGGGTGCGTGAGTGGTCTCTACTTGAGGTAGTAATTTAATTTGTTGTATATAATAGTATAAATGTGTTGATATGATTGTGTTTGTTTATAGATGTGATGATGAAATATTTGTTTGTTTGTATTTGTAGGCATGAGCTCTGGAGCACTTTACCAAATCATTTATGCGAAGCCATAATCCAAATTATGCACAAGAGTTCCCACGTGCCAACCACTTTCCGAAGTGAGTGAAGAGGAAGTACGAGCATGTCCAGGAAATTCTGAGGCATCCTTGCTCTGTCGATCCTCTTGACCCACCCCAAATAGTCCAGGCCTTCCAGAATTTTATGGTTCATGTCATACCGTTGGCTGAGTGGGGTGTGGTGGCAACAGATCCGTGGCGGACTATAGGGAGGTACCTGACTTGGTTTTTCCATGTCTCTCATCCGGTGATGATCGCACCAGTGGAAGTTGTTGAGTTACTTCCTCCCAGGTTTCCTAATAAGGAGGTTATTATTGAGAAGTATGCCGGAGAGTGTCCTAACACACTCCAGATTATGCAGAACGTCTACGACATTATGAAGGAGGCGTTGCATGATGGTGATCTACATGAATACCATCAGAGTATGTTGAGGAGGATCCCTGATGAGATGCACCCAGTGACTGAGCTATAGATACCCCAGAGGAGGAGGAGGGGGAGATAGAGCCTGTGATATGGTCGATCATTTTTAGGGTTTTTATGATTGTAAATTTGCGTATTTTTATGACATTTTGGCTACATTTTGGATCTTTATGTAAATTAATGACATTTGCATTTTTGCATTTTTATCTATGAAATTTGCGTTATTTTAAAATTGATTTTGATTTTGCATTATTTTAGAACTATTTTTTATTTTAATTTTGATTGAAGAACAATTTGATTGAATGATTGAAAGAATATATGTTGTGAGTGGATGTAATGGTAACCGATGATCAGTGTTGTGGAAAATGCACGTTTAGGTGGTTAGATGCTTAAAAAAACAACAACTTATGTCAAGAAATGTTGTTCTATTAGCATACCTGAAATCAGTGCAAGTTAACTGTCGTTGGGTCAGTGGTAGTTAACTGTCCTTGGTATGTAGCGAGCGACAATTAATTTATGATGGGGGTTATTAGGATAATTTTTGAGTGTGAATGAACAATTTTAAAAGTAAAAAGAGTAATTTTATACCAACAAAGACAAAGGGTCTTACATCTAAAAAAGGCAGACAATACAAAAATTGGTACATTTGACTTGGGAATTGCCAGCGACACAATGACATTTAAATATAAAATAATTCTTCAGTATTAGGCTAAATTGCTTTTTTGGTCCCTTAATTATTTTTTTGGTATCACTTTGGTTCTATAAGTAATAAAAAGTCTATTTGACTCCTTTAATTTTATCTCCGTTACACAATTTGGTCTCTTCCGTTAAGGGGTTAACCCCAAATGTCTTCGGTGAACCAATATTATAGGTGATACACCATAAACTTCATTAATTTTTAAATCTTAATCATTTGATCTATTTGTCAAAAAATAAACCATTGAATATTGGAAGTCTATTGTAAGTAATAGTGTACTATCACCACCTAATTTTTTTCTTCCTTTCTTCATCTTCTTTTTTCAAATTCTTCACCATCTTTAACATCATCTTCTTCATATGTCAAGAAAGTTGCCGCTTTTTTTACTGCGTTAATATTTGAAAATTATGAACTATGTTTTTTCTTTTTTATGAAATTTTGATTTTGATTAAAACTAAAAATATAAATGTTTGTTGCTTTCAAGTTATAACAAACCAAATTAAACATGATTATCTATTTCAATAACACTAACAAATATAGAAAAAGTTATTTAAGGTTATAATTGAGATAATAAAAAAGTAAGTATAGATATTCATTTAGTTTGTTACACTTTTTAAATGATACAGAAAAATAAATCAGGCATATATATATTCATTTCGTGTTTGTTACTTTTTTTTTAATATTTAAATTTATTCTTATCTATTTGTTACATGTGTTATTTGTATTGAAAATTGAGGGCATTTGGAAAGAAAAAGCAAGTCCAAAAGTGCTGAAAAGGGTAATTTTCTTTATATATAGTATAGATAATAAAAATTATTTTCAACTAAAATTTCAAAACCAAGTATAATTAGATCTGAAAACCTCGCATAGAACCCAACTGGATCATTGATCTGGAAATCGTACAACAACAAAAAATTAAATCCAACTGGAAACCCAATTCATCGATAGCCACCGGAGCTTGCGAATAAGACATCGAAGTGCACCAGAGTTTGCGACCAAGACTATACAACGACGACAAACAGAGATGTGAAAGGGTGTATTAAACTTGGCAAGAATGATGATGAGTTGCACCAGATCGGAAGGAGATGAGATGTGGAAAGAGATGGAGCATCCATGCTAATTTGTGGAGAACCTTGAAGGAGCCATGGTGATTTTGTACAACAATCTTTTTGTTTGTTTGTTTGAGAGTTGTTGTTGGTGGTGTAGTGATGAAATTGAGTGTTGTTGTTTTTGAGATGATGAATTTGAGTTTTTAAACGTTTTATTTTTCGGGTTAGAATATGAATGAAGGTGTTGAAGATAATTTGATTTTGTTTGGAGATTTGGTTTTGTTTTTCTTTGTTGTTGTTGCTGCTGCTGATTGGGTTGTTGTGGGTGTTGTTTGCTCTTGTTGTTGGTGTTGTTCTTATTTTCTAGAAGAGAAATAAAATTTGTACAACTATTTTATGACAACTTTTTCTCTTATACTCACATATTATTCTTATCTCCTCTCTTTCTTTTTCTCTCTCCATTGTTTTTGACCAATAAGAAGAGAGAAAAACATGGTTGTCACTAGAGTCGTCATTAAATAAATGTACGAATATCATTGGTCTATCTAGAAATGGATGAAGAAGATGAAGAATTTAAATTAAGTTTTTAGTCAATGCCAAAATGATACATGGATCACGGTTAACGTCTTTTGATTAAAAATAACGGAAGAGACTAAAATGTGTAACAAAGATAAAATTAAAATACTCAAACAAACTTTTTATTACTTATGGGACCAAAGCGATACCAAAAAAATAATTAAGGGACCAAATAAGCAATTTATCCTTAGTATTATTGACAACATTTTTAGAAGAAAATACTTTATACTTGCTAGCGAAAAGACGGACGCTCACGTGGCCGTCTTTCCACTCTTTTTATGCATTAACGTGTGAAAATTATGAAAGGTGTTTTTTTTTTTATTTTATAAAATTTTGATTTTGATTAAAACTAAAAATATAAATGTTTGTTGCTTTCAAGTTATAACAAATCATGATTATCTATTTCAATGACACCAACAATATAACAAAAAAATATAGTCTAAATTCTTTTTTTTAATGACCTTAACAACGAAATTGTTTAAGGGTATAGTTGGGATAATGAAAAAGTAAGTATAAATAAACTCATTTAGTTTGTTACACTTTTTAAATGATAAAGAAAAAACCAAACATATATATATTTTGAAGGAATATATATATATATAGTTTAGATAAAAGACCTCGCTCATACTAGTACTAGTTATTTTTGAAGTATGCTCATACTAGTACTAGTTAAAAAGCTCTGTTTTAATTGCCTATAAATACATTTTTTTTCCTGATAAAATATCGGGTTAGTCCTTTAAATTTTAAATAGGTCTTTGAAGTTTTTTTTATGTTTTAAATAGGTTTTTTTACTTGACCAAAAAAAAAAAGGTTTTTTTATATTGTAAATTTAATACATCTATTTGAAGCTTTTTAAATTTTTATGTTTGAAATAAGTCTTTAAAAGGGTAATAAAGACCTATTTGAAACTTAAAAAACTTAAATGACTAATCTGTTATTTTTGTCAAACTTAAGAGAGTGTTTGGATGAGGTAATTGAGAAATTTTAAAGAATTTAGAATTCTAGGTAATTCAAATTATTCAATTAAAATGCTTTCATTTCTCAATATTTTTGTTTGGTTGGAGTAATAAAATATTTCATTGTCATCATTTTTGGGCAACTTTTGTAAATTTTAATTTTTTTGGCCAAATTTGAAAATTGAAATTAGGGATCAATTTGTAAATTTCAAATTTTGAGGGGTCAAATTACAATTTTTTGGAAATTTAATGGGGTCAAATTGAATTTTTTGGGAAATTTGAGGATCAAAATGCAAAATTTGAAAAATTATAACAATGAAGAATTTTGAAATTCTTAAGTTTTTTAGGTGTCATTTAAAATTCTCTAAATTTAACTTCAAAATAATACTTCATAAATTTCCATCATTTTGAAAATTCTTCAAATTATTATCCAAGCAATGAAATTCACCTCAAAGTATTTGAATTCCTTCGAAACATTATATTCTCTCAAAACATTTCTCATCCAAGCAGACTCTAAAGGAGTAAAAGAGGTATTTGACCTTCCTTTTACTAAAAAAATATTTTCTAAACTTCGTTTTAAGTCTCACACTTTGTCTAGCATGTCTTGCATTGACTTAAAACAATGTGAGGACTTACCTAAGAGAATCCAGATTTCTATGACCCCGCAATAATCAGGAAAGCTCACTGCAACATATACACAAAACATAGTTAACAAATAAATTTCCAAATCGTCTATTATCGATATAGTGAACTATATAGACCCATTTCCAAATGGTAGAATCCATATGAAATTTATGATTTTCTGGGTGTTGGAAAAATAATGTAAGGAATGTTTGGAGCAAACCTGGTTCACAGAAAGGCTTGTTATTATCATCAAGCAGCGGGAACCAACCAATTTTACAAAAACCATTGAGCCAAGAAAGTTCAAATCCATAAAACATCTCACGACGGATATCCGCACAAGAAATGTTGTTGTTGTTGTTGTGGTCACCGCCATCATCTTCAACATCCAAAGAAGTGAGATACATAAACTGTATACGACACCCGTCTCTCAGCCCGAATTCTGACAGAGATTTACCATAGCCATCAACATAGAAAGAATTCACATCCTGTGAGTATGAAGTTTTATTCATACAATTACCAATGTATGAGTATTCCATTCGATTTGGACAGCTCACATATAACATAGATTTCGTGTAGCTGTTGTACGTATAGGGTGAGTTGTAGTCAGAGTTGAATTTATAGAGTCCCAAAGAATAATAAGGAGGGATGGAATTATTAGAAGAAGCAAGATTGAAATCCAATAGTCGTATGGTGAAGTTGTTGTAATTAATTGATTGTACATAATATTTTCCATTATAGTGTCGAAATTTATAGTGCAAAATCAATAGGTTGTTGTCCTCACATGATAAGATGTACCTCTTGTCACCACACTTTTTGGGACTGTCTTTCAGTCGGAATGGGTGGCTGATGTTATGAACACCACACCTTCTTGAACATGATTCTTGATGTTCATCACCATACACTTTGTTGCTCATTAGTAACACTACTGCCACCATAACAAAGGACGTTAAGGAAAGCATTTTTGAATTTTTCATCATAGCAAGTAGAAATTCATACTCACAGTTTAAATGGATGTGATCCGTATAATACAAATAAAAATGACATTTTACATCACGGCAGTATCGTGGAAGCTATCATATGTTAAGGTCGATGACTTTGTCTTCGGATGAATTTTCATAGATGTTGATTGGAGTAGGAGTTACGTACTAGCACCACATATATCTTATCAAAAACAAAAATAACTGGCACCACATATATATATTGGAAGAGAAATGATATATGTTAAACTATCTTGTTACAACTTTTGAACAATATTTTTTTAATTTAGTTTTTACTCTCTTTTCATCTCTCTCTCTCTATAGAAGACTTGTGTAGTTGACTTGAATTACCCGTTAACTAATTAATTACAAGTGTTTGCATTTGACCAAAACAAACAATTTTATCTCATGAGGGAAATTATTAGGAAGCTGTTATAGTGAAAGTGAGTTTAAAAAATTCCTATAAACAGATCAGTCAAGACAGAGTACTATTACTCAAGAATCAATACCATGAACACTCATTTTGTTATGGCTTTATTTTTGTTCAGGGTTTACTTTGTTGTTAGAACAACAACAGCCACGGTAATTAACTGTCAAGAAGATTTAACATGTGGAAATCAAGTTATCAAATTCCCTTTTTATATTAAAAACCATCAAGCTCCCGTGTGTGGCTATCCTGGATTTGAGTTATTTTGTTCATCAAATAAGGAAACTATGATTGAACTTCCTTACAAAGTGAAACTCAATGTTAAGAAAATTCACTACAAACACCAAACTATTGAACTATCCGATCCACAAAGTTGTCTTTACAAACATATCCACAACCTCAATCTTTCAGAATCTCATTTCAACTACTTGAAAGATGACTATGATGATTTTGTCGACCATCACTTTTTCAATTGTTCGCTTTTGAATAGAGATGAGATAGATTTCTATTCGGTTTCGTGTCTAAGCACCTCAACCTCTCAAACATATGTTATCCCTTCTAGTAGCATTATTGATGACCTTCCCCTCTCATTTTGCACCAAAATGTTTAATGTTTCATTAAACAGCAATTCTCGTTCTGTTCGAAACCAAAACTCTCTTCGTTTGATGTGGTCTGAGCCTAATTGTAAACACTGTGAATCAAAAGGAAAAATATGTGGCTGGAAGAATACTACTAGTAATAGTACCAACAAGGAAGTATATTGTTTCGCCAAAACCCGCAAAGGTAATTTTTACCTAGCTAGCTATTTGTATTCAGAATTGTTATTCGAATGCTTATTGACACAAATACCATAACACTATATTTCATTGTTCATCCTCTATTATGTGGTTAACATATTGAAGAAACTATTCTTAAAAATCTACAATTTTTAGTAAAATATCACCATGTTTCCCCCCTCTTTTTTCTTATATTACTAAAATTCATTATATTACTAAAATTGGTGAGAATTCATCTTTGGATTCTTTTTTGGAGTCTATATTAAAAACACCCATATTCTAATATTATTCTTGAGATTTGAAAAATTTAACTAACTAGGAAGATGGATGAAGAAATGTCCAAATATAGTTCAAATGATTAAAAGAAAGATAAAACATTTGTTGAACAATAGCTTATCTAACCATAGTTAACTTGGTCATGACTTTATTTTTTTGAGGGAAATTTGGTCATGACTTGACTTTTAAATTCTTGTAATATATTCTGTCAATCTTTAATTGCATTTGAAAGTATTTCAGAACATAAACTGAGTTTGGCAAGTTCGATTTTTGTAGGTTCATCAATGACGCTAGTCAACACAGGTCAGCTAATAAATTTCAATTTTCTTTATTTTAATTATAGCATGTAAGAAAATCATCATTTTTTTAAAATTATTTTTCATAAATGCAGGGTCAATTTTAGGATCATTGTTTTTTATCTTGCTCACCGCTGCAGTCTATCATATTTACGACTCTTACATTCTGAAGAAAGCAAAACAAGCAATTATAGAAAAGTTTTTACAAGACTATAAAGCTCTTAAACCCACCAGATACTCTTATGTGGAAATTAAGAGGATCACAAATAATTTTGGAGACAAGTTAGGCGAAGGAGCCTACGGAACTGTTTATAAAGGAAGCATTTCAAAAGAATTCATTGTTGCTGTGAAGATACTAAATGTTTCTCAAGGAAATGGGCAAGACTTCCTCAATGAAGTTGGTACAATGGGTAGGATCCACCATGTTAATATTGTTCGATTGGTCGGTTTCTGTGCTGATGGATTTAAAAGAGCTCTTATTTATGAATTTTTACCAAATGGTTCGCTGCAAAAGTTCATAAATTCACCAGAAAACAAGAAAAACTTCCTTGGTTGGAAAAAGTTGCATGAAATTGCTTTAGGTATAGCTAAAGGAATTGAGTATCTTCATCAAGGTTGTGATCAACGCATCCTTCATTTTGATATCAAACCACAAAATGTGTTACTTGACCATAACTTTATTCCAAAAATATCTGACTTCGGTCTAGCAAAATTATGTTCAAGGGACCAAAGCATAGTGTCAATGACCGCAGCTAGAGGAACATTGGGGTACATTGCTCCAGAAGTTTTCTCAAGGAACTTTGGAAATGTGTCTTACAAATCAGATGTTTATAGTTATGGAATGATGTTGCTTGAAACAATAGGAGGGAAGAAAATCACAGAGGATTTAGAGGAAAACAGTAGTCATGTTTACTATCCGGAATGGATTTATAAACTTATAGATGATGAAGAGGAAATGAGAATTCATGTTGACGATGAAGGGGATGAAAAAATTGCAAGAAAAATGGCAATTGTGGGACTATGGTGCATTCAGTGGCATGCTTTGGATCGACCATCAATGCAAATGGTGGTTCAGATGTTGGAGGGAGATATAGACAAAACTCCAATACCTCCCAATCCTTTTGCTTCTCAATCTAGACAACCTAGGAGAAATGGTGGAGTTGCAATTACTAGACAACTCACTCAAGAGTTAGATGTAATTCAAGAGTTAGAATGACTTACAATTGTAAAATATGTGCCAGAATCAGCTTTTGTCTGATTTATAAATAGCTTTTGAACCATAATCAGCCTGCTTTCACTCACTCCCACACATAAATTCCTACATATTGTGTATAACCGGACCTTATATATAAAATATTTGAACAACAATGTATATGTTGTTTGTATATATGAATTTCCTGCAGTTGCTGGTAATCAATAAAACAGTTGAGTACCAATGCAAATGAATAACAAATGTACTCATAATCAGAAACAGAAACAGAGAGTCAAAGGAAACCAATGAAGATCCAGAATCATCAATTCTATTTGCATGGCACATGGGATGGAAAGATATATGTGGAGTCATTATGCCTTTTGAGCAATTGGTGCTTGAGAACTTTCCATCTATAAAGTATTCAAATTAGAGTTAAATTCTTCCTACAAAGAATAAGATAAGATCTTTTTTTCTTTTTATAAAGAATGTGCACTTCTTTATAGTGGAAAGTTCCTCCTCAGATGCTAAATTCTTCTTAGTATGCAAATTAGGAAACATTTCCCTTAGACGGGCCGTTGTTTATTTTCTCAGTATTTTATTTTTCCCAGAGGCCAAATAGATGGAGGTGTTCTTTGTTCACCAAAGAAATTGAGAATCACATTAATTGAACTTTAATATAAAAAAAGTAAATAATTACAATATTTGCATTGTAAACAAAACTGCCAAAGAATTGAGAATCACTTTTCTCCATGATATCATGATCCGTGGCAGAATCAGAACTGAAATTTTCATCAGAAGCGTCATTCCTTGGGTATCACTCTGATAACATGTGAAGAATCATGGGATGAGAGGGTTATAAAATCATATTCATAAGAGAGAGAAAGCGAGCATATGAATTATCTTGAGGTAAAAGCTCAGAAGGAGTAATTTTGATTGATAAAAGAAGGTGAATTATGAACAATATAGTTCTACTAATAGAACTTAATTATACCAACTAATTGAGTGAAGAACACTTCTTATATTTAAATCAAGTTAGTTACAGTCTCACCATTCCTTCTCATTTGGTTTGTCAAGTTAATCAACCAACCAAAGTATTGACTCATTGGTTCTATATCAGTCATTTCAAGAAGTTTATACTGCCTCCTCAATGCTTGTAATATCACCTTCTTCAATTTGTCATCTCCAGCATACACCACTTCCACTGTATCCCAAGCTTCTTTTGCATTTTCACAATGCATTAAATTCTCTAAGATGTTATGCATTGATGCAAGAACAACGCTTTCCAATCTTTCTTCTGTAAGTCTTTATGCATAGGGACTGACTTGTGCCTTAACTATTGCAAGCATTGACGCACGTTCCTTGAATTAGAGACTATTTATACAACATGAGAATTAACAAACAGTTAAAACCAAATCGTAACTTGCAACTCAAGTCACCTAACAAACGGTTTGTTATTTCGCTAACAACCAAACTAACTTTGAATTATATCAACCAATGTAAAAAGTGATGCCTTATGCTTTAACATAGATGGAATACACATCACATTAAAAGCATTGGTAGATATTTTGGCGTAATTGGGTATAGTTTCAATCTAGCTTCAAGATCAATGGAGCATTGGTAAATCAAGACAAATGAGTTTTTATATCTCGTTATAGCATATATTATTGAACACATGAGTTTTCACGAAATATCAAAAGCATTCTTGATACATAATAATATGTCACAACAACGATACCCATAGATCCGATACCATAATATCTGTTACTATCCCTCGATAATCAACCAAAGAAAATACTCATTTATTCTATCTACAAACATTCACACACACACACACACACATAGATAAAAACTGCTACTTATATTAATGCTTGGAACCAAAAAGAGATTAGGTTGGTCCCTTGGGATCACTAACTGATGTACCATAGGAAGTCCATGAGTTGCTACTATTATCATCTCCAACATCCTCTACCGGCGGATCTTGTGGACAAAAGTAAGGCTTATTAGGAATTTGCAAGTCCCCATCTTCTTTTTCAAGCATATCCAAAACATTATCCATTGAAGGACGATCCTCGGGTTTTGTTTGTATACACCACAAAGCCACGATCATCATTTTCTTTGCCAATTTCATTTCCTGATCTGTGTCATTTTCAATAGATACTTCCCTTCCATCATGTAATCGATCATAAATCCAGAAAGGGAAATAAATTTGGCTAGATTGATCGGCCAATGCATTCAAATTCTTCCTTCTACTTGCCATTTCCATTAACAACATCCCAAAGCTATAGACATCAGCTTTGTAAGATATTGTGCCAACATTTCTGTAGAACAGTTCAGGGGCCATGTATCCAATCGTTCCTCTTGCTGCAGTTAATGACACAATGCTATTACCTGTAGGACAAAGTCTAGCTAGTCCGAAATCAGAAACTTTTGGATTAAAATTCTCATCAAGAAGGATGTTATGAGGCTTTATATCAAAGTGTAGAATTTTCATATTGCATCCATTATGCAAGTACTCAATGCCTCGAGCTACTCCAAGAGAAATAGCATGCAATTTTTTGCAACCCAAAGAATTACTCTCTTCAATATGAGAAAATATGTATTTTTCGAGTGATCCATTTGCCATGAATTCATATATAAGAGCACGTTTTGACCCCTCCACACAAAAACCAATGAGTTGTACCACATTAAGATGGTGAATCCTACCAATGGTAGCAATTTCATTGATAAAATCTTGACCGTCGGACTTGGCTTTGTCCAATAATTTTACTGCTACAAGACGACCACTTCGAAGTTGTCCTTTGAAAACAGATCCATAACCTCCACTTCCTAGTTTTGTCTTGAATTGTTTTGTTATCTTTTTTATGTTTTTATAAGAGTACCTTACTGGCATGATGCTATTGTCACGGCGTAGAAAACTTTCGATGCCGTCGTACATTGATAAATGTTTCAGTCGAGTTTTGTAAATTAAAAATCCAATAAATGACGCTCCAAGAACACATATAACTGCGCCAAAAAAAATATAACAATGATGAACAAACCTAGCTATAAAGAAATGGAAATGAGAGAAAGAAAATGATTTTTTTTAAAAGGAAAATGAAATTATTAGAAACTTCATTATTTATTATTTTTTGTTGAGAACATAACGAAGTGAAAATTGAAAAATATGATGCTATATACTTCAATCTGGTAATATAACTGCCAAATGGATATACACAAGTCTTATAACACTTCATTTCATCATCTTTTTTTGTTGACGAAATCACGTTTTATTTATGTTATTCTATTCTATTCCCTTTCATTTCCATTATTCTATAACATAAACTAAATCTTCATGTTAATTAAATGATAGTTTATACGATGCCCTTCTATTTCTGTAGGCCATTGTGCAATAGAACCACATTAGTGAAAATTGTGCATTCGTAAACACTCCGACGATCAATACAAATTCTTTACATCTGCTTAACAGATGTTGAATTTATATTTTACATTTTTGTTATTACCCCGAACAGTTTGTTGGAAGAGATAAAAAAAATGCTTGTGATACTTTGAGTTCAAAGTAAACTGAGGAGAATTTGTATTCTGCTTCGACGAGAGTTGTTTCTGAGTTGATGCTTTATTTGACGATATTAGCCTGTAAACAGACGTATGTCGAGAAGATAATGCGTTTATTTTCGTGGCGAGGTGACCGGTGTAGTTGATGCTTTATTTGGCGTAGTTCTTGCTATAATTGTGAACACACATAACTTTATAAAGTTGTGTCATGAATTGTTAAGGGTGAGAATCGAGATATTGTTTCAATTGAGCTTAGGAGCATGAAAGGAGGACTAGGTCGGACCTGCTTTGTTTTCTTCGGAAGTAGATTTTCCAAAAGATATCAACGTTGAAGGAGCCAGATGGGTTCCCTACCCCAAGGTGTGAGTAAATATATTGCAAAAAAATTATTCTTGGGCAAGTCAAACTCAGTGTTGCCCCCAAGTCATCATTCCGTAGTTCGGAGTGATCACTTTGTGTGATGTAAGCAAGGAGATGACGTGTCAAACTGAACGGGTAATTTGTATTAAATCATGTATTAAACATTCATTAGAATTGTTTATTTTCAATGGTAAGTGTCGAGAATGGATCGTATCCATATAAAGTTTTCACCAACAGTAGAGGAAACTTTATTGGTTCTCTTCACTAAGGCATGAAGATCTCATTATGAGCTGGAGTTCTGCCTAACATGCTAACAATGGTGGAGCAATTGGATGCTTCCTACTCTGTGGAGTATGTTCAATCTTTCGAGAAGATAGTACATTGTTGAATTTCTTTGAGTAGACTAACCTAGCACGGGTTTATCTCTTTTGTTTTAATTTTTTATATTTAGTGGTAAACCTTCATCCGTTCTAAGGTGGAAAGCTTTTATCTAATTTTTTATATTCTTAGTGGAGGAACTTATTTTGTGTGAGTTCTCTTTACAGAGGAGGCGTAAATCACATCTTCTGTGGAAATAAGGCTTTAACTATGTTATTGTTGGTGACCATTGTGTCAACTAACTAGCGCATGAGCTCATATGGAGATTTTGCTTATAGACTAGTGACTGAAATTGTTTGTTGAGGTGAGTCCAAGAGTGGATGAACATCAATTTGCAATTGACTTTTCTTCATACCTTATGTAAGTTTTCGCCGTGTTCAGGAATTCTTTGGTGTTCCCAGGTTCAACAATTCTGGTTGCTTCATGGAAGTCGGTTCCTTGGAAAAACCCGTCTCTAGTAAGTACAACTTCATTTTCCCATCTTCTCCTCCCACATGGAAAATCTCATTGTTAAATATTTCAATGTAGTCTCGAAGTGGCACATTCTTTCTTGAAATATGGCCTCTAAGGTCACCACAATTTTCGTTGTATTTCAGAGGTTGCGAAGTGAACAATAAACTCACGACATAGCTTCTCCCATGTTTCAATATATATTCTTTGTAGGATCTTTTACTAGACATTGCGCCTTTTCTAAGAGTGGTGACGAACAACCTATAGTCATTGCTTCTCGAACTTTCTTATAGTCGAGGATAGCTTTGATGTTCTTAATGTGCACGTCTGGATTCACATTACCATCATACGGATTCAATGGATGTGGTTAATCCAACCCTGTGGGGATGCAGATGATTTGGATCCTATGGGGTAATGGTCCATAGGGCCCTCTATCTAAGTTCTCAGAGTTGTTTACCATTAAGTATCAATGCATTGGTGGTTGATGAAATAGTTGCGAGGACATTTGAAGTCATACCACCTCAGAGGGTCACAAGGACCTTGATCTCTCATGGATTTCATCTCTTTACATTCTTTGTTAATGTAGATAAATAGAGTCATTCATGTGGGATTGTGACCTGATCGAGCATTGTCTCTGGGTGGGCATGTTCAGTTGCATTATTGATTGGTGGCTCTCCATCTGTTGAAGACATTGTTTGGGTATTCAATGATGCAGTTATGATTGTTAAGCACTTAAAGATGTTGTTCAGTAGATCATTTATCCTCGCAACATCTGGTGGCTTCGGAACTACTTGTAGTAAAGGTGCCTTTTTTTTGGGGGGGGGGTTGGCTCGACGATATAAATTCTTGGTATTAATTTTTTTGGGTAGTTTCGATACTATAAAAAGAAAGATGTCGAAAACTAATTTCTCACTAATGATGCCACTGATATGAGGAGATCAGGAGAGCAGCATACAAAGAGTTGTGTATGGTGTTGAAACGACGGGGAGGGGGGGATTGAGGAGTATACCTAGAAAAGAAGTTCGACACTCAAGTCAACAAGTGAGCTATACCGGGAGTTTTTAGGATAGATTGAATGGTACCTTGAAATTCATTCAGAGTTTTCTTTTATAGGAGAAGGAATGAAGATCCTCTAAGTAAAGGATGAAGAGATGTTTGGAGTGCAAATGCAAACATAGGGATTTGTAATTGGCAAATGTTAGTAATTGTTCTTTATGGAGGGCATGAGGAGGATTCTAGGTATCCTAAGATCCTATTATTTTGAGATTTAAGTTCCAAACAAAGGGTGAATATGGTATTAAGTCCCAACGCTGTGTTTTGGGACTTAATTCGATTTATGCATGTGCTAGTTGAATTGAGGTAGAACATTTTTGAGCAATCCAGAACACTATTATTGAAAAGTGAGACAATTCTCGGGTGCACAAGTGGGATAAGTATTACACCATGCACAAGTTTTTTTTATTAACAATTGGATGATCAAGTCTTATCATTGAATCAAATGTGATATGATGCAACTTGTTGATGCAAGAGTAAAAAGTGAACTTTTACATGGTACAAGACTAATTTGCCTATTCACATTAGACAAAACTAGAAAAAGTGATATAGTGTGGAGTTGTTGTTTAAAAAAAAAGGAGCATGGTCAGTAACCAATAAAATCAGGTACTTACCACGTGGCATGCCACCGAAACAAGGGTCTTAATTTTACAAAATTACATAGTATTGATATTTGTTCTGGACTGGGTCGAATCCTAATGCCAATACTTGAGGACCTAATAAGGCGTTTGATTCAAGTATGAACAACCAATGAAATAATGTGGACAAATATTATAGAAAAATGGACCCAGAGTTAATATGGACCCTTTGATCACTAACATAGGTATTCAAACAAAATATCGGGTAAGACACAACCACCTAATGATACTTTTCTAACATGGCAACTCAAATTGTATACATAATGAGCATTCCATAGTAAAAAAAAGGTACACATTCTCGTCTTGTAAAACACCAAATCTCCTAAACACATTCTCGAGTGTCTTTGCAAGTACATCACTCTTCTCTAACGGAGAACATACTCATTTTCTTGCATAATACCTAGTTTACTATCTTCAACAATCATAGAAAAATCATTAGGGTCTGTTGTTGGAGTTATCTTCTTAAATCTTTTCACTTACATGATGGTCTTGAGAGGTGCAAGAGCCATAGTATCCACAAAATCTGAAACATTGGTGAATTTTGCAATTAAGCGACCAAGTATCTTCCACAACCAGAAAAGACACCAGCGTAGTCTCTTCCACCTCCACGACACTCAAGGCCAAATAGTTCCCCAAATGGTCATCACCTCAATGAAGGAACTTTTCAGAAATCCACTTAGATTAATCAAGCAACCATTTTAAAGATATGTATTTGTTGATTCAACAACAATTAAAGATGATCCACATACATGATCAACATATAGCCATAGGGAAATATTATCATGTCCATATTTCGCTGATCATTGCAACTCACCTAGAATCATGACTGCCAAACATTGGTGAGTATTGCGATTGAGAGGTCAGGTATCTTCCGCAACCATAAAAGACACCATCGTAGTCTATTCCAACTCCACTACTCTCAAGGCTAAATAGTTCCCCAAATGGTCATCATCTCAATAAAGGAACTTTGTCACAAATCCACTTAGATGAATCAAACAACCATTTTAAAGATATGTATATGTTGATTCAACAACAATTAAAGATGGCCACATACATTATCAACATCTAGCCATAGGGACATATCGTCATATCCATATCCATATTTCGATGAGCATTGCAAGTCACCTAGAATCACGACTCCCAAACATTAGTGAGTTTTTTGATTCAGATGCTAAGCATCTTCCACAACTAGAAAAGACACCAACACAGTCTCTTCCACCTCCACTACACTCAAGGCCAAATAGTTCCCCAAATGGTCACCACCTCAATGAAGGAACTTTGTCACAAATCCACTTAGATAAATCAAGCAACCATTTTAAAGACATGTATCGGTTGATTCAACAACAATTAATGATGATCAACATCTAGCCATATGGAAATATCAAATCCATATTTTGGTGATAATTGTAGCTCACTCGGAATCACGACTCCCAATATAGAAGCCTCTAAATCATGAAGTTGTGCGCTACCC
>Ga0228710_1001046_pt1 | contig 39817 bp, 21 predicted proteins | sample MedpolnodulmetaG_FD_177995 | JGI IMG/M metagenome (GOLD analysis project Ga0228710, IMG submission 177995) | Root nodule microbial communities from Medicago polymorpha collected in Santa Monica, California, United States - pink nodules | ecosystem: Host-associated > Plants > Roots > Nodule... | reverse complement strand
TTATACCCTCCCTCAAAAAAAAAAAAAAAATTATACCCAGGGCCTAAATGATAAATAATAGAGAATAAAACTTTTTTTTATTGTAGCCTTCACATACAACTTTAGAAACTAATCTTTATAAAGATCTGAACCATATTTATGATTTGTCTCTTTCAACTTAATTTTTTGTTTATAGATTTCAAACACCAAAGATAATTTTATTTGAGACCCTATACAATATTAAGTATTAACACATCGTCTAACAAAAATTCGATTGCTTTTCAAGTGAGACTCACATGAGAAGCAACATTATTTGTTGTGAAAGAAAGAGATCACTATTATAAAAAAAGAAAATATTGTCGTCCAAATTTAACGCTAATCATTGATAACGCTTTACGAAGAATGTTTCTTGTGATTACTAGCATTTTACTAGCAAATTATAGATAAATGAGACTAATATGATCATTATTATTTTAATACCATTGCAAGTTAAGGTTTAAGAAATCTTATGCAATACCTTGCTTGGAGACCTTCAGCAGCATGGCTTTATATAATTTATTTAAGGCAATGCCATCCACACGGTTCAAGATTTATATATTGCCATAATCTCTGTGTGTGTGACTAAATTAATGTGAGAACGAGAGGTTAATTAATTCCAAAGGATTCTACTTTTCTAAATTGAATAGTTCACTTGAAAGTTTAAAGTGTATAGAGGGAATAGGCGCATGAAGTATCTTTCAGATTAACCACATACGTATCTGTGCCTTTAGACACTGAAAATAACGAGAAGTGGATATCTTTGCACCAATTTGGTGACCATCCATCAAAATCCTTTTTAAACATTTTTTTGGGTTAAATAATTGAATGGTAAGAAATTCCCCTTACGATGAATAAGTGGGAGGTATTGTTAGACCAGTATCTCAAGCGTGTAAGACCAGTATCTCAAGTCAAAGGAATAAAATAATTAAGACACAAATCATGCATTGACTTCTATCTAGTTACTGCATTCATTAATTTATTTTATTCATTGTAATTATTATCATTCACTGCAATTACTAGTGTTGTCTCTCATTTTATAATTTTAGTCAAATGGATCAGCTGTAGTACAGTATTGATCTACGCTTTCTGTTTGTATAAAAGTAAACATTGTTATATCAAATAAATTAAGCATTCTACACAACTCTTTCTACAGGTATGATGTTTGAATTCAGGCCCCTTCATATATCCTTTTTAAACTTATCTAACTTTTTTTTGTTATCATTGAACATATCTCACCTTCATACCTCAACATATCGGTCATGTAGAATTTCAATCTCCGAACAAATGAGATTATTGGTTGTTCCCTATACATTATAGTTGCATTATTAAATGCCTTACACATGTTGCTTGCAAGTTATAACATGTGTAAGCAATGTAAACTTCCCTTGACCACATACTCCTAAACTAAGCTTCTTCATGTGATCCATTGCCTTCTTGAACTCTAGCATGGTATTTGATCTAGTTGCTGCCCATAGTGCTTAATTCCTTGAAATGCTCTTCAAGAAATCTTTTTCTCCAGTTGCCATATAAGTGTTTCCCACACACTCTATGCTCAACATGTTCTGAAATGATAGAAATTGTATTTACCAAACCCTGCAAAAATAGTACAATTAGCCTAAATATTTTAACTCACATAATATAAAACAATTATGGAGTATCTTAAGGTTTAACTCACATAAATATTTATTATTTATAAGGATTTATTATATACCATAACACCCTAAACCTAGAATGCAATAAATCATGCAAATAAATCAAGTATTCAAAAGAGTTTAGATGCTACATCTTCATTTTCTCGAAATATACATAATTCGGTTTTCATAAAACTCATTGCGGAAAATCATCATACATAAACATCTCATCAACATGTAATAATCTTCAAGTACATGAATAATAAAATTTCAACACCATTTATCAGGTCTCATAAACATAACAATAGTCTCAGCAAATAAATCCAACAACGGATAAAAATAAAAAATGCAAAAATCCTGACACTTCTAAATCAGAGACTAACTAGACTCCAAGCAAAAGATAAAAGAGGTAGCTACAAGCTAATCCCAAGCACTTACAAGCAATAAGAAATCAATCTTGCACGTCGTTTACATCATTCGTACAAATTGGTAGGCGATCAACCAAACGACCACTAGGGGTTAGATAATATTCCACATAATAAAATATAATCAAATAAATAACATTCAAGGATTTCTTTTATTACATATGCATATATCTACTCCAACCTAGAATACTAACATCATGTGAATATTATCATATTTTAACATAGCATATCAACGCCTATTCATTTTCAAGGTCAATTAAATAATCCATTAAATTAAATCATCCAACAATAAATCATCACATCAACATTATTTCTCAAGTATACTAACATAACCAAGCAACATATACCAGTCCACAATCCCACATAGTCACAACATTTCACCAAAAATTTCACCAAATTTTTGTGATGTGGTTGGATTTGGTGACATACTTGCACCATCATGGCCATTGGCGTCAATTCAGTCAGTCTGTTGGTTCATGGGTTTGTTGGTCTTGTTCCGGTGGGTCGAGTCCTCTCTGTTCTGTTTTGTGAGGTTGTCCTTGCTCACGGTGTCACCATTTTTCGGTGGTCGTCGGCGTGCTATTCAGATCTGCCGTTACTCTCCACCTTGGGTTTTCATTTTTTTTGCCTCGCTTTGGGTCCATTTTGGGCCGTGTTGGTAGATTTTTGTTGCTTTTTGGCTTGGTTGTTGTTTAATTCAGCGACGGACGCCTTCTCCTTGTCACCGACGGTCACATATATACGATCTAGGTTGTGTTTCCGCTTCAGACCAGCGTCGATGCCCGTGTTTTGTTGTTGGGTTTCGTCTTCCTATAGATTTGTGTTTGTGTTGCTGCCTGTTTTCATTAAGACGAGGTTTGGCGGCATTGTTCTGCCTCTATCACTGGTTTGCGGGTATTCAATGTGGCTGGTTCTTCTGAATGTTATGGCGATGTTGCTACTTTCCTTGGAGACTTCCAGCTTTGCTGTCTTCCTCTTGTTCTCGCTGGTCGTGATGCAGTGGTGGTGGTAATTCAATTGTGGTGGTGGTGATGGTGTTGTTGTGTGGTCGTGGTGGTAATTCGGTTGTTGTGGTTGATTTATTTTGGAGGCCGCATCTATTAATCGGCTCCCTTCTTGTTGTCGCTACCTATTGTTTGAGTTTCAGTTGTTAAGGTGTTTAGGGTGTTTTGAGGATGCGTGTCTTTCGAGCTGAGAATTTGTTCCATTTTAATTGATGTTTGCACCACCGCAAATCATGTCGTTTGTCTCACTTATTGTGTGTTGGATTATGGGGGGCCGGTTACTTTTGATCTGAGATCGGGAGTTGGTGTCTAGCTGCAATCTTGTTTGGTTGGCTACGGTGTTTCTCTGGTGGACCGAGGGTATGGGCAGTAGCGGAGCTAGGATAAAAATATTGGAGTAAGCCCTAATAACCAATCTATATTGATTGTGTTTGGCTTTGTATCATGACATTGATATAAATATATATTGTGAATATATATAATAAGACATTTCTTTGTTGATTTTGTTTTATTTCAAACTAATCAAGTCCCTAGAATAATTAGTCCGTTTAATGGAGCATTAAATGTGACTTAATCGTGAGACTCATTAAATGAAAGGACATTATTCTTAAAGTATCCGTCGTCAAGCTTTATTGTGAAAAGGGATAACATTAAAGCATAGAGACTATTATGTGGGTAGACTAATGATCACATCTCACGGATCATAAATAAAGAGTTATCATGTCTTCACATAGGTATAAATATTAGGAGTAATATTTATACTGGATTGACCCACCATAAGAATACTAGATAGTAAAAGGTATGAAAATTGTCATAAGATATTCTCATAGTGATAGTGGTGTATTCTACCCTTTGACCTGAAACCACTATGTACCCTAGATGTTGGAGTCGAGTGCTTTGTCATCATTCAAACATTGTGTGTAACTAGATGATTATAAAGTTGGTTGATGGGTACTCCACGAATCATGTTGAGGGACATGTGACCTAGATGGAATTTGCCCCTCCTACATAACAGGAGAAATATCTACGGGCCCAATATTGAACTGGACAAGGGTGACATGCTTTGCCTTGTGTTCAATATAGATACAAGGGAAAAAGGGTAATTATACACACAAACATTATCATAAAAAAGGTTTTGTCAGATTACATGACATTCTTGTCACTTGGGTAGCAATGATGTGTTGCTAGATATCGCTCACTGTTTATAATATTAAATATGTGATTTCAATGTTACGGGAACCTATAGGGTCACACACAAATGATAGATAGATGAGAGAAACAAATAAGTAAGACTTATTTATAAAATAATAAGTGAGACTTATTTATAAAATAATAAGTAAGACTTATTAGTAATTAAATAATTAAATATGACTTTATCATTTAATTTACGAAAAATAAAGAAACGCGGTCCACCGTAAAGTACGGTGTGTATAAATGAAAAATGGTGCACCGTAAGGTATAGTGTACTTAAGTGCTTGGCTTGCTGACCACACAAGCGATTCTATAAATAGAACCCTTGTGTTGAAGCATTATATACTTTTGTGAGTGCTTAACCTAATTCAAAAAAGTTGTGAAACTCTAGACGCCGCTCTCTAAACCTTGTTATCTCCGAATCTCCGTTGGAATTGGCTAGCACCGGTCATCGGAGAAGTTCTGTTCGTGTGGACTAAGTAGAGGCATCGCTACGTTGCTTTGCTCGTGATCAGAAACAATTATGCTTCAAAGGCTCTGCTCTTCAAGAGGTTAACACATGAATCCTTAAATTGTTTAAGTATGTGTTTGATTTGTGATTAATAATTTAATCAACATCCGTTTTGATGAGATTTGTTCCACTAAGAGGATTCAAATTTTGAAAAATCCCTCTTGAAATTCCTTAAAAAAAACTCGGGTGGGCCATCAAAATCAGTAATAATAATAATTATAGTTTGTTTGCAAACGATAACATGGGATGATCAAGTACAAGATGCAGTCAACAGAAAAGTAGCAACAATATTGTGACAGCTATGGGAGATCAGGTGTGTGTATGTCAATTAATAAGAGACTCCTATATACAAAGACAAAATTCTAGAGAGGATGAATACATAATACATTGAACCCTTTGTTCAAAAGAAAAATTAAAGTCAAAATCAGCAAATTAGGTAAGTAAAATAGGAAAATGAATTAGTATAATTAGAAATCAATAAAAAAAGCTCACGCCAACTTTGTGTAATTTGTATAAAATGAGAATCAATCAAAATTGTTGTTTCACAAATCTATTTGTAGACTGTGTAGAATCCATATGCTGAACAATCGAAACAAAAAATAAAACATATGAATCTCAATATCAAGTCAAATTGTTGGCTTTTTACCTCTCTCTCTCCATTGATTTTGGATAAATATATTTAGAGAGAGGGTGAGGGAAAAAGTGAGTTGAGCTTGCGTGAGAAAAGACAGGATGGGCAGCATGTAAATTATTTAAAAATCAAGGGTGTTTTTGTATTTTCCTCTATAGGAAAAATTAATTATTTTTTGGGGGTGGTTCGTGGCCCATCTCAGCCCATATGGTGCTCCGCCTCTAGGAATGGGATGCCCTTCTGATTTGGTCATGTATGGGGTGGGCCAATAGTCACCTCCACTTAGCAAGAAGACTCAAATTAACCAACCTACACTTAATAAATTAGACTTTACAACATCTCTATAGAAGACACAAAATATTAATTATTTTCTACCACATCCTCATTAATCTATCAATTATTTTCTCTTAGAGAATTTTTTTAAAGCTAATATGCACATCATGATAACTTACAATTTTTTTCTTCCAGAATCGATACTAAACAAACACATTAATAAAGTAATTTCAGAAATCAAACATAAACAAATAAATAGGAAACCTTATATTAGGCGGTAAAAGAGGGAAAATAGAGAAAGAGGTTCTCTTTCTTGAAAAAGATAAAGAGGTTCTCCAATTTTATTTTGCTTTTCAATTTCCAAATTGTTGGTCACTTATCAATTTTTTTTATATAATAATTCACCGATCGTTGTTCGTCTTGAGCAGAAATTGCGTTTTTAATAAAATTTGTTGTTTTAGAAAAATAACAACATAAACTTAAAAACATTATCTACCCTTAGACTAAGGACTAAACAAGGAAACAAATATGCAAAACTACCTGCATGAGCCAAAAAATACCATGCAAAAGACCATAAAGTAAAAATAAGCACAATTGCACCGCACCAGAACTGTAGAAGTGTCACACCAAAACCAAACCACCTTAAAAAGAATAGTATTAGTAATTAACTTAAAACCATACTAGAAAAAGAATATGAACAAAAAATCTCCAACTAACGGTCCTTTATCTCGTCTGGTAGTTGATACAACACAATTTTCAAAGACGACACTTAATAAATTAGATTTCACAACATCTCTATAGGAAAACCTTCATATTAGACGGTAAAAGAGGGAAAATAGAGAAAGAGATTCTCTTTCTTGAAAAAGATAAAGAGCTACTCCAATTTTATTTTGCTATTCAATTTCCAAAATGTTGTGCACTTATCAATTTTTTTTTATATAATAATTCAGATATGATTAAACATGTTTAAAAACTGGTTAATTACTTACATGCGGAAACCCATAAGTTTTAACTCAACTGACAAAAATGTTGAAATTTTTAGGTCGTACGTCATGACAAGGGTTCGAACCCTGACACTTCCACACAGGGCCAGTCCTGACAACTCGAAGGCCCGGTTACAGACTTGATAATTTTCATTTAAAAAGAATTGAAAAAAAAATCCAACACTATTTATGGTGACAGACAATTAAGTTGTAGTTTTTTCATTTGTGGTGGCAGGGGTTCGAACCCCGGACCTTGTATATTTTATGTATTGTCTCTACCAACTGAGCTAATCTCACAAGGACAATTAAGTTGTAGTTAAATACATGGTTAAGGATATGTGAATAAGAGATTTATTATGAATAAATACTATTTATAAATAATTTTGATATATAAACCAATTGATAATAATAAACTCTTTGTTATTTGGGAAGCCAACTAACTAATTACCAGAAATCCGTTGGAAGCTGCTATACCTAAAAAAAATTGCACAACACATATTTAATCCTAAAAGTTAGCAAAAATATATCAGCATAATCTAATTTTAGTTAAGCTTTTCTTGGAACACAATTTTTGTTACATTGACGTATTTTGTGTTTCTGCAATTTAGGATAAAACGTGAAGAATTGATATACAGAGGAAGAATAAATCACTTGAACAAAGAATAACAACTGAACTTTTTTTTAGAAATAATAACGAAACTTGAATAAAAACCAGTTGAACAAGGAACAATAACTAAACTTCAATTTGAGTTTCGACATTGTTAATATCAAATCTAAAACAAGAGAAATATAAAACAACTTCAAAATAGAATAATATCTATACTTGAACATATTTGAGTTTCTACAATTAATGTCTTTTCCTATTCTCAATCTGACCCAGTTCTTGTACTTTTCATACTTAGACGTGAAACATCTTACAAAATAAACTCAATTCATAATTTCCGTCGCAATATTTGCATGAAACACCAACATCATCATTATCAAATTCATCAACTGACCATGTTGAATGTTTCTTCACCACCTTCTTTGTCCCACCGCTCTGACATGTGCTAGAACAACACAAAGACAATGCTTGATTTTGAACCACCACATGATTTTTCACCCACATGCTTTGAATAAAAGACTTTACCCTCTTCCTACATCTTGCAATACTAATGCATGTGAAATTTTTCAATTCACCAAAGAGATCATAACCAAGTTTTCTTCCTTCTTTATCTTCACAATTAGCCATCAAAAGCATAGAATAAACATATTTCGCATCATGATGACCTTTTAATGCAGCCTTCTTTATATTCACAAAACCCAAATTATTCAACATCGAAGTACTAAAATATTGCTCCATTCCTTCACGATAAAGAATCTCCAAATTACCACTTTCCCTACAACGTCTCAAGAACGAGGTTTCTTTTTCAGCGATGAACAATGGAAGTGGAATTAATGCAAACTTATCCAGAGATGCATGTTGATACACGAAACGGTCTTCTGAAGCACTAAGAAATTCTTTGCAACTAAGTTTGATTTTGCATAAACCAACCATTGAACCTAAAGCAACCTTTCCCACAATATCAACCAATAAGTCATTTGGAAGAGCTTTTACTATGCTTATTGGTGCATCGTTTTTGTGCCTTTTGAATTTATTGATTTCTTTCTTTGCTCGTAACAAAGCCATAGAACAAAACCCTAGATTCTACGTGTTGAAGTTTGTTGATAACAAAAAGAGAGGAGATAACAAAGAGAGGCTTGAAAGTTTGGTCTATTAAATTAAGCATCGCTTCTATATATATTGGACAATCCTTATCAAAGAAGATTGGGCCGCAAGTAAACAACATAAAAAATATTAAATCTTATATATGATACTTAAAACGATCTCTTTTTGTTACAAATAACAAATTATGCAATATTTTGTAGACCATGATAAGGAGAAAAACTAATTCAGTAGAAAAAGTGCAAAAATTGATATGGAGATTTTTTAAAAAGATAGAGATTCTCATTAGAAAATCCAAAAAGATTACGTTATAAAAAAAAGTATCTGATTGATTATTTTTGTCGTACACGTGTTAATATATGTTTTTCGTTTTCGTTTTGCATTTGTTACTGAACCGATTCTGGAATTCATTTAGTACCGTGGTGGTGGAGATGGATAAAGTCCAACAAAGCTGGATTACTATGTGGAAGCTTTCATTCTATGCCACGCCTGCTCCTTCAAGGTATAACTTGTGGGTGCCACATCTACATTGACCTGGTCCAGATTGGTTTGAAGGGCTAACACGGTGTCAGAATCCAAGTGTTAGCTTTCGGATCAATAGCAAGCATAAAGCTCTTAACTTAAATCGAGGGGATGAGTAAAATACGTCAATAATCAGGCCCTTTCGGGTTTTCTGAATCACAACGGAACCACGCCCTTTCAGGTTTTTGAAATAGTACCACATCAAAAAGAGTCCAAGCCTTCAGCCACCCCCAACCTCTGCTAAACCAAAACATAGAAAACACATACCAACCAGTCATAGACCCAAACAACGAACTCCGGTACGAAAACCAGCCATCCACTAACGCCACCATCAACCCGACCCAAACAACAAAAAAAACACCAAAAAGGAAGACATAAAGACCCCGGAGGGAGTCTGCCACCAAATCTCTTGGAACATTATAACAAGAAATATACATGTTGAATTGGATATGAAATTGAGAAGAAAGACAAAAGATTGGGCAAGCAATTTCTTCTGTTTATATTTCCATGTAACCATCATTAAATAGATATATTAAAAAAAAAATGGGGATGGGAGAAGAAGAAACTGAACGAGTGAGATCTAAAAAAGGTTGAAGAGGAGGCGGCTGATATGTGATATGGCATCTCATCAAGACTTCAAGTTGTAATTTAGGGTTTAATGTTGGCTTAATTGATCATCCCGTTTCTTAACTTAATTCTTTTTAAAATAGTCTCCTAAATAAAAAACCAAAATTATAGGTGGTCCACCATATATCTTATTAGATTTTTAATTTTAACCTTTTAATCTTTTGACTATAAATGAGAATAGTTAGATCATACATGTCTATTGTATCTTATAGTGAACCAACATCCAATTTTTCCCCCTTTCTTCATCTTCTTCCTTTCACCTGTTCATCATTTTCAAGGTGTTGTTGCATAACTATGGTGTTGTTTCATGTGAGAGATGAAGGTGTGGAGGTAGGTGGTAAAATAATTTTCTTCTTTTGGTATAAATAACTATGGTGTTGATTGTTTAAGTTTTTTCCTGGGTGTTTTTAATTTTTGTTATGAATGTTGATGAAGATGGAGAAGAAGAAGATGAAGAAAAACAAAAAAGATTAGGTATTGGTGGTTCACTATTGTATACAATAGATATGTAATCGAATTGTTGAAATCATATTAAAAATATTAGACATTAAAAAACTAACAGAAAAGACCAAAATAGATAACGGTGGAATACATAAAGGACCAATTTAAAACATTTTTTAGTAGGGGATCCATTCTAAAAAAAAAGAATTAAATTAAGATATCGGATGATCAATTAATCCTTTAATGTTGGACTGGGCTGATATTTTTTTTACTGAAACATGGACTGGGCTTGTATAATAACCCTATGTTGTTTTCTTTTTTTACTTCTTAGATTATAATTTTTTTTTACTTGAAATAATATAATATATAAAATAAAAATTATTTAGTTAAATCTGGTTGAACCTGTCAACCCTGAACTCATGCCTCTACCGATTTAATATTCGGTCCTGTTTTGATTACCTTGAAGTAGAGTGCAAACAGAGGTGCATTAGTAAAATTGGGTAAAAAGAGGTGTAAATAGTAAGCTAGGTAGTGATCTAAACAAAGGGAGGTGTAAACATCAAGCTTGTGTAGTTATAAAAAAGAATCGTAACCAGACTAGGGGTACAAATAGTATGTATGTCTAAAGATTATATGAGAAAGTTAAACTCAAATAGTGGTTATAAATAGAGAAGGGCATTAGAGAATTAGGGTTACAGAAAAAGAAAGACGTTGAGAGAGAAAAAGAAAACTAGGATTTTGGAGGAAAGTTGGTAAAGGAGGTATATAGATAAAGTTAAGGAGATATTCAACCGTAGAATTCACCGTTAATGTTAAACATTGAGGTAAGAGGAGAGTTTTATTCAATCTAATGGTAGTATATTTATATGTGTAGCGAGGAGTCTTTAACCTCAGGTGTTTTTATTTATTCTTATGATGAATCTTCGTTGGATTCATGTTCTTTCATGTTACTTATATGTTTGATTTTTCATTTTTGGATTGTGATGTTTTCATGTTAAATTCGTGATTGAAATATGATGATGTTGTACTTTGAAATACATAAGAAGAAGTGAGTAAAAACCATAGAATTAGAGGTATAGAATGGGGTTTTAACAAGTTGGTGTGTTAATGAGAATTAATCATATGAAATATTGATGTTAATGGGTAAATGGTGTAAAATTGGTGTTTTGGTGACAAGTGTTGGTGTGCATAGGTTGTGACTAAATTAGGTATAACTTGAGCTAGAAAATTTATTTTTGAGTGAACCCAAATGCGTTTGAAAGTTAAGATATAATAGTATATTACTGGATAGTTTTGTAGTTTAATATTATTTGTGCACTGTTATGTGATATTATGAAGATGATTGTTTTGTTTTATAAATTATTCTGAGTCAGTAAGCTTCAAAAATTGATATCTTAAGTTAGAGAACTCCTTTTCGAGTGGACCCAGTTGCGTTTGAAAGACGACATATAATAATTTCTGCATATTAAATTTCATGATTTTAGCATTTACTTATATAGTAGAAGAACCTCAGGATGATTATTCAAAGAAGAATCACAAAAGAAATCAAGATGGTGGTGAAGACTCTCTACAGAGAGAGAAAAATTACAGTTGTGGCAATGAGATTAATTTCGGTTTGCATGAAGAGATAGGTACAGCTGATCCCAAACGTTTAGCAATGTTGGTCTTAATCTATCTGGAACATGTTTAATTATCCTTCAACTTTTTAGTGGCCTTTTGAGAGACGTTAATGGTATTTGGATTCATGGTTTCTAGGTTCTTGTTGGAGAGGCCTTCATTTAATTACGCAAGGTCAAAACTATGAATTTCATCCTTGTGCAACTAATTTTTTCTCTCAATAAGCAATTATATCTTTCTTGGAAATATTTCTTTTACTCATATCTTGAGGGAAGACAATGAATGTGTCGATTGACTAGCTAAATTTTGGGCAATGAATATTAACACATACAAGATCTGGATTTCTCCTCCTCTACAATTAGTTATCATATTATTAGCTGACATCTCGAGTGTTCTAAGACAACGAGTTGACTAGTTTCTTGTCTTTTTCTCTTTCTTTTTAAAAAAATAAAAAATTTTTTTTTATATTTATTTTTAAAATTTTTTTTTTTTTTTTTTTTTTTTTTTTTGCGAAAAAATTATATATCTTCTACATACATATATCTTCTTTATGTTGAAAAGTATAAGTAAATATCTAAATTAAATAATAAAGAACATATGAGAAAAATTATTTAGTTTAGGCTGTGAATTATTATGTTTTTCTAAATTTCATAGGATATAGAAAGAAAAAAAAACTCATTAATTAGGCATTTATAAGTAAACATATTATTTATTATTTTTCCGTACAACACTAGTAAAAGATCCTTTTTTTCGCACGGGTCGCAAAACATTACGGTACTTATATAAAAAATAATTGTATTGTTAATATTGTAAAATATTTAATAATATTACATGAAAAAGAGTAATGCTAGCAACTCTCTTTTGAACACTGTCTCTAATACCCACTTTCTTATTGGTTTTAATATTTGAATTGTGCATGTTGTGAATTTTATTTGTTATATATTTACAACATTATTTATTATTTTTCAATTTTATCCAAAATTAATATGGTGTTCATCATTTTTAAGTCGTTAATATCACTATGCATATCAATGAAAATGCTAATACCCGATATTTATAATCAAGACGGTTTTTTCAAAAATGTTTTACTTATTTGTTCATAGTTTTTGTGAAATAACCTTAAATGACACTTGTTTTAAAATTAAGATACTATCTCTAGTAAAATATAAGCAAAAGGTGTTTTAAAATTCAAATTGTTTGGTCTAAATACTAGACTAAATGCATTTGACTTTTAAGACTCATTTTACTTATAGATTTTTTTTGTTAACTCTTCGGTTCCTAAGGAAGTGGCCCTTGGTAATTCAGAGTCCGATCATGAGGCAAATATAGTTTGACCAATTATAAGTAAATACATTCACATTCAACCAATCATATATAAATAAACCTTCTAGGATTATGCTTCTTGTGAAGCAATCTCATGAAGGTATCGATATAATTTTCTTCTTCCCATACCTTTATGATGTGCAGATTAGGCAAGTGTACCAAATCCTTTACAAAATAATAAAGTGTAAGTAGAGTATCGTATCCACAGGGATTGTCATTTCGTCCAAACAATTTGCGTTACTTATTTTATAAGTTGACGATATAATAAAAGATAAAGGTTAGAAAGGTTGCAATTTTTAACTGTTTGCAACAGAGCAGTTTACCTGTTTTTGGTTGCAAAAAAGTAAGCAGCGATTAGGATTCTTCGAATCCCCTCTATTTATATTGTTGGATATTAAATAACATTAATGTCGTGTATCTATCTTAGGTAGACTATACAAGTGATGAGTTCGTTGGGACGTGACAAACCTAGAAGGTTGGAAGCTACACCTGCTGCTCACGCAGTGATCCTTACATGTGGGGTGTTACCGTCTCTAAGGTAATTGAAAGCATATACTTAAATTGGCTTTCCAAGATTTTCCAAGGCAATGAAGGTCAAAGTTCATGTAGGTCTTCCAATCTATGAATCTTAGGACACTCATTGAACACTCTCTCTCACTTACTTAGTAGTTCTACAAACGGGCAGCCCTAATCTACGTCTACCTTACCAAGGGTTTACGAGAATGGTTTTATTTAGGTTTATTCCCTAGAGTCGCTTGTTTCCTTAATTACTAACCAGTTACATCCTAGGTTAAGCAGAGCTACTACTCAGTCTTAGTAATGTCACCTCCTAAGTACTTACTACTAGGGTCAACTCGCTTTCAGTATCTTTTGCTAGTTACTAATTAATTACTTCCTAGATAGATAGTTATTAGTATAATGCTATAAATATCAAGATATAAGCGGCATGATAGTAATAATAATATTAAGCCCCGTCACAACCTAAGTACCTAATCTAGGGTTACACTCCTTTGAAATAAATAATTCCTAAATAAAACTAAATAGCGAACAAAAGATAAATAGTATAAATCAACATTAAATTAAATAAATATCCAACAAAAATAAATAGATGTTCATCTTAGAACTCTAACCTCAAAAGATTTAGTTACACATGATAACTAAAAACAAATTACTAAAGAAAAAAACATACCCTAGAGAATCAAGGAGAAGATGGAAATTCTCCTAAAGCTCCAAAGTAGCCTTCCTCTTGAACTGCTACAGTTCTGAAAGAGAAAATCTGAATGAGGAAGGCTAGTATTTATAGTGGAGATTTCTAACTGGGTTTGGGCTAAAAACACGGGCTAAACCCACAAAAACGAATAAAATTACGCCTGCACCCCTCACATTTCAAATGCTCCGGGAGCATGGAGCATGCCCTAGGCGCATGGTATAATTTTTCAATGCCCTAGGCACATGGTTTTGTTCCTTGGGCCTAGTTTCTCCGATTTTCGTCGTTTTTAAGTCTTCATCTTCAAATAACTTGCCTCGAAACTTAAGAACATAATTCCTCCCATTGTAAAAGTCTCTTGGGGGCTCTTGAATCTTCATTCTTGATCTTTCCAAAGTCTTCACAAATCTTCGAATGTTCTTGATTTGTCGATTTGCATGATTTCTCCGTGAATTACTTCAAAAACCCCCTAAAATTGCTATGTTTCGGGAATACTAGAATTACAGACTGAATTAAAGAAAACATTACAAAAGTCCTGAAATCATAGACAATCGTTCTAATACTCTTTTTTTTGCTGCTAAAAACTACTGAAAATGACTGAAAAACATGCTAAGAATAACGTAAGATGACTTGTCATCACTTTCCACCATCGTTTTCAAAGACTACCTTCAAAAGCGATATTTACATTTCCTCAAGTCGATTCATACCAAATTGTGCTACATGTTTGCATGTAAGTGATTCTTCCCTTTAATTTTAGGCTTAAACGCACTTTTAGCCCCCTATTAAAAAAATCCACACTTCAGCCCCCTAAGTTTCCTTTATGTTGCAACTTTCAATTTCTATCATTCAAAATCAACCATTCAAGACAAAAGAAGATCAAGAAACCAGTTCCAAGACATATTATTTGTGTTATTTTTAATGTCTAGAATGGTTAATTTTGAATGATCAAAATTGAAAGTTGCAACATAACGAAAACTTAGGGGGCTGGAATGTGTTTTTTTTTAATAAGGGGTCAAAATCGCAACTAGGGCAAAGTTAGGGGGTCAGAAGTGTGTTTAAGCATAAATTTTATACGCTTATAATTTATGTTTGATCATTCTATCTGTCTGAAGCACATTTGTGCCTAAATTTCATACTATTTTGATTTGAATTGGGAAATTAATGGAAAATTATTATTACTTGTGTTTATACTTTGTTGTAGTTATTGTTTCCATTTAATTGTTCATAATATGAATAGTTTTGCTCCATTTGGATATTGTTTATAACTATAGAAATGTTTTCATAGAATATGTGCATTTGAGAACAATTTTGGTTCATTGTGATATTTGTGTATAACTGGAAGAAAAAAAAAGATCAACAATGGCTCGGAAGCTCAATCATTAATCATTTCTTAACCCATTTTAAAACATGTTTTTGGAAATAATGATTTTAACGGGCACATTTTTTTCTCACATAAAATTTGTTTGTATCCATAGTTTATAGTTGACTATTTCATTCTCGCATTCTCACTCCTTCACTTCACACCCTTCTTCAAACTTCAAGTTTTTTTTGTTGCAATTCTTCCTCTGTAGTTATGAAGGTTGAACCATTGCCAAAACAAGATTGAGTTATTTGATAGTAAAAAGTGTCATAAAAGTTTGAAACTTTGTGTAAGATGAGATACATATACATGAAACTTCACGTGAAATTTATGTAAAGGAATTAGAAGCATTTCATTTCAGCAAAAGTATATATGGAGTTGAAGAAGAACTTTTTAAGGCCTAAAATATTGTTACATCACCACTAGATTCGACGAAAGTTAAAATGTCAAAGACTCGAATACAAAAGACCCTTTTCACTGTTACAAATTTTAAGAAACATAACATCATTGTAATAAAAGTTGTTGATAACTGTAAAACAGCGGGTTCATATGTGTTAGTCTGATGTTTGTAATGGGGTTAGGGTAAGAAATCCAAGATGCATTTAACAATTAAGTAAATAATATTGAATTTAAAGTCACACACCTTAGTAATTTTTTACATGTTTGAATTGTTTTGGTGAATGTAGATTATGAGCCCTACTACATTTGAGATTCATGCAAGTAATCTAAACAAATTCTCACCATAGTATATTTTCCTTAATAATGGAAATCCTCTATGTGTTAGCATGAACAATTTTTTATCAATCCTTTAGAAAATTAGAGGAACTCTTCCATGAGGTCCTTGGAGGCTTTACTATAAAGAAATCAAAGTTTTATTTGAATTGTAGAGGTTTGTAATTCATGTTTAGTTTTTCAGCCTCCGTTGATGTGTTTGCATGTTCATTGCAAAAAGTTTAGAAAATGATTTTGAAATATAAGGTTTACTTTTCAAGATTTTAATGTTATGTCAAAACTATTCTTTGGTTCATGTGAGAGATTAAAGGATTTTCAAACTATTTCAACTCATGCAACTAAGATTAATAATAGTTGTATTTCACCAACAACAATTAATTATAGGTATGTTGTTTCTTTTATAATTGTAATTATTATTTGCTACATCACGGTACATTTTAAAATATACTTTTGTAATGATGATATAACATCCAATGTTTTATTATTTCAAAGATTACCATGATGTATTAATCAACAATAAATACTACAATTATAAAACAAACAAAATACTTATAATTAATTGTTGTTCGAAAAATACATCTAGTATTAGTCTGGTTGTATGAGTTTGAGTGGGTTAACATTCGTTTGATCTCTCACACAAACCGTAGAATAGTCTTGACACAACATTAGAATCTTAAAAAGTAAACAATATATTTCATGATTACTTCTTAAACTTTTTCTATAAGCATGTAAAAGCATCATGACATGCAAGTAAACTAAACACAAGAATTACTAACCTCTAAAGTTCAAACAGAACTTCGATTTCTTCATAGTAAAGTCTCCAAGGACCTTATGGATACCTTCCTCTAAATTTTCAAAAGGATTGTTGAAACATGTATTCTAGATAACACATAGATTATTCCCTTTGATAATGAACAATACTCTAGTGGACGTTTGTGTGCACCACCAGTATGAATCTTAAATGTTGGCGCAGTGCTCACAACCTACTATCACTAAACAATTCAAACATGTAAAAAGGTTTATAAGGAATGTGATATTAAATACAATATTGTTTACTTGAACATAAAATGCATCTTCAAGTAGTTACCTTATCCTCATCACAAAAATCATAGTAACACATGAATCCATTGTTTAATAGTTGAATCTAAAACTTTTGTGGTATTATGATATTATCTACATTAAAATTTCTAACAGTTCAATGGGTGTTTTGTATGCGATTCATTTACATTTCAACTTTTGTAGAATCAGGTGATGATGTAAAAATATTTTTAGGTATTAAAAATTTCTTAAACTCCCCACCTAACTTTGCATAAATGAAAAGCTTTTAGTTCTTTTGCATAAATTTCACATGAAGTTACATGTACAAGAATCTTATATTTTACAATGTTTCATTTACTTTTAGAAGACATTTTACTATCAAGTGACTCAATAATTCTTTGGTCATGGCCACACATCCATAACCACATAAGGACATTTGCGAAAAAATAAAAATAAACATAGGCATAACCCAATTATATGAGAGAAAAAACTTGGACAATTTAAAATGATTATTGCAAAAAAAAGGTTATTTTAAAAATGGGCAAAATATGGTTAATGACTGAGTCTTTGAGCCATGGTTCTTTATTTTTTTTCTCTTTTCCTATTATACACAAATTCAAACATCAAGCAATTTTTTTTTTCCTAAATGCACATATTATATGAAAAAATTCTGCATTAATAAACAAAACTCTAAATGGAGCCAAATTTTGCATATTATAAACAACTAAATGGAAACATGATCTACAACAAAGTACAAGCACAACTCAAAATCAGTAGGCATATTCCTCGAAATTCAAATCAAAATAGTATAAAATTTAGGCAAACATAAAATTTAGACAAATAGAAACATTAAAATTGAACTATATGCAAATGAAAACTAACGGAACAAACAATTACATGCAAATGTGGTAGCACAGTATGGTTCGATTTGACTTGAGAAAGTAAAATAAAACAAATATCACAACAACAACAAAAATACATTTCATGTGTGTTGAGAAGACGAGGGAGAAGAGACAAAACTTGAAAAGGCGTGAAGTTTTGGTGTGCTATGGAAACGAGCCCAAGCACTCCTTTTATAGTGTGAGAATCTAAAAAGATAAGAAAAAAGGAGGGCTATGGTTGCATAACTATTGAAAAACGAACGGCCCGATCATGCCTCATGAACTATAACTTTTCAATTGATTTAAATATAAAATATAAATATTGATTCAAAGTATCAAACATTCTCATTGATTGTGTATTTGACTTTGACAATTAATTGAAATCCAAAAATGTTTTATGAGACATGATATGCAATTAAGTTATTATAACAATTAATTCATTTCATAACAACGTATTATATTATTAATTGATTTTAAAAAACGTATAAAAATTAAAAGTTTTATTATATTTCATATATTTTTCTTAAAAAATGTAAAATTTTATTGTATGGATTAAGCAATAATATTTTTGGTCAAAATGACTATTATAAAATAGTAATGAATTAAATATACTTTTTTAGTTTTTACTTTAAAATTTATTATTTTATTTAATTAAAAATAAAATTTAATGTTCTCTTGACCAAAAAAAAAACATTAATACTCTCAACAACCATATATACATTGAACCAGTCAAATAAAAGTTTTATAATATTTCATATCGTTTGGTTAAAAATGTGCTATCTTATTGTATGATTTAATTCATTATTTTTTGGTCAAACTTTTTTTTTTTGAAGGAATTTTTTGGTCAAACTTAGAAATGAATATTTATAAATTACTATGGATTAAATATACTTTTTACTTTAAAAATTAATATTCCTTTTATTACAAATAAAATTTAATATTTATTAAAAAAAAAAAATTAACTATCACAGATACATTGAACCGGCCAAAAAGAACTATATATAAATTGAATTACTTTTCTTTAAAAAAAAAAAAACACTGAACTAATTTCTCTATTTATAGTTTGTAATATTTTTTTGGTAACTATATATTACTTTATATAATTCTTTTTGACTGAGTTAAAACAATATTAGTATTTGACCAATAATATAATAATAATAATAATAATAATGATGATTATGTGACCAAAGTTATACGCACATAATATTATTTCAATTTCATACTTTTTTTTTACTTATTTCAATTGAATACTTAATAAAATTATACACCATAGTACCATGATAATTGTCACATATAGCAAAAAAAATTGTTTTCAAAAACTTTTCATTCCATACAATGACCGACTAATCTCGGGTACTAATCCTAACCAATAAGGGAGACAATCCTATAAAGAGAGTGATCTATAGGGGCTGAAATTATACTATTATAGGTTAGGCCGACAACGGTTAATACGTCGCTAAGTGTTACCCATGTCAGGCAAAAATTTCCTTATATTAGATTTTTCCAATTGGATGATATTATTAAGTTACTAACCTTTTCGATAATTTAAGCTCATTTGTCTACATTAATTTTTTGCATATTTAAATGTATTATTATAAACTACAATTGACATATGATATCAAATAATGTACTATGATCTATGTTATCCATTATACATTAGATGACGTATCAGAATTTAGTATGTTAATTTCTATTATTAAGAGTATTTTATCTTTATATTGTAACTTTGGGGGTAAGTTCGTTAAGAGATAAGCAAACAAGTTTGCTTTTACCCTTACAAGGGCAGTCCTTTCAAAGGCTAGTCACCGTTTCTTTGAGAGTATTTATCCTTATATTGAGTACATTTTTTATTGATGATGAGTAAAAAAAATTTGCTAAGCTAGGAGCAAGGACATGCATCAAGGGGAAGTAACGACATCCTAACTAGGTTAGCACCTCAAAGAACCCCCCTAGAACAGGTTCGGTACGGCGGCTTCTCAACCTGAAGTTGTTTCTTAATCTGTTGTTTCTACTTTTAGATAAAACCGGTGTGAATGACATCTGGGTTGCTTTTGCATCATATTCACGAATACGATGTCATAATTCCATGTCGTGTTGTATTTTCGGACTGTTGTGTGTGTTCTCATGCACAACTAAAACAATGCTTCCATCTTCATCTGGACCCACAACATGTGTCACAATAGACGGTGAGAAATTATGTTTTGGCCGCTCATAATCAGTTAATAAACTCGTCTCAACAGGTGGACCGACTAGAGAGACTGGGGGCTAGATTACATGTCATTGTGCGCTAAAAAATGTTGAACCGGTGATTCCTCCCTAGCATAAGCGGAGGAAACCAAGTCAACAGAAAAATTATGCACACCTACATGCGCAACTGAGGAGGAGAATATAACAGTCGCATCGGAAACCACCACCACCACCACCCGTGGTTCCGGACTTGATTGTTCCACTACATCTGAATGCACATCCAAGTGCCCTACTTAAGGAATCTGCTCCAAGACCAGACTAGTCAATAGAGCACCATGAGGAATGTCATCGGTCACATGTTGCACATCAAAGCTAAAGGAATCTGAGGCTATATCTATGGAGGAGCGTGTAGCCTGAAGGGTCTCTGTGTGTGCCTCTTTTTGCTAGTTGGATGCTGCAACTTCAAAAGCCTTAGAGGAACCAATACCTTCTTGATTATCCTGTGGTTTCCACCTTTGCTTTTGTCTCTGTGAGTTAACTAGTTTCTTACCCTTGTCAACCAGATGCTCACCTTTGTCCGCTTTTCTCGGATGTAACCATCGACAAGATGTTACATTATGGTCAATGGTCTTGCAATGGGTGCAAAACTCTGGCAGCCCCTCATATTCAATTGCTATTGGGAAAGCGAAACTCTCATGTTCAACCATAATTTCATAAAAAATGTCCTTGGAAAGATCCAAATCCACTAATACCCTCGCATAATGTCCAAACAATCTATTCTTAGTTACGTTATCAATGAGCAACGAAGTCCCAACATCCCCTGCAATCTCATACAGAGTTCTATCCATCTAATATTCATGTAGCAATTCCCACAGTCGAATCCAAATTTGTGTATGTATATGATGTTGTGTGTGAGTTTTAAAGTCCTTCGTCCATTCAAATAACTGAATCAATCGTGGCTTCAAATTGACTATACATGTTTCCAGTTGTAACACCCAAGGCTGACGAGGGCGGGGAGAGGTCGCCGGTGCACAAGGCATGACAATGAGCGGCTCCCGACAGCTTCTAGAGGAACCGAATCACATAGGAATGAGCGGGATCATGATGCCGTGTAGGTATGGGACTACATGGTTGAAGGAAGGCTTATCAGCCGCAATTAGAAACAAAAAGGGAGATAGGGGATCCCCCTGTCGAAGGCCTCTGTGTAAATGAAACTCATCAGTAAGGCAACCATTAACAAGAACTGAAGTTGTTGCAGTACCCACACATTCTCTAATCCATTTCCTCCACAGAACCGGAAAAGACATACCCTCCATAACCGAATCCAAATAGCCCCAATCAACGGAATCATAAGCTTTTTCAAAGTCTACTTTAAACAATAGAAGCTCTTTCTTAAATTTACGAGCCTCACCAACAACCTCATTTGCTATAAGAATACCATCAAGGATTTGGCGATTTTTAACAAAAGCAGATTGGGTCTCAGATACCACACTACTAATCACCATCCTCAATCTATTGGCTAACAATTTTGCCATAATTTTATACATGCTTCCTACCAAAGAGATTGGACGAAAATCATTAAGTCTTTGTGGATTGTCCACCTTCGGTATTAGAACAATGAAAGTAGAATTTATACCTTTAACCAATTTGCCATTGTGATGGAACTCTGACACAAACATCATATTTCAAATCTAGCCAGAAGTCTTTTATGAAACCAAAATTGACCCCATCCGGGCCTGGACTTTTAAAACTACCGCAGTCCCAAATAGCTTCTTTAACTTCATCCACTGAAAAAGGTTTCGTAAGACTCCCTCCCTCTTCCACAGATAACGTACGAAAGCGATGATTGGACACGCTTGGTCTCACCTCAGCTTGCAACATAAAGTGGTGGGCAAAGTGAGTGAAAACTGCATGCCTCACAGGATGTACCCCTTCAATCCTCGCACCATCAACCAAGATAGAACAAATGGCATTATGACGGCGACGCGCAGACAAAATTGAATGAAAGTATTTAGTATTCGTGTCACCTTCACAGAGCCATTGATTCCTCGATTGTTGCCAACATATACTAGTATTTAACCGAGACAAGGAATGAATATTAGCTGAAACTTCATGCAGTTCATCACAATCATCCGCAGACAAAGCATTTATTTCCCCTTTACCGTCTAAGGTCGCCTGCCTTTCTTTCAAAGAACTAATTTTCGCAGGCAGGTTTCGAGAGTATGACGCATGCCATCCTTTCAAGGCTAATTTGATTAACTTGAATTTTTCTCTAAGCACATATCCTCCCCAACCTTCGAAGTTCAAGGACTTCCACGAGTTGCTCACAAATTGTTTATAACCAGGTGTGTCTGACCAACATTTCAATAAGCGGGAAGGTCGAGGTCTCCAATTTTCTTCATCCACCGAAAGAAGCAGAGGACAATGATCTGATAGGCCTCTTAATTAAGCTTTGTAAACAATTAGGCCACACCAAGCACCAATCCTCGGACAATAAAAACCGATCAATTCGACTCATCGACTTTCCATCTCCTTTGTACCATGTAAAGTTACAACCACACAACAGTAAGTCAAGCAAAGCATTTTCATCTATAAAGTGATTAAGAGGCGTAAAATCCATCACACCACCATAATTTGACACTGACCGTCTTTCCTCCCTAGATCTGATCGCATTAAAATCACCACAAATACACACCTTCTTCCCCCGTAAAGCCTAAATACGTATCAATAAAGAATCCCATAACACTTGTCTATCAACACCATCACAAGGAGCATACACATTAAACAAATAAAACTCCTTATTAGATACAATAAACCGGCCATGAATGCTGAATGATGACAGTCAGTCATACACTAATTTTAGAGTCACTTTTAGTTAAGTTTTAATCTATTTTATTAGTTTAGTATTTTATTTAGAGACATTTTAATTAAATTGTAGTTTTATTTATTAATTTTGAGTCAGTTAGTTTTTTTTTGAGGGAGAGTCAGTTAGTTTATTAATGTTATTATAGCATAGTATATATAAATAAGGGAGGTGGCATAATGTTTTAGTGTCATGGGCCAATATTAAATAAGTAAAAGCCTTAGGTTGAGCCGCAAGAAGGTTTAGCATATATAAGGAGTTGCACAGTACCATGAAAAAAGGTTTTGTTGGAATTACGATTTTGGAGATTACGGCTACAGGTATCACGTTGGTTTGGAAAAAGAAAAGCTAGCACGCATCACGTTTTGGAAGACAGTATCGATTGAAAAGAAACCGAGAGCAAGGCCACCAGCAACTAAGGAACTCTATCGGTTTATTTTCTTTATTATGTTGTTTATTCCTTTAATCATGTCTAACTAATTTCTTTTGATTAAGCCAAAATGAATCTATTGTATCTGTGAATCCACGTAGCTTTTGACTCTATTGTTATCAATATAACTCAGTATTTATTCATAATTATTCTTGCTTAATGCTTTTCTTAATATCGTGTGTATGACTACTAACACTAGCTTCAATCGATTGCTTAAATTGAATTTAGGTTTCAATTGACTACTAACCCTAGTTATTGAACCGGACATAGTAATTGTGATTAACTCAACACATGAAACTAGAGATAGAAAGTTGAGAGTTAAGACTTAGGGTTAATGAACTAGAACATCGCTTCCAAAGTTATTCAATCGGTTTAAGAGATTAAAATGTTATAACTTAGGAAAGGGCTTTGAGTCAAGAGATTGATCAAAGCTAAAAAGTTAATCCGTCGGAAATACTGAAATTAAATGAGAACATAGAGAATCTAGCTACCACACTGACCAATAGACGATTCAAAAGCTTAATCATTTATTTTCCATATAATTTCCAACTAGTTTAATTTTAATTGCAATTTACTATTTTTAGCACTTAATCCAACTGTCTAGGGCAACCATAATTTTAACACATCCTTAATTTTAACGTCTTTGTCGAGTAGAAATTGAAACAGTCCCTGTGGATACGAACTTATAAATTTTATTACTTCGATTCATTTTTAGTACACACCTCGACCTCCGTCGAATCCCAGATAGTCAACAACCCTCCGAACGCCCCTAAGGATGGGCGAAAGGAAAAAGCAGCCTGTTGGCCATCCCACACCGACAAGCACACACCCTCATCACACCTTTGTAATTTAGTTTCTTGAATAGATAAAATTGACGGACGCTTCTCCATCACTAAAGAACGAACTTCCTTACGCTACTCCAAACTGCCCACCCTCACCCCTCACACTAACTCCCTCACCACCGACTACGCACCCTCAACCAAACCCTTCTTCTTCCCATTCTCCATCCTAGCCAGCACCACAAACCTATTATGAGAATCACTCAGATGAACCCCAATTGTTTCACCTATACTCCTCACATCCTCCCTCACCACTTTCTCACTCCCATGCATCACCATCCAATGCTTCCAGTCATTAGTACCTGAGTTAGAAGACGAAGTATCTACAAACACTTCCTTTGATGTCATCGTCACCGCTTTTTTCAACTTGGGGGAGCCTTGAAATTTACGCCTATATTTCTTTAAAATATGCATAACCGTTTGCCGGTCTTTAATAGGAAGCCTTGCCACTTTTTTCAAACTTAGCACCGAATGCCTCAATATCCCGTCCACTTTCTTACGCTTCTGCATGGAAACATCTGCCCGAACACCATTAGCTTTATTCCGAACCTCTTTTTTTAAAATTTTCCGAGATGATGACACGACCCCGGCTTCACTATGATGTTGATCACTTAACCATTCCAAACTCCAAGAACCAGAAACTATAGACCGATCTACCCGGGGAGGGCATGAATCCGTCCTTGTTCTTCTACGCTTACTATGTGAATCTGGCATTGTAACATCGCGTTGCTCGGCAACAAGGCCATCACTGTCCACACCTCTAACCTCCATGTGGGCTTCAAGATTCACGACTGGCCCCTGTTCATCAGCATCGTTATTCGACGAGGCACACTCAACATGATGAGTCACTAGAGGCGCTGAGAGTACCGATGTGGCAGCAATATCCATAGGAAACTCTCCCTCGGACTTTTGCTTTGAATGGCTGCTTGTACGAGGTTCAACATCTGAATCCGTGACTTCTAGAAACTCCACATCAGCATTAGATTTAACATGCCACTCTGAATCCACTAAATCCTTTACTATTTTCTCGACCAAAATGTCAGTATTAACATCAATTTCTGGATCCACTCGCCCCTCTTCCTTCTCGGGTTGTGTGTCAGTTCCATCCTCATCCTCTTCATAAAGACAAGCATCATCGCCAATATTAAAACCCCACTCCTCTATAATCTTCACCTTCACCAAGTCCCCATCAATCATAAGTTCCTCGGTACAATTAATAATCTCAAAAGAAGAGGTAGCAATCAAGACTCGAGCATAATCAAATCTCTCTTTGTCCACCAAGCAAGAATCAGTACGAAGAAATCGACCACAATCAAGAGTACACAGTTTAAAAAAAGTCTCATTCCACGCATAAATCGGAATGCTATATAGCCTCAACCATGCTCCCCTCTAAAACGACATAACTTTCTTTTCCCACCACACAAAATTGGTGAAAAAATGCTCAAAGAATTCCTTTGCATCATTAATAATTGTTGAAAATAGAATTCCTCTTTTTCTATTACGTTTAGTTATAAAATTTAGTAAATACCCCACTCAAATAATTTTAATAAATAAATCAAAATATGTCCACTTTAAAGTGAAGATTGTAAAAAATAATTGAATAAGATTTTGTTTTTATAATTGTGAGATTATTCCTACTTTAATCAGATTTAACTTTAAATTATCCTATTAAAAGGATAAAATGGTAAACATCAATGTTTAAATAAAGGATGGAATTGAAAGAAAATGTACTACACTAACATTCCATAGGGTGTTGTTTCTGAAATTCTGAGGGGCGGTTTGTTCATGCTCAATCTGCATGGAAGGATGCAAATTTGACCGTTCTCGAAGGGGAAGTTTGGGCTCTGCAACATGCTATTCAGGTAGCCATTGACAAAGTTGGCATATAGTAATTTTTGAATCGGATTCAAATACGCTTGTGGATTGTATCTCTTCCCCAACTCGTGGTAGATCCGAGTTTCATGCATTAGTTCCTCTTATTAAGCGTATTTTAATTTTACATTCTAACTTTGAGGTAAAGTTTGTTAGGCGACAAACGAACATGGCTACTCACACCCTTGCTAGGGCGGCCTGTTCTTGGACTAATCACCGTATTTTTGAGATTTGTCCTCCTTGTATTGACTCGATTTTAAGTAATGATATGCATTAAGTTTGCTTTGGTCAAAAAAAAAAACTAAAAAAAAAAATTAATATGATTAAATTAGAAGTAAAAAAGTGAAACTCATTTAGGACCATGAAGCAAAGTATATATGCATTCATTCACAATGTCAAGCAGTTATTCATCAAGAATACAAGTGACGCAAATTACTATGATTATTTCCCTTCTTCTTTGTGGGAAAATAAGGATTTTAGGGTCAGTAATCTGCTTTTTAATTTAGAATTTACAAAAGAAAATAGCACCAATAATTACCTAGGATATACATTTGAGATCGTCATGAAAATGCACCTCATTCTTCAGTAAGAAACCGTCCGGTAAAATTTTCCATCATAGAAAACTGCATATTCTCAGATGGTTTCCAATGACGTTTTCTTTGATTAATAAACCAATTGTTAATTTGCTTCTGGTCTAACCCTGTTGACTTAGCCAGTTCAATCTTATCAGCTTCCTGGATAATCATGTAAAACATTTCTCTTTGTTAATTTTGAATGTTTAATTAGTATAAAGTTTAGTAAATGGGAAATGAAATATTTACCGTAGGGTAAGGCCATTTGTAGTGAACATTCCACCATTGAAGTAATGTTTGTCTTGCTTCTTTTGGAAGCTTACCCTTCTTTTTCTTCTTTGAAAACTCCAATTTCAAAGTGCCAATATGACTTCCAAATTTGCGTAAAAGCCTATCTTTGAGCTCACGATCTTCTCCCCTTAATTGTCCATCTTGAACATCACCATCTCCTGTACTAAGATCTTCGTCTGAAGATGCACCACCATCATCTAGCAAAACAAAGACAATAGGAAAAATCATTAAGCTCAATGTTATTTGTTTCTATATCAATGTTTTTGAACAAGGTTTCTATATCAATGTTAATGTTAAAACCGTACAAAAATATACACATTTTGTTTATGCAAAATGAAATGAAGATGCTAACAAGCTCTTTAAAAAACTTTGTTAAAAAATTTACGCAAAAATATACTCTAAAAAAGGTGTACTTAATGGAGCTCTAAAAAAATGTCCAAAGATAATCTCTTAATATTTTTTTTTTGGTAACAAAACTCTTAATATTTTTAATATAACATTACATCTCACTCTATTTTTATTATTATAAACTCAATTTATTATTAAAACATTGTAAAAGTTTACCGTAAGTTCTTTTTTTTTGAAATTTTACCTAAGTTCTTTTTTTTTGGAAGGTCCATATGAACCATATAAAAAAGCAAACTTTGTGTGAATTTCATCTAATAATTAATTTAAGACAATCTCTTAATATTGATTAATATCTATAAATTAGTTGAAGACTCTTAATATTAATTTATAAACTTTGTATAACTATTTATTTGGACAAAATACTTTAATTTCTAAACCTTAAATTAATGTTTTATATTTATGTGTGTGTCCAAATTAATTTCATTTGGCCGTACCAAAGTAAGAATTGTTCTTCTATCTAAATAACTTTGTAACCTAAAATACAACAAAATTATATTTTCTCCTAAACATAAGTCAATCTACTGTAATACGTTTGCCACTCTATCATTTCTGACTTTCTTTTTTAATAATCTGATCAACTTATCTTAAATGGCGAATAGTAATGTCTAATTATATTTTCTCCTAAACATCAGTAATTAAATTAATCTAGGGATAAACTTTTGCCACTCTATCATTTCTGACTAGCTTATCTTAAATATGGAATAATGTTTAATTAGAGGTCTAGTAGCCCACGAGTAGCCATAAGTTGCTTCTGACACCCACCCAATCCGACAAGGATTTGACCGTCGCATGAGAGTACACTGTACACGTCAGATCATAGCAGACCTAGGTTGGAAAGAAAGAAAAGAAAGTGTAAAGAAAAAGAAAACATCAGTGTCAGTGCCTGGTTCCATCCATTGTCACTACTATGTCCCAATCCAGAATCACTCCAACTTCACATTCAATCAAATTGTACGTACCAATTTACCATACCATGACATGAATTTCCTCATTCAAATTTACCATTACATTTATTTATTTACTTATTTAAACTACGTTTACATTTAATTTGTGAAATGAAGACCTTGTAACATGCCAGTAGTAGCATGAGTACGAAAATTGTTCCCAAAAGCAAATGCCCAACCAAAACTATACTCTACTCTACTATCAAGAGAATAAGATAGGTTTCTTTTCCAAAGAGGGACCCTATAAAAGAAAGTGCATTTACAAAATCGACAAGTGTTATGGTTTCTCCAATGGTCTAAAGGTTAATAGCAGAAGCTCATAGTGAGAACAATAACAAACAAAGCACTAAGACAGGGTAAGACAGAGTGCGTGGGGGGGAAGATATTCATGGCATTGAACGTTCTTTCAAACGTAAAAGCTGCTGTAGAAAACAGCTTAAATTCCGGGAGTGCATGTGAAAGTTTTAATAATCTTGTATATCACCCGTTGTACACGGGATTGTTTTGTAAAAGGTTCTATAATCAGTTTTCAGTATTCATCAGAATCACTTCCTCCTCCTATTAGTTAAATATTTATAATACTACCAAACTGCATTATTATACAGTTTCCAAGGTTTTTCATTCTTGTTTCATTCCATGTTTCTAAAGAGTCCAAGTTATTTTGGAGATCCAAGAACTTGTAATTGTAATTTGTAGTAATTTATATTTTTTTTAATGTCAGTTCTAATAGTGAAATCATTTGCCTTCTAGTAAAACCTAGGTTTATTCTTTACCAACAAAAAAACCCTAGGGTTTATTTGGTTCATCAATTTCAGCCTATAGGAATAGACAAGAATTTAAACAAGGTAAAAGGAAATTAACACAAAAAAAGGCAATGTAGCAAAACGTATATAAACAGACTGCACAGAATAAACCAGTCTACTCTTTTTCTAGGATCTAAGCATATGCTCAAACCAAAATTTGGTTCTAACCATATTTTTAGGGTAAGGAATAAGGATCCACACCATTATTGATAGAATTTTTAGAGTCATAAACAATATAAATAAATAAATATACACATTTCAAAACTTGGTGGCATTGATTAGAATTTTATTTGGAAAAACTATTATAATGGAGATCTCAATAAGACTTTGTCTAGTGTATACAAGTTAGTTAATTGGTCTAGCACCCTACATAAGTTTGTTTTCTATCATTCAATCAAGAAATCATATTATATCTCATTTGTTACATTGATAAAGCTTTTTAATCCAATTATAGAAATAATCTTGTGTATGATCAAGACTTGTCTCGCTCTCACTTGACCTTAGAAAAATGAAGAAATATCTACTCCATTTTTAGTGGGCCATAACTAGCCATATCACTATTAAGAATTGTCCAAAATTTTTACTCCAATAGCAAACAACTTTAAAAACTCATATGGACCCCACTACTAACATATCCTCTCATTCAATTTATTTTTCGTAAACATATTTGTTTGTTGCTAGAATCAATGAGTATGGCAACTCTTATTTCACTCCAATGATACAAACATATTCTCTTAGATGATCTATTGTTATTTCGTCCCATCTCTTACCCATTTCGCAATGACACTAATAAACATCCCACCTTCCATTTTACAATTCTATATATGCCACAACATAAAGTAATGAACAGCCAAGGGAAGCACAAAGAAAGACATGACACATGTTTACATTCAATTGTCCTCGGAAGAGATAAGGCTCAAGCAAAGAACTTTAGAGTTTATTGTTTTTCTTTTATATGATAAAACATCGTGCATTTCTATTGAGAATGTGACTCCAACTATATTGGCTCTATCACTAACAAAATTTAATGTTTATTATTCCTTTTCACTTCAATCCTCTATTTTCTTCCTATATACAATCATTAACTTTAATCTCAAGCTACACTTTATAATATATATGGCCTGGATGTAGTACACTTTTTTGTACTTAACATGTCTTCGGTCATAAAGGAAAAAGAAACACTTTAGGATTCACATTTAGGTGATTCTAGTTGTCATTATTTAAACTTGCAATAACCCAAACTTTTAAAAGTTATATATTACCCAAAAAAACAAATCAAAATAATGAACACTAAAAATCAACCATGTCATTCCAAGTATTTCCCTTGTTATAATTATAAGGAAAATGTTAACCAGTGTCTCCGGAATATTAGTTACAGAAATAAAAATAATATGAATGTCTTGAAACTTCGGTATAAAACATTCAAAATAAAGACCGAAGAGGAGATCATTTATTTAGGGACATAAATTCCAAAAGAGATTTTCTCATAGCAGTTGAGGAAGATCAATAAATAACACAAGTTGATAAACATAGCATAGTTGTCATATAGACATTATGTTTATCAGTCAAGGCAACTTCAATTTTTTTTTAACAGAAAAATATCGGTATTAATATTAGTATTATGTTAGGGTACGGATCCAACACTTAAATTATTCATCACTCAACACTCTAAGCATCAAATAAACCTTACAGTCTTACACCCCCTAAGCACCTAAGAACTTGCTTCTCATAAACACAAGATCCAATTTAACGTCTGATTGCAGCAGAAGGACAAAAATAATAAATAATAAATTAAAAACAAAGGATTTCATATCCTCCTATCAACAATTTGATTTTGAAAGAATTTATATTTGTAAAAGGGATGATGAAGAAGAATCCGTCTATGATGCAGTCTAAAGTACTAATTTACTAATTAAGACATCACAGCTATAAACTTAAAAGGTAATTTGTACTTTCAAACATAAACAACAATATTTTCAAATCATAACCAACCTGACCAGTGACCATGCTTTACAGCATAAAATATACTCTTTCAAAATTGATATATTTAATACATCTTGTGCCAGCTTCTATAATCAGCAAATCGGTATGGGAATTGTTAACATATATATTCTAGAATCGATAAAACCAAAATAAAATCTATATAATTAAAGTTGGGTTTTGCCAAAAGACACATTTTATGAAGATGTCTTTTAGCAAGTTATTTTATAAACATTTGTTAAAAGACACCAACTAATTTTAATGAAGGTGTCTTTTAACAAGTTATTCTATAAACATTTGTTAAAAGACACCAACTAATTTTAATGAAGGTGTCTTTTAGCAAAGTTATAACTAAAAAGTGGAAATCACACGTTAAAAGACAACTTCATGGGTGGCTTCTAGCAAATCCCATTAAAGTTTATATATAACTACAAAAATAAATATGCACCCATATGCTTGTGAGTCAAAATGTGTGTGTAAGATATAGTTTTTATAATAAGAAATCCGTTAAGATCTGGAAGATATATCATATAAGAAGCAAACCATCAAATTCTAAATCAGTTGGAGTCCTTAGTTCACAATACATTAAAAAACCTTCCTTCAAACATAGTGTAATAGCAGAAAAACCTGACTACAATTTTTAACTTAATTGTTTTTTTTAATTGTACCCATGGTTTTGAAGTGCGACCTCCGACGACAATATAACGGATTTTAAGGTCTCCACAACCAAAATATCAACTGTATTTTTCCGCAATATAAAGGTTTGCAGCGTAACTGCAACCACAATTTAAAACCATGAATCTCTCCAAAAAAAAATTAAAACCATGAACTTACCAACCCAAACTGCTTTGCACTTAATTCATTTAAAGAAAATCTGACATTACTTTAGCAACATACTACAGACTATCAGCCCTTTAGACAATTCCCAAAGACTATTTTTTTTTATCAACCAACAGCATGGATCCCTTGTGGTCTATTGGAACTCGCTACATTATATAATTAATAATTAATAAAGTATGAAAGTAGAATCATTGCATGCCATTACTGTCAGATCATGCTGTGTTCATCTAATCCAAAACGTAGGAGCTTTGGAAGGTTATTATACGGTACAGTTAACTTGTATTCTTAGGACACATGTTAAGAAATCTAAAAAAAGAAATATTCCCTTAAACTTTGTGCATTTAATTCATTAAAACATAAAATATTAAATTTAATGCACGTATTCCAATACATTATTTCTATATTTAGCTTCTAAACTTGTGCCTTTAAAGCACACGTTAACCTTTCCCTTATTATATTTATCATGTGATACATCACCTAAAGAATTTATGAAATTACAATTAAGTTTCATGCAAAGACTATCTAATGAAAAAATTCGTACCAAATAAGTACTACTAGTATTTGTGTATTAACACCGTGCTATCCTATCAAAATATGTGAATATTTTAGAGAAATAAAAATATAATTTTTGAATGAGAAGATTTGTTGGCTCAATAAGAAAGATACAATGTAATTACTAAAAAAAAAAAGAAAAAAAAGATGCAATGCAAGTATAAATGAAGTTGGCACACACCTTAAAAGGGAAGTATAAATGAATTGCATGTTGATGTTCTTTTTTAATGGCAAATAGATATTGCATATAAGAGAAAAACATTGAATGCCCGTAGTTTGAGTAACACCATAGGTGACCAAACAACAGCACCAAACAAGAAAACACCATCAACTACAACAAATAAAAACAAATCACAAAAAATCTCCCAACAATTACATGTTGATGTACATGTACCATTTCAATGTTATCCATGACAACAATTTTGAACCTTTTCTGCTGCATTCTACCCACAGCCATACAACAATTTAAGCCTGAGCAATGCCCTTCTTTTCATGATAAAAAAGTTTTACTTGGACATAATATTATCACGCAACAAATTGATTTTAATATGTTTGGTATCACGTCGAACCACTATGATTTTGGAAAATCACAATGGCTCACCGTGATACAACCAAACTCACTATGATACCAAATATGAACAATAGCATTTTGAAGGAAAAAAAAAATCACTGCAACATTTGTTTCCTTGACTTACATAGAAACCAACAAAAGATAAACAAAACACAAGAAGTCATACATTATTCAACACATTGTGATCTGTGAGTATGTCATGATTTATGAATAGAAACCAACTTACTTCATTGAATGTATTTTCTGTATAAATTTTCTTAACAGAAACTTTAACAGATTAAGCATGATACGTGTGTCTATGAGCTGGAAAGCGTACAAAGTCAAAACTATAGTATATAAAGAAATAAAAGAAGAAACAATTTGATAGGTAGTAGATGCAAGAAGCAAATGGGCCATTTAAGAAAATTTGGTCAGTGTATTAAATCTAGGCCACTGTTAAGACGTTTGCAATGTCAAGTTAGAAAGTCCTTGTTGTTCATAAAAACTGATCATTATTCACGAGCATGAAGCAGATAGCTAGTGTAATAAAACAAAAAACAAATGAAAACTATGAAGAAATGAAGTGTGAGTAGTGATGCTAACTACTCAAAACTGAAAAGTACAAACAAGACAAAAATCTCTAGAGTAAAGAGGCTAGTGTAATTAAAGACCCGTGTAACTGTAAAAGAAGAAAGATTTGAATGAGCAAACACCACAAACTTTTCTTATAACAAAATCAAACATCACAGATTACATTACGGTTTAACAGTGAAAACTGAAAAGCATTCCATAAAACATTAAAACTCACATTATAACTGCACACAATTTGACCAAAAAACAAAAAAAAACTGCACACACATAGAAAGAGAGAGTGTGTGTATCTGTGTGATGTGGATGTATTAGGGTTTACCTTTTTTTGTTAATTATTTTCCTTGATTTACTTCGATATTTGTGTATACATAATGTTTAATAGTACTAGTAATTAAAAGTTAAACTATACTGTGTATACTAGTTAGATTCTCAAATCACAAAAACCAATAATTAAAGTTAAACAAAAAAAACTAACCCACAAGAGGATAAGAATTAAGAACCAAAGCACAGTTATAAACAAAAAAACATCGAGTTCCAAAACAAAACAACCACTAATAGAAAGAGAAAAAGAGAGAAGAAAAACAAACCAGAAGCAGTTGGAACTGAAGTAGCAGCAGCAGCAGTAGCAGCACCAGTGCAGAGATGACTGAGTTGAGTTTCGATCTTGTTCAGAAACGTTGTAGCTTCGTCAAAAGGTCGAGTAAGGTCTGATTTATACTTCACAAGCATGTCACAATAACTTTCCTGAAACAACCATAATCAACATCAATAAAAAGTTGCATTTAATTTATTTATTTTCAATAAAATAAAAAAAGGATTTAAGGGGGGGGGACCATAAATTCATCAAGCTCGGGATCGGCTCCAAAACACGTGGAAACAACAACGTCTCTTTTACACATATCGTTTTCTCTTCGAATCTCTTCCAATAAACTTGCAATTTCAGGAGGAGCACCAACCTAAACAATTTAGTAATTATAGAAATTTGTTAAAACTCGCACTAGTTACGATCAGATATGATATGATATGATATGATGATTCTATAACAAACTTAATTAATTTACCTTTTGACAATCGATATAAGCTTGAAGGAGACGAGGGTAATAAGGATGAGAAGCAATTTTAGCTTTCATGATATTAGATGCCACGTCATCTTGAATTCCGACGGCGGAAGAAGTTTCCGCCGCCGTGAAGATATCGTTGGATCCGAACATAGGAATTCGGTTGGTTGATGAAGTGGTGGACATGAGGAAACTGTTGTAGTCAGTTGGGAAGATTAGATTCTCCGGTGTCATCAGAGATTTGTCGCCGTATTCCACAGTTGTTGGTACTCCGTACATTTCTTCCATCACCGTGATGATGCTAAAACTCGCTTTTGGATTGGATTGGATTGGAACTTCTTCTTGCTGCTGGAGATAGCCACTACTCTTGAGGAAAAAGATAAAGTTCTCACACAATACAAATACTACTAGTAGTATAGTTAAGTAATCAACAATTCCGTATCTTTATTTTATTTTATATTATTACTTACCTCAAGACGACTCATATTATGAATGAAGTCTTCCTGCTTTTATGATAATTTGACAATGTGATAAATGGTCAAAAAAATAAATCAAGGGTAATATTTAAACTAAAAATGTTTAATTGTCATTTTAGAATAGTAAGATGAAATTTAAAAAATTGATTTTTATGAATTATTTTTTTCTATTATGTTCTCATTTTAAACCCTCGATTAATTTTTATTTTTTATCTTTTTAATAAATTTGATTCCATATATATATATATATATATATATATATCAATCCATCAATAAATTGATTTATATACTATTTCTCTTTCTAACAAGCTCCTTTTTTTTCACACATTAACTCTTTTATAAATAACATTTGTTTTTCATTAGAATTGTTCTTATAATTTGCACTTAAATTTTTTAATAATGTTACAATTTTATTTATATAATTTCTACTCTTCATGGATCTATAGTTATAAGTAACAAACGTTTGTTTTCAAAAAAAAATTTAAAAAAATAACAAACTTGAATTTTCCAAATGCATAGGATTAATTAGTTTTATTGAAAATGAGAATGAGTAATTGAGAAAGAGTATAATTGAAAAATTGTACCTTAAAATATCAAAACGACAAATAAAAAGAAACGCAAAATCAAACATCAAATGTCAGTTAAAAAATGAGGGGAGTACTATTTTAGTGGGATCTAACTAATGTTTTACTTGATAATTTCAATGATTTTATAAAAATAATAAAATAGTTTAAATAAAGAGTAAAAATAATAATTTTATAAAAATAATAAAATAGTTTAAATAAAGGGTAAAAATGAAAGAAAAAATTCAATCCATGTATTTCTTTTATATATTGGTGTAGATTATTATTTATTTTTTTAACGAAACTAAATTTAATGCATTTCATTCAAAATAATAAAATTAGTAATACATGTTGGAATGTTAATAAAAAAGTTGAAAACTAACATGACATGAGTTATTAAAACTAAAATTTGAATAACTTCATTAATTTGTATTCAATTAAACTTAAAAATTAAGCTCGTAAGATTTGAAGCTAATACATATCTCCAATCATTAATAATAATCCTATAGTATGAAACGAAGTTCATATGTCTGCAAATATTACTCGCCGTTGTTTTGGAGCCCATCTCAAAATCCATATTAAATAGCTGCAGATCATCTTTATTATTATTTTGTTTTATTTGAATAAATTGCATGATTCTACTGAATGAATATGTATAAAGTGTAAACAAATAAGGTGATGGTGGGACTCACCTGGGGCTCCCAGAAAAATTAAGGCGATGGTGATGATTAGGCAAATTACCTACTTTTGTAACAATTTAATGAACCTTAACTTTTTCAAAGGACACGCTAATTTTAGGTAATAACAGTAGTAATAAGATTTAGTTTGGTTGAAAATAGAGTTTGGACTTTAGCTTTGAAGGAGAAATAAGAAAATGTGTGGACTTACCTCTTCAAGGGTCAAGTGCTTTTTGGCTTTCTTTTCCGGTCTTTCCTACTCCTTTTTCTTTTGACATATTTTTTGGAGTTTTTTTATCTACTTTATTTGATAATTTATTTGAGCGAGAAAAAAATGTCAAGTTCAGGTGGGTGCGGGCTTACGACACTTCCTAAATTATGGAAACATGGTTTGAGTTGTCTAGACTAACTAATGATGATTGGTGGTCAATAGACAATATAGGCCTCAACCCCCACCCCTTACTTTGTGTTTGAATTGTCATTCCTTAACATGTGTCCTATCCTATGCTTTTCAAAATAAAATAAAACATGAAATATGAATGAATGAATGTTTGTAGTACAAGTACTTGGTAAGAAGTACTCCTGAAGAATTAATGAGCCTCTCATTCTCCATACTCCAACCAAACATACAATAAGTGTTGTTTGCTTAAGCATTTGTGCAACGGTTTAGATAAACTAATGAAAACAACTTATGATATACATGTGCATAAATTGTCTATGTAAACATAGTTCAGTTGATAAAGACATTGTGATATATAGGGATTGGTGTTCAAACTCTAAATGCTTCGTTTATTAATCTTAAGAAGTTAATTGATAGCAACTAAAATACTTAAAAAAAATACATGTGTATAAAGTAGTTTTTTTTAAACAAACTAAAATCGAATATATTACTAGTGAGAACACTTTATATCTAGCACAAAGAGTGCTAAGATAGAAGACATAAAGTTTAACGGTTAATTACAATGGCAAAAATAACAAATCAAACCAAAAATATTTACATGTCAAAACTCGAGCAAATTAAAGGATTAAGTCACCAATTATGATAATCAAAAGTGATAATCAGTTGGGAGTCTTGAGATGAGTCTCAACCAGCATCATGTGTGAATGTGATTTGTGATCCATACATAATTGGTTTGGAAATGATTTTAACAAACATGGAGGTGGTGGGAAAGGAGGGAAACAATTGTCGTGTTCATTGTTCATGTATCGCACTACTCACTAGTGAAAGCTCCAAAGTTTCATATTCTCAGTAGTTTGCTATTGGGACTTCGGTGCATAAACGTTTGGAAGTAAAGCAAATTTCTAGAATTCAAAAGGGTATAGGTATCTCATTCAATGACATTCAATCAGAGGTGGTGCTGACTTTGGAACCTTGGAGTATGTTCATCTTCACGATCTCGAGTTCGATTCTCTCTAGTGTCAATTTAGGTGGACTAGCTTACCTTCTTAAAAACAATTACATTCAATCAAAGGATCTGCAATGATGGAATAATTTGGAGGAACAATATCAAGTGGAGAAAGAGAAATGGAATGGGTGGATTGTTATTGTTAATCAATGATAGTGTGCTCTTTCAATATCATAGGATTGGAGAGCATAATAGATGACTCCAAAATTAGAGAGGTGATCCGGGTGGAGAAGGTAGATTTTCTACCCATTCAAGAGACAAAAATGGAAGAGATTTATAAATCTTTTTGTCACATGTTATGGGAAAATTCCAACTATGCTTGGGCATTTCATTCGTTGCTTGAAAACAACATTGAAACTCTCTCTATTTGAAATAAGGTAAAGGCAAAAAACCTTATTTACTTTTATTGGAAAAGGTTGTGTGCGAGTGTGATTGAATTTAGTAGCGAAACAGAAAAACTACTTTCTTGTTAATGTTTATAATAAGTGTAAATTTCAAGCAAATATTAGTATCTGGGAGACTATCTTAATGTCGTGTGCAGGTTTTGGCAGTGGTTTATGGTGTGTTCCAGGGGACATCAACTCTACTTAGGGAGTCGAGGAAATGAGATAGATGAGTCTTATTTCTTAAAATAGCGCCGCAAAAGATATTGTGACATTTAATCACTCTTTGGAAGAACTATATTTGGTTAACCTCCCACTTATTAGTCGCATGTTCACTTGATTTTATCCTAACAGATTAACTAAGAGGAGTGAATATCCTCTCCATTTGTAAAAATAAATGGAGGGTGATATATAGAGAAAGATAGACACACACAAAAATAGTGGGTTTCACCATCATTAATTTTTTAAAAAAATTTCAAACTTTTGTATCTTTATCTCTCCAAATTGAAGAAAAAAAAATAGAGATGAACTTAAATGGAGAGGATCCTAATTTAACCAGGAGTAGGTTGGATAGAATCTTGATATATGAAGACTGTTTAGATTTGTGGCAGACTTCAAGAGTATGGGAACTTCCAAGATATGTATCATATCATTTTATCTTGCTTCTTAGGTATAATTCAAAACATTTGGTATAATTCAGAATATTATGGGACTAGAGGAAGACAACCAACAATAGCTCTTGGCTATCTGGTAATTAATAGTGGGTTTCACCATCATTAATTTTTTATTTTTTATTTTCAAACTTTTGTGTCTTTATCTCTCCAAATGAAAAAAAAATTGAGATGAACTTAAATGGAGAGGATCCTAATTTAACTATGAGTAAGTTGAATAGAATCTTGATATCTGAAAACTGTTTAGATTTGTGGCAGACTTCAAGAGTATGGGAACTTTCAAGATTTGTATCATATCATTGTCTCTTACTTCTTAGGTATAATTCAAAACATTTTGTATAATTCAGAATATTATGGGACTTGTTACATCTGCCCACTAGAGGAGCTTGGTTTACTTGGAATAATGGTAGAGGAGGTAGAGCTCATACTAAAAGAAGGCTAGACAGAACAGTTTGCAACCAATTATGGTTAAATTTTTGCTCAGCAATGTAGAGCTGTCAAAGCGGGTCGGGGCGTAAGGGCCGGCCCGTTTAACCCGATTAATTATAGGGCTTGGGCCTTAAATATTGAGCCCGAATTTGAATAGGGCTTTTTAGCCCGGCCCTAAAAAGCCCGGTACCCGTTAGGGCTAACCCGAACGGGCCGCGGGTAGCCCGTTAGCCCGCATAACAAAAAAAAATCCTATAAATTATTTATATTTTTCAAAATATTCTTTACTTAGTTGATTATAAAGTAAAAAAT
>Ga0228710_1001045_pt1 | contig 39835 bp, 18 predicted proteins | sample MedpolnodulmetaG_FD_177995 | JGI IMG/M metagenome (GOLD analysis project Ga0228710, IMG submission 177995) | Root nodule microbial communities from Medicago polymorpha collected in Santa Monica, California, United States - pink nodules | ecosystem: Host-associated > Plants > Roots > Nodule... | reverse complement strand
ATAAGCATAGTATCCTAGACGGTAGCAGGTGGGCGTTGGTATAGGTTTTATGACCTATACCAACGGCTTTTGAGACCTTTACCAACGGTTTCTGCCGTTGCTAAATGGCAAGTTTCTTGTAGTGTGAGTAATATTGTCGGGCAATCTCATGTGCACAATCCCTTGCCCTTGGATGGGGGACCACGACATTAAGAGTATCATGAGGAGGGTCATTTCTAGCGTTTTATGGGTCTTAGTCATTGTATGAGAAAATGACATGTTATATAATATTGTTGATATTAAAATAAAAGTAAATAATTATATTTACGTTGTAAATATATTTTAGCTTACTCTCGAAGTTACTTAGGATAAAATATTATGTACAATATTCCTTTTGTACATATTCTAGCTTAGTCTTTAAGCTACTTAACTCTTGTATAATAAACTCTCCGTAGTGCAATTAAGTCACAACGGTTTTTATCATACGTATCTCTTTTCGCTCTTATTCAACGGTATTTGGAGCCTTTTAACAGCAAATCCAAAACCATGTTTACCTGATGGACCCACCGTCCTTCAGTGAGAAATTTTTTGACAAACCGTGTTTCACAATTTTTTCTTTTTTTGATAAATCGATATAAATTTTAAATAACAAAAATTGTTTTTTTACATAAAAAAGTGAGTTGAAAATGTGGGTTTTTCCTTTGCGTATAAAAACGTGGGCTAAAAATTGTCTTGTTAGCACCGTTAGTTAATAGACAATCATGTAGGAAATATTATTTTACTCCCTCCATTTTAAAACAAATGTCGTTTTAGTAAAAGAAATTGTTTTAAAATGAATATCACTTGCATTTTTAATGTAGAATTATTGCTTTACTTCCAATTATACCTTTCCTTTAATTAATTGAGTGTTTATTACTTTCAAAGCATTACATCAATAGTCAATAAAGTTAGTTTAGTAAAATAGTCATGACATTTAATTTATGTGTAAGAACATTAACTTACACTCGTTTTAAAAATCGAATGAGTATATGATTATTAAAAAATTATTTATTTGTAACAAAAAAGATTATTGTTCCCCCAAAAAAAATTATTGGTTTTCCTAAAAAAAAAATGTGTTTATACGTTGGCAGAAAAAGTTTGATTATTAAAATTAGCTGAACCTAAAAAGTGGTTACGCGTGGCAGCAGAATGGAGGGGTGGGACCTAGAACTAAACCGAAGTACCTCGAAGGTTACTGAGGCCGAACCAAAACACTTATATGGACTACTCTACCTCCACGCTCCATTAAGTGTCACGTGATTACAGTCTAGAGGTCAATATTATGGAGCTTTGAAACTTAGGCCTCAGTCCACATAGTAAGGGAGCTTGAGAATTTACAAGATTAAAAAGGCCACATTCATGCAAGCCTACAAATAAAAAAATCAAAAGGCTCCAAAGCCCCAAAATTTCTATAAACATTTTTTTTTAAAAAAATAACAACTTTTTTTAGTGGAAAAAAACTTTTTTTTTACCGAAATTTTTTTTTACCGGAAAAACTTTTTTTTTTATCAGGATTAATTTTTTTTACCTTTATAGTGGGCCTTTTTTAAGCCCACAAATAAATAGATTTTAGAGTGGACTTGACCCCAAATATTTTGTTCAATTAGGGAGCTTTAGTTTAGTAGACTTGGTGAGGACTTTTTTAAATCGACTTTAAAATTTGATTGGTTTATTGTAAGCTCACAAGTGTCGTACCGACGTGTGGTTCAATTAATGAGGGCGTGAACGGGACTTGACTGAAAGCAACTTAGAATGCGACACTCTTTTTTTTGGAAATAATTTGCCATGTAGGGCCTCCCCACGTTGTTAACTTTTTTAACATTTTATTTTATAAAGAAATTAGAAATTGCTAGCTAAACACCATGAAAGTTGATAAATTTAGCTAAATTAAGAAGAACAATGTATAATGTAAAGGTCCGAAGTTTAAACAACGGCTAAACAAAATCAAATATGATAATATTGTATTAAAAATTATACATTAAATCTTTTATAAATCTAAAATTTATCATTTTAAATTTAAATATTTTTATTATAGCATCGTTTATCAATGCTATTGACAATCAAATTAAATTATATTAAATTACAACTACAATTTTGATCCAACTCTTGCGTGAAGAAAATTAAACTCAATCCATTTTTTTGTACTTCATAAATTCTTGTGAAATGATATTTGAACTTTTAACTTTTAAACAATTTTATCTCATATACTCATATTATGTTATTATTTTTTTTTCCTCACTATTGATTTTGGCTAATAAAAAAATATTAAAAGAAAGTTGTAACAAAAATTATATGACAAATAATTGTATAAATAACATTACTCTAAATTCTTTCACGAACATTAATCAACGTTATAGAAACGAAAACTTTGTACTATAATAACGTCTCTAAAAAAACTTGTATTTGTAACATGTTAACAATTTTTTTCTTTCAATTTTGGTCCAATATATTTTGGCAAGCAAAAACCTTTAGAACTCCTTATCTACTTATATAATTAAAGGTTGAATAAATTTTTGGTATACATACATACATAAACTTTCTTTCGTTTTTATTTCTTACAAATATTTTCTAATTTCAGTCACGTTTATAAACAAATTTATTTTTCAGATTCATTAAATAATTGATGTATCTGAATTATAATATAGTCCAGACACATCACTTATTTAATAAATTTAAAAAAACAAAAGTTATTTATGAATATGACCGAAAAGAATATTCTTTATCTTTCTTTGACAAGAATTATACCATTTATTTGAGAGCTACGAAAAAAACATTTAATATATGCATTTTTTTTTCCCGGTAAAGACATTTTCATTTAATATATGCATATACTGATATGCACTTGTAATGTTAATATATGCTTATACATTTGTTGAGATTAAATGGTCACGAGTAATGTTAATGTCATTTTGTCTCCGTGAGCTTAACTCAGTTGGTAGGGACAATGCATAATTTATGCAGGGGCCGGAGTTCGAACCCCGGACACCTCACTTCTCCACATTTAATTGTGTGAGCTCCAGCCATTAGGCTAATAGACAAAAAAAAAATGTTAATGTCATTTTTATGGGAAATGCTATCAAGTGTTTTGAGACATTATTTAACCAACTAAAAAATTATAAATAAATGATGTGTGCATGTGAGGTCTATTTAAAGAGTCTTTACTACTTTCTCCGTTCCACAATATATGATCTATTTGACAAAAAACAACATTGATTTAACATATTTTGATCATATTTTTCTACTAATTCACAAAGATAAATAATATCATGTAAGATGTTGTTGAATTCGTCTCGATGAATATTTTTAAAATATTAATTTTTCATAATTTTTTTTAGTAGAGAGCTGAAGATATCAAAGATAAAACATATGCATTGGTATGTGTGTCGGAGTCAATTAGATCATCTAAAATGGGGTGGAGGGAGTATACTACGTTTGTGGATGCTCTAAATGTTATAATTTTTGCATGAAAAGTTTTGTACTACCTCCGTCCCTAATTATATGACCCTTTTGGTATTTCCAAATACATTAATTAATTATTTACAAACTTACCCCTATTTATTTTATATCATTTTCTTCAATCAGTATTAAATACTACATTGAAAACATGCATTATTCCTCTCTCTTAAAGGTTAGAATTGTAAATACAAACAAATTTATTACTACTTTCAATTTTCTTAATTCCCGTTATTTTTCTAAAAGGGTCATATAATTAGGGACGGGGGTAGTAATAGTTACTTTTACATCTTGTTGACTTATGTTTTCAAGAAAAAAATTTCTTATTATGAATTTCTTAAATAATGTCTTTAAGACATTTGTCAGCATGCCTCCACTTTTATTTAGCTAGACGTCTGTGTATATGTTGTCAATAACCCATTCTTTGATAACCTCAATGGATCAAACAAGGGGCGGAGCTCACCCGGAAAAATTAAAAAATCAACGACGGTAGGTCTACTTTGCGAGATTTTATACAATTTTGCTATGATTTTAGTTTTCGGCAGATCCAAATCTCTACTAATTGGTTTAGTGGCCCACCTTAAAAATTAAAAAATTAAATCTTACGGGTCTATTTGGCAAGGTTTTAAACAATTTTTCAACGGTTTAGGTTTTCGACGGTTCCAAAAGCGACATATGTGATTTTTTTTTCATGCTTGGACTTGGCTGATTAGTGGAGGTTTACGGACCTTCTAATTTTTGGAGGTTTCAAATCTTTTTTTATTGTCTTGTTAACTGAAAATTTCCCCAATTAAGAGTTATATAAAAAATTCATAATTGATTTATTTTTTTAAAAGCATCCACCCAAGCTTTTTAATGCTGATTACTACTTTAATTTTATGTTTGCATATTATTGTTTATAGTTTATAGCGGCCTATCCAGACTATTTTTTCTGGCTTTGCCACTGGATCAAACTAACAATTATTTTAAGTAAAATAATATTTTGACATGACACATCGAAGAAAAAAAGAAGAAAGAATAATGTGATTGATATGATATGTTAATGACGCTATAGAAAAAAAGATAAAGATAAAATTATATGTTAAATGAGTGCAAGTGAATTTGGGATGTCTAAATAATATTTTTACCCTTATTTGAATTATTTTGTTTGACAAAACCCTTATTTGAAAATTGAAAGTGTGAAAAATAAAAATAAAAATATATAATCCCTCAAATATATACACACACACATATATATATATAAATCAATTATGAATCAAATAGATCATAACTCTTTCACAAACCATTTTTACCAAGTATCAATTACCCTGTGTTTGTTTCAAGTTATATTTGTTGATTCTCGGAAATAAAATGATAGGAATATATATGCCTATATCTGTTACAAGTTTACTAAATTTTATTCGCAGGTATAAAATATTCCTGGAAATAGAAAAATTTTCCCAAGGAAAAGGATGAGAATAAAGTTCCCATGGAGATGAGAATAAATTTATAAATAGTTACCTATTATAATCCCTATTTTTATGGTTCCTAGGAATATTATAAAATTAACCAAACATATTTTTTCTAAATACCTTGTAATAAAATTCTCATCTTCATATTCCAGAAATGTTATTCCTAGAAATAAATTTGATAACCTTGAAACAAACACACCTTTGATTATTGTAAATCTTTCAGAAAACGGCGTCGTAAAGACTTCTCGCACACACTCGTAAGTCATAAGTCACGCCACTCGCACGGTCTTCATTCTGTCTGGACCATTTCCGAATCTTGGTATAAATTCAGTGTCTTCTTCTTCTTCTAAACTTTGACTCACCCCATTCTCAGTAAGTTTCTTCTATTATTATTATTATTATTATTATTTCCATTTCTAAATTAATCCTTCCTTGTTGCATTGTTTTAAATTTTATGATCCTTGGAAGAACAATACGGATTTTATAATTTTTGTCATTTTGTTGCATGAAACGAATAACACTCGCTGAATTTATAGTTGTTTACAATATCAGGATAATGTCTGCTACTTTTATTCACCAACCTGCAAGTCTTTATGGTTGCGGGAGCATTGATGTCCCTGCTGGCGGATCTTCTAGATTATTCCCCAAATTACTCTCACCGCGATTTAGTTACAATCATAAGTTGCACCCTGTTCTTGCATCAACTTCTCCTGTTGATCACACATCAAGTAAGGAACCTATTCTTTCTTCATATCAAGTACCGGAGAGTACTTTGATATTGATTCGTCATGGCGAGTCAATGTGGAATGAGAAGAATTTGTTCACCGGATGTTGTGACGTGCCTTTGACTAGGAAAGGAGTAGAGGAAGCCATTGAAGCTGGCAAGAGGATAAGTTATATACCGGTTGATATGATTTTTACATCCGGGCTAATCCGAGCGCAGATGACTGCTATGCTTGCAATGACTCAGCATCATGAAAAGAAGGTACTGATTCCATTTCTAGAAATTGTAAGTTTCTTGATCAAAGAAGGTTCTTTATGTTGAAAAATGCTACGTCGTGTAATTAGAAATAGTGAATTGTCGGTTAAATTTAAACTTGACAGTTGATGTTGCCTACATGTTTTTGACTCATGTGATTGGTATCATGAAAAATGCATAGAAGAAAGTTACTTTGCCCATTTAAGATGACATTCATTTTTGTCAATTGTATATCTTTGTTATAAGCCAAAATAAAGTTCCATGGCTGTAGCCAAAGAAAAAGGGGACAAACAAACTTATGTGTTTTCTATGACCAAAATACTTGGTTTAGGTTTGCCAATGATGCAATGTACATTCAATAATTTAAATAGTTACTGCTTGTGGCCTGCTTATAAATAAAACCATCACCTGCACAACTGTTTAGCGGTGTCTACCAATACTTATTTAAAAATGGTTTACTCTATAGGTTCCTATTGTCACGCATAACGAGAGTGAACAGGCAACAACTTGGAGTCAAGTATACAGTGAAAGAACCACAAAGCAGTCCATTCCAGTTATAACAACTTCGCAGTTAAATGAAAGAATGTATATGGCTATGCCTATGTTCTTGTTCATAGTATGTTCAATGAGTTTCAGAAGGATAGAATGTCATTCTCTATTCTACGTCTACAGGTACGGGGATTTACAGGGTCTTAATAAGAAGGAGACTGCAGAAAGGTATGGGAAGGAGCAAGTGCACGAGTGGCGTCGAAGTTATGATATTTCACCTCCCAATGGCGAGAGCTTGGAAATGTGTTCACGGAGAGCTGTTGCCTATTTCAAGGATTTTGTAAGGATGTCAATTTCCTTATTTCTTAACGTCAAAGTGTTATATTTGATTTGTTTATGTGGATTAAAATATTTTAAATTGCTAAGAGAGATGATGTTGAGAAGAATGCATTGTAGATTGAACCACAGCTGAAATCAGGAAAGCATGTGCTGGTTGCGGCTCATGCAAACTCATTGAGGTCTATTATAATGTATCTGGACAGATTGACCTCTCAGGAGGTAGCATCTTGCCGTTCTTTTGATTTCCACCATCTCATTTTTTGTGTGTGGGTATTAATTGAACCAGGATTCATCTTTACTTTACTTCTCTGTTAACAAACAGGTCACTAGTTTAGAATTGTCAACTGGCATACCGTTGCTTTACATATATAAAGAGGGGAAGTTTAGTAGCAGAGGAAGCCCTGTGGGACCTACAGAAGCTGGTGTTTATGCATATACTCAGGTATCATTCCTTAGCTTGATTTTTACTTATGTTAGTGGTAGCTGGATTGCCAGCTTCTTAAATGTACAAAGGACCAAATCTTTGCGAGAGTCGGGCATATAGGAAAAATGAAATTACTATCTGTGTAAGTGCTTGGATCATATGGATTAGTTCCGCAGGAGCTTTTGTTCTATTTTTAAGTTGGCAAATCATTGCCTATGTACATGATCTGCATTGATTTCTCAGATTTTGTTGTCATTCCGTTTTCTTATTTATAGGAATTAGGAAATAAGCGGCGTGCTAATACAAATCAAAATGATTTGAAATCTTCCAATGGGCCTGCAGCTCAACTGGCATCAGTCCAGTTTTTGATCTCTAACTCCATGCACTACCTAGGTCCTCACACAAACGCGCGCGCACACACACACACACACACACACACACACGCACGCGTACACTTCGGAATCTCACCACAAATTATATAGGAGATTTTAGTTCATTTTATTTTATTTTTTGGTTTGAAAGCTGGGAATCTTGTCCATATTATTACAATAAGCAGTTTTCAGCTCAAGTCTTGAATCGAGCTTATTTACATTTTTTTGGAGACAAGCTTTGGAACCACGTAATTTTTGCTTTAAGTAGAAGTAAGATGAGTTATATGGAATGTAATATGTTACGCAGAAAGTAAACTAATTCATAGAGTTAAAATCCGAGACTATGCAGAATATGGACATGTAAAGAGGAGAGGGATGTAAAATAAAGGATTCAGATAAACCGGATTAAATAGAGGAACACTTTGGGTGTTATATGTGATTGAAATGCGGCCATGTAAAGAGTGATGTAAATCATAAGATTCAAGTAAAGATTAAATGGATGAACACTACACATTATCAAGTGTTATTTCTGATAGAGATGCGGTCACTCAAGTTTAAAGAATTTTTTTACCACGTGAGTATAAGACCTGTGATATTGTATGTGATTGAACTTTAGGTGATAAAATCCAAAAAGAAAATAAGCTCGATGTTGCAGAGATGAGAATGTTATGTTAGATAAGTAAACATGCAGTGATATAAGACATGATAGGATTATGATTGAGTGTATTGGAGAGAAAGTAGGGTCCAGGGCAGGGGGTAGCTAGAGCATGATATGAAAAGATGGTAGACTCTCGTATTTTGTGGTTTGGGTCTGCGTGGAAAAGACATGTAGAGTCCTCTTAAATTTTACTGCTTTTGTGTGTGTTTAATTTTATGATGTTTTCACTTGTGCCATATTTTCCTTGTATGTCATATGAAATGGGTATAATATGGCTATCTGTTGAGTGTTGACATTTGAGAATGATTATAGTCTGTTGAAAAACCGTATAATCATTTTCTTTGGGATTCAACAAGACCTTTTTGTTTGTGTTTGGTTGGTTATAGTCTACATACTGACTAATGATATGTTTTTGGTAGTCATCATCGGATCATGTCTTTATTTATTTGTTAATGCTGTAAGTTGTCATTTGTGTCTGCAGAGCTTAGCTGTTTACAGACAACAGTTGGATGAAATGTCACATTGAAGTTATTGATCCTACTTCATGTGAAAGATCAATACGGTATGTTAAAATACAGTGATGCTATAATGAATCCCTAATATCCAATGTTGTCTATACATGATTGAATCTAAGCTTGATCAATAATCTGAATTTTAATAACTGAGTATGCTCGTGTATATTTGCAGGTATAGTGGCCTATATTCCTTTTTGGAACATGTTTTCATAGTTTACTTTCTGGGTTTGGCTGTTCTGATAATTAACTTTGTCTTTTCGTATGCCCTTATAACCCATTCAAAATTATCGGAAAGAATTTATCAATCCTGAACAATTTCAAATCTGTGGTGGCAAAAGAATGGAAATCTTGATACTTTTCTGCACCGTAAAGATGCACAGTCACCTCAAAACAATTTTGTATGGAGAGTAGTGAAAAACAAGTAAGATCATTAATATGGGTCTAGAATTTGTGTCTGAATAGAAGTGATCATATATCATAGGTATAGCTGGACCGTTTTAGAACTTACATGAAAATGAATTTACGGTTGAAAAATGAAAACAATATCCTGTCATTTATAATTTGACAAAAGGATTGTCCATTTCCTCAGAAAGAAAAAAAAAAGGATTGTCCATTTGTTGCCTCTCATCATCATATATATGCTCATAGTGTAGTTTAGAAGGAGAAAATATTTGAAGAAGAAATAAGAAGTATGCATCAATGGTTGATAGTATATTTACACGCATAACACATCAATGGTTGATAGTATATTTACACGCATAACGGATCATGGATGGTTACAAGATCAACCATTGATTTTCTTATTTGACTAACCGTTCATTTTAGAGGATTCAAATCTAAGAAGGATCGGTTAATTTCGATGTCATAAGTATTTTTCTTGTTGATAAAAATTTGACAAATTTTATAATATTTTTGTAAAAAAGAGATTAAGGTCAAAAGAGAAAGAAATCAATGATACTTTTATTTTGAAAGAAATTGAATATTTTTTTGTGATTTTTTAGCAGGAAAAATTAAAACATTTGAAATAAATATATTGTTTATGATAATTTTAAGTTGGAAATGGTAAGATGAATTTTAACAAGAAAGGTAGCAGGGGTTAATTATAATGAAACACTTTATTTTAAAAAAAGTTTTAGATACTATTTAAAAAATTATCCGGGTTTAAAATATTTAAAAAATTATCCGGGTTTAAAACTGTAGTTAATGATTAAAGGAATCAATAGTGTAATTATGCACTTCAGTAAATAAAAAAAATTGTGATTGTGCATTTTGTTTATGGATATAAATAATTCCTAGCATGTAAGAGGAAGATATGTCATGGCATAATAAAGAAACATGTCGTATAATATATATTTCTTTGTTTATAAAAGAAATTAGAGTATAATATATATGCTTTAATATTGTAAAATTTGATGATTAAGACTTTTTTAGCGATTCTTGTAATACATTTTTTTTTATGAAGCTTGTAATAAAAGTTCGGTACTTAGAATAGAGAAATTTTATATTCCACCATTCACTCATGAATTTAGAGTTCATATGGTGACTAGGAAGAGCAAAGATAAGATAAAATAAACTTGTTTTCTCAAAAAAGTAAAATAAACTTCTAACGGATTTGTTTTAATGGTTAGATTTTCCACTCACATCGTCTTTGAAACTCTGACTATAGTTTGAGTCTGAAATTTTTATTGTAAACTTTTAATGAGTTTTGTGGTTCTTTGTGACTTTACATGGGGTGTTCATCCCTTATCTCAATTTTTTCTCTTAAAAAACCACTTTTTTTTTTGTCAAGTAGCCTAGTGACTGGAGCTCACACAATTTAATTGTGGAGAAGTGGGGTGTCCGAGGTTTGAACCTCGACCCCTACATATAAAATACAATATCCCTGCTAGCTTGAGCTAAGCTCACGGAGTTGAAAAAACCACTTTTTATTATCTTATTATAAAATAATGACCATTAATTAAATAGTATATGATGAAAAAGCCAAAACTGAATAAATGAGTTGTGGAATTTCAATATATAAATTTGGGTATATATTTTATTTGTGAATATATTTTTTTTGGACCTAATTTTCAAAGTGTGTAATATGATTTATCTATTTTGTGACCTGTTTACAAGTTACAACGGTTTCATAGCACTTTATGGCTCCCTATCGCCCTCAACCTTTAGTGCTCCGAAAGCCCTGCCGCCAAAATCTCATCCTTTCAAAACTGAAACACAAAAACAAGATTAATCACATTCACATCTAAACTAGTTATTATTACCAAACCAAAATTCAATCCAATTACAAAGAAAAAGAACAAATATTATTCTGCATATATTCTTGTTAAACACTAGAATCTAACACACGTACACATTGTTTTTTTCTCATTATTGTGAGAAATGTGATAAACCAAGATCAGAAATATCATAATGCATGCATGCATGATTGAATTAATATGAATGAATGAATGTCGTCGTCTTCATCTTCTTCACGTTCCAAATCAAATGCTAATTCTGAAATGACCAAAGCTAATAACAACATTTCCCTCAGCCCAATCCACCACTCCTACAGCACTACAAACACCTCGCCCGACAATAGTGTCAAGAATGAGAAGAAGAAAAAGGTTCTTTTTTCTTACTTTTTTTCTTTTGAAAATTCTTTCATTGTATTGTTCCAATGTTGTAGTTGGAAAATTGTGTTTGTACATTGTTGTTGACCTTTTCTTTTTAAAATTTTGTAAAGTCTATCTTGCCGAAGATTTTTGGATCAAAGCGAAATGGGAGAGGCTCAGATGAAGATGCACTCAAATCAAATACAGAAGGAGATTCAATTTCAATTAGTTTTGGTAGTCATTACATTGCTTCTTAATTTCCCTATAATAATCTCTTCATTTGCATGTTGTCACAGTTGGTTTCCCTTTAATTTAATTTAATTTTTCTTTAAATGTTTTGTATTGAAAGATTTGGAGAGGAAGATTGAAACCAGAAGAAAAGCATTTCTTGAAGCTTCCCCCATCATGAGAAAAAGTTTCTCAGGTATATGACTTTTTTTTATGCAATGCGTTTATATATTTTATGCATAACTGTTGTATTGCAATGTTAATAATGTTTATATCATTTTTTTTATTATGATATAATAATAATGATATATAATGTTAATATCAGCATATTTAGTCAAAAACAATGTTAATATCAGCATATCCGATTTTGCGCCTTTTGTCAAACAAGACGAAAATTTTCTCATGTAATCTTGTATTATTTTGGTAGCTTACCTAACAACAGTGATATTTTGGTTATCAATAGAATTTTTTCCTTTTTAGGGGTGGATCAAAAGGGAGAAAATCAAATTTTCTGGTTTGATATTGACCTTAAGCTACCCTTGTCTTTATCATAGTGGCTGTATTGTATAGTATACTCTTTCAATTATAGATTTGGTTAGGATATGAAGACAAAGTAAACCATGATTTTAATTTATTATTATCAACTCACAGAAAGGGAGACTAGCCCTGGGATTGAAGGCTTAAATTTGTCAAATTTTGAAAGGCCTATGGCTCCAGAAAATGAAATTCAGAGTTTCAGGTATGTGATTTCATTTTCAGTTACACATAGTATTTGTTTGCATATATACAATAGTCAGACTCAGTTACCATGTTATTCATTCTTATTCAGGGTCTTTGTAGGAACGTGGAATGTGGGAGGAAAATCTCCAAGCTATGACCTCAACCTTCAAGATTTCTTGCTGGTCGAGGGTTCTGCCGATATATATGTCTTAGGGTACGAATCGACTCACAAGTTCACAAGAGCACAGTGGTTGTGCTTGAAAATTCATGTTCTGTGTATATGCAAATGCAATTGTTTCTATGAATTTGTTTTCATTTAAATCATTATTACAACTTGATGTTACCTGAAATACTTGGTGTATGTTCAGATTTCAGGAAATTGTTCCACTAAGTGCTGGAAATGTTCTAGTAATTGAAGACAATGAACCTGCTGCAAAGTGGCTAGCATTGATAAGTCAAGCACTAAACACACCAAAAATTGATTTCAGTGATTCATCTGATTCAGGAGCTGGATCCAAATCAAAGTCACCAGCAAGTCTACATTTCTTTCAAAAGCCATCTCTTAAAGCTGTCAGTAGAAGTTTCAGAGCAGAAGGTAGCAGCCTCCTTAAGGCTTGCAATTGTCCTATGGAGTCTCCATCTAGAGAGCGACGTAGGGTTAGAAAATTTAGTGATCCTATGAGTAAGTTAGATTCTGAGATTCACGGTGAAAGCAGCGTGGAAGAATTGCTTTCAATTGCGGAAATTCCCTCTTCTCCTGGTCAATCTAAATACTCTCTCATATCAAGTAAACAAATGGTTGGAATTTTTCTCACCATATGGACTAAGAAAGAGTTAGTACCTCATATTGGCCATCTTAGAGTAGACTCTGTTGGGAGAGGAATCATGGGTTGCTTAGGTAACAAGGTAAGCAAATAATCCTTATATATTATATAATTCAACATTTTACATAGCTACTAACATATCATGAAGCCGGCACTACTAAAAAAGTTGAATTACTAACAAAAACTAGAGACAGGAAAAATTAAATTAATCTCATTACTAATTGATTGCAGGGGTGTATATCAATGAGTATGTCATTACATCAAACGAACTTTTGTTTCGTATGTAGTCACTTGGCTTCTGGTGAGAAAGAAGGCGATGAGGTGAGGAGGAATTCTGATGTAGCTGAGATTCTTAAAGGCATACAATTCCCTAGGATTTGTAAGAATCCATACCGTCGAGCACCAGAAAAGATAGTGGATCATGAGTAAGTTATCACACACATATGTATCTTTGACTGGCTTATCAAAATACATGTACTTTTTTACTTATATGTAAGATCGGATAGACTACATGCCTTTTGAATTCTAATAACTTCTAGCTTTTTTGCAGTCGAATAATATGGCTAGGAGATTTGAATTATAGAGTGGCTCTGAGTTATGAAGAAACAAGGGTTCTGTTGGAGGATAATGACTGGGACACTTTGTTAGAGAAAGATCAAGTGTGTCCCTCCACTCATATATACATACATAATAAAACAATTCATTGTGCATGAGTATATTTATTGATAAACTTGCTTTTCATTTTTATTCAGTTGAACATAGAAAGAGATGCAGGAAGAGTTTTCAGTGGTTTCAAAGAGGGAAAAATAGTGTTTGCACCAACTTACAAGTATTCACATAACTCAGACTCTTATGCTGGTGAAACTGTTAAATCAAAGAAGAAACGTCGAACACCCGCATGGTATTTCACGTTCTTATTCTTACTATTCAACAATTTTTGCTTCAACCCAATATCACATGCACAAAGAAGCAAAAACTTAAGATATATTAATTAAAAACCGTAATCATTGATAATATTCTGTTATTGAATATTTTTCAGGTGTGATAGGATACTATGGCGTGGTAGACGAATTGAACAATTATCATACATCCGCGGAGAATCAAGATTTTCTGACCACAGACCTGTTTGTGCTGTCTTTTCTGTGGGTGTCGAAGTAAGAAGCAGAAACAATAGGTTCAGAAAAGGATATTCCTACGCAAGTCCGAGAGTTGAATATGAAGATTTCATACCTCAAAGGCATAGTTTCTACGATTATTAATTCAAACCTCAAAAATCAAACTTGTATATTTTTCCCTTAGTGTCTATATAGAAGAAATGATTTTTCACCTCGCTTTTATTTCCTTTCTATTTTTATCCCACACTCAAATTAACAATATAGTAATGGGTAAGCAATGAGGGTGATATTCTTTGTCATGACAGTCAGAGATTGATGTAAATAGAGTTGAATCATTCATTGTGACACAACCATGAAATCAAGAGAAAAAGAAACTTGGTATTAATTTGTATAAACGGAAGGTAGCAGCGTGTGTTACGTATCAGGAGACAGACCCTACTTATTTAAATCATTATTTTCTATCTATTTAATAGTGGAAAGTAAGAAAATCGACATGCAGCCTTGAGCTTGGATCATTTGCGGCCGTCCAACCGTATCGTACTGGACTAGATGACCGCAGAGGATCCGAGATAATATAAACAAGCTAAACCTCAAGCGAGTTACATATCAAGAGACGGTCCCCTACTTATTTAGACCTTTATTTTCTATCTAATTAAATGGTGGAAAGAAAACAAATTGGCATGCACTTCGGAGCTCGGATTATCTGTAGCCGTCCAGCCAAATCTTAGTGGACTGGAGGCCGTAAAGATCCGAGTTCATCAGTGAGGTAAACAAAAGAACTTAATCATATGTCAAGTCCCAAATTGAGGCTGCTTCATGACTTAATGTGGTCTCTTGCGCTGGATTTTGATTCAAGTCCACGTTATCTCTTTCCAAGTCCACTCCCATGTGCAATTCAAGATCTTGCATGCTATTTAGCCAAAAGCTACCATAATCTTCTACTGTCATATCCACAATCTCTTTCGACTCATTAACATTCTCAACAAAGCTATTATGATCCTGATTCTGTTTATCATTATCCCCTGCTATATCCATATTCAACCAATCATCTGACAGAAAATCATGGAAGGGAACATGTCCTTGTTCTGTTCTGTAAGAACAGATTGATTCATGGTTCACCCTTGAACTTTTGTCTGAAAATCCCATGCACAAATCACTTTGTGGACACTCAGCATATTGACATGAGTATAGTACCTTATCAAAATCAAAATCAGCATCTAAATCAAACTCACCCTTTCTCTTCTCAGTGCTACCACATTTTTCCAAGTGATCCAAATCATGTTTAGTACTACTAGAGCTTTCACCTTCTTCTGATATCTTGAGGCACTTTTCAGTGAGATGAAGCAAAGCTTGTTCTTGGTTCATTACTTTGGACCAAGTTGCACTATCTTTAGCTGTCATCTTATGTTGCAAAGTCTTTGATTGAGTCACTAACCTTCTCACTTTATCAACATCAGGAGACAAGTGTTTGATGATTGCAGCCAACACAGAAACTTTCCAAGCCTTTTTCAAATCATGAGGTTTTTTATAAGGTGGTGGGCCATGTTGTTCTGACAAACCACCTTGTTGACCCCACCACTGTTCTGTTCCATTAGGCCACCATGGAGGAGCCAAACCTATTTCAAGAGGGAATCTTCTTTGTGGTGGTACACAGTGTTGCATTAGAGCTGAAAGAAGAGAACCTAAAGTAGTATCTTGCAAGTCATAAAGTAAATGCATATATGATGAAATTGGATCTAATAATTCCAACTCTTGTTGATTTTCTAAGAGTGATGATGGTAAGTATTTGGAAACTGCAGCTGGTGCATTTTGACTGAATTTGACTTGTTCTTTCCACCATTCACGCAAGCTTTCTGAAGAACCAGTTACTGGTTTTCCTTTTTCTAGGACAATACCATAGACAAAACCTTGAGCTTTGCATATTGTCATAATCTTCATCATGTATTTGAGGATTGAATCTTGTGCTCTTGACATTTTTTTCCTTCTTGATGCCTCATCTTTTGCTTGTTGGTTTTGTTGATCATCTTTTTTACCTTTTCCCTTGAGCTTCTGTAGCAGGATTCGGTCCTTCCACATGCGCTTCTTCAGCTCGTCATAGTCGATTTCTTCTTCTTTTTGTTGATCAAAGGACTCGATTTCTTCGGTTATCTCCATCATGATAAATTTATGTGAATTCTTCGTTCTTTGCTTCTGCAAAAGTAAAATAATATAGATACAATGCAATGAGATGTTAATTATTGAAATATGTAAATGTATCTATCTATATATATAGGTGTATGAAGGTACTGGAATGGCGGTGGTTAAAGGGTATGATCCAATATATTCCTATAAATCAGGAACGAAATTAAGATTATGAAATTCATGCAATTAATGAACTATACGTGAGGAGGAATGGATCAATGAGGACGAGGTATGCATTACCAAAGCTGGTAAGTGTTGCAATACGTACGGTAGAATGCATGAGGAAATGCTACCACGTGTCTCTCTCTCTCTATATATATGGATTGGATATATATTGAATGTAATATGTAATATTGTTTGACTAAACAATATGTGAGTTCATGTTAGGAAATTATAAAAAAATCTTATAAGTGTGTTATCTATTAATAATTTTATGAATCAAATTGATTGAAGGCATGTTGGAAAATCAAATTAACTAACGGAAAATATATTTGAAAACCCAACAATTGAAAGACACATTGAGATAGGTTTTTGTAATAATTTTGATAGACATAAAAATTATTGTTTTAATGTTGCACATTTTAAAGACCAAAATGATTGATTACTCAACCTTATCCATTTCTATATTAATATATATGTATATGTATGTGAGTGAAGTGATGATGATGATGATGAGGCATGCACAAAATGAATCATAAGCTAGTCGAGTGCACCATAAAATCTTTTGCAAAGAATCCCAAGTCCAGTCATGCATGAGCTTGCAAGGGAAATTTACATGCATACATTTGCATGAGCTAGCTGGACACTAGAGACTAGGGTCTTAATTCATGTCCAATTCAATAGGAGTTATTTTCTTTGACCAATTAATCCTACCTTTGGAGACATGTATGTATGTGTTTGCAAATGACGTAATCACCGAGGTGTGGTTATGACTTGTGAAGTTGTGACGGTATACAACATTGACAACCGCATTCAACACCGTATAAAGACATATCACGTATAATTGTTGATGTGATTTGAAAGAGAGAAAATTTAATCAAAATATTAAATGATAGATATACTGTATAGCATACTATATACATATCTCTCTCACATTTCGAGAATATGGAGGTATTTGGATCAGCTCTTGGCTGCAGCCCAATAGAGCCATTAAATCTAGGAAAATGTTTTTGAAAATTTGGGGTGTGCGTATATCTTTGTTGTTAAATCCATTTTAGAGAAAACTTTAATGTGAAATTCAATTGTTTTGCATTGAATCCTTATGCTAGTGATTATATTGGGACTTCTAGAGGGCCTACATTGTGGTGAATAACCATATTAGACTTGAGCAACTATACAAGTGAGTTTAGCACTACATCTTTATCTAAAATCGTACGGTATTATGTGAGAATCGTAGAATCTAAGACACTACATCATAAATGAAAGTATGACATTTAATTTATATATTATGTGAGAATCGTAGATTCTAAGATCAATAAATTTATTAGAGTTTATTTAAATGTAAACATGAATGTGACTCGAAGTCAGGTTTAGATTGTGATGAATATGATTGGGTTGAGTTAAGCAGACAAGAAATGATGGTGGGAAGGAAGCCATTATGTGGATAAGCCAACTAATTATTGTCTTTCTAATATTAGGTATCATTGGTGGGATCATTTTTTTTTTTTTTGAATAATATTTTGAAAATAGAATGGCCTTGCCTTACTATAAGTTTACTTGATTGTTACTATAATAATGCATAAAATCCATATTGTACATCATAATATCATAGTAACTATAATATCTAGAAGTATTTTTTAGACCTAAAGAACCAATAGTATCATCGGAAACATGATTATCAAGCTTGATGATTGGCATTATATTTCCTTTCTTGCACAAATGAGATTTAAAACTAGATGATATATATATATATATATATATATATATATATATATATATATATATATATATGCCAATTTACACCCACCTAAAAATATATGGTTTTCACACATTTCTCTTTTCTTTCTCAATAAGTTATTTGGTTCTTAGAACTCTCTAAAACCTTAAATTCAACTCATCATTCAAGGAGTTAAAAAATCATGAAATATAATAAAACTCTTATCAATGATGCCAATGCACAAGGTAATAAAATGAGATTTTACATCTCAATTTCTTCATAGGTGTCGAAACAAATACATATACCACATGTTATAAAAAAATTCCCATTCATTCATTTATCAAGATAACTTAACATTTGTTCAACTCGTTCTATTTTCACTTTTGATTTGTATTAACATTGAGCCTATAATTTTATCAATAAAAAAAGTTATCCTATGATACTCTTAATTACTAAATAAACATGTTGTCAACTCTTCGATATATCATTTGTACAACTATTTTTTTCATCATTCATTACTATATTCATATTTGATATGTATATGTTTTTATTTTTTTGAAGAAACTAAAATGGATTAAAACACTGAAAGCCTGGAGATTTCAGCACAAGGAGTGCCAAAACCCCAGCTGAGATAGTCAATTACATGAATGCGGAAACAGTCAAAACGGGAACAAAAAACTACCCGATATATCATTTGTACAACTATTTTTTTCATCATTCATTACTATATTCATATTTGATATGTATATGTTTTCTATCATGAAAGGCTAAAACATATATTACAGTTTAATAAAAATAATCATGAACTTTTGTGATCATCAAAATCTTATGTAATATGTTTACTAAAGTTAAGTGATCATTGAGCGAGTGGAGATAATCTCGACGTGTTGATGCACTTTAGAGGCATTTAACAATATATTCAGTCTTATAAAAAAAAAATTATTAAAGCTAACAAAGCTTGGATTTTTTATTTTTTATATATATAAAGTGATCAAACGATTTTCTATTTATTACATACAAATGACGACAATTACGGCTCTAATCACGAGTTCTTTTTATGCTTGGATCATATTTCTTTATCTTTTTCTTTTTCTTTTTGTAATCAATGGTGGTACGTAATCTTTTACACCATTTTCAATTTCTAATTTATCTTATACACAATATTCCATTACTTTTCACTAATATTTATTCAATTGTTATTTGATATTGTAGATCCAGTTCCATGTAAGACCGAGTCTCAATGTCCAATAAATATGTGTCTTCCTCCTTTAACTCGGGAATGCTTTAATAATGTATGTGATTGCATCCTTATCAGGAAGTGGCACTAATGCCCATTTTCCAACCGTCTTGGAGAAGATTTGAACTTTGTTCATTGATGTTACAAGACTACACTCTTACCACTATAAACCCACACCTTATAAACATATGTGATGAGTTCATCTTTGTGTAACAATTAAGTTGGAGAATAATTTCATGTTACTTGTAATAGTATATTTTTATGAGTTAAATATAATTTAGTCCCTCTGAATATATCAACTTTCATTTTTAGTCCCTCTAAAAAATTTCAAGTGATTTTTTTTTACAACATGTCATTGTTTAGATTAAGACCTCAAAGTATCATGTTTAACTTAACAATTGAATCTTTAATTCGAAATTATATTGATAAGTTAATAAAAAAACCGTTTATTTGAGAGCTACTCCCTCCGTATTTTATTGTGAGTCACTTTGGATAAAATGTTTGTGTTCGATAATTAAAAACTTCTCTCTCTAAAACTTTAAACAAACCGCCTTATCTCTTTCTTCTCCCTAGATCCAACTCTGTAGGTTAGAGATGTAAATCTCTTGAACGGTGGTGTGACGTGCGACGACCGTCCTCCACACCACCATTTCGCCCTTTCCTTTTTGGAGCTCACCCTTTTCCGTCGTTCACCGCCGCGTTTCTCACCCTTTTCCATTGTCATCTTGTTTGTTTATCACTGTTGCTTCTTCATGTTCTTCACAATCTTTTGGGTTATCTCCAAAGGTCTGGGTTTCTTTGTCTTTTTGTTAGCCGTCGTCGTTTGGGCTCTACACGCTTGTGAAGCTCACTTGTGTCGCCTCCTCTGTTTCTGTTCGCAGTGGGTTGTGGTTGTGGGTGTTGTTTTGCTGTCATCAGATGCTCTTGCTTTTGGTTGCTGCGCTGGTGCTCTGTTGTTGTTGTAATGGCGGTTTGTTTTCTGTTGTGTTTTATTGTTTGTACATTTTTTGTTTGTTGTTTGTATTGTTCTGCTGTTATCTATCCGTACTGTTCTTCTTGATTATTGATTGTGGTGGCTTCAGACCTTAGATCTTGTTTTGCAGTGTTACTTGTTCTATTAACCCGAAAGGGTTTGGTTGGTTGATAACGCTTTGGACTCATCCCACGATCTGGGTTCATATGCGTCTGATTGAAACCCGTTGTATTTGGTCGTACGAACTCTTCGATTCCCTGATGTTCCAAATTTGTTGAGATCTGCAGGTTTCAAGGCTTCATGTCTGCCACTACTCGGATACCGGATTTTTATCTGTGTCGGTCACTGTGACTGTATTAGATTGTTAATGCTCGAAAGAGCTTGATGCTTGTTGACATGTTCAGGGGGTTGTTGGCACTTGGATTTTGCTGCCGTGTTGGCGGTCAATCCATTCGCCATATTGAAACCCTAATTTTTCTTTACATATGGTCACTTTTCATTTTTTTTTTGTAACTTGGTTTCGCGCCCGTACGCGGGTTCGTTGGGTTGCACCTGTGATGCGTGAATTTTTGTTAGAAGAGATTAGGGTTGGTTCACTTGGTCTGATTTATCACGATGTATTTCCGTTTGGGTTGTATCTGGGTCAGGTCTATGCCCCCCCAGTCATTGTATCTCTTTTTTTATTTATAATATTTTTTCTTTTGCCTAAAAAAAAATGTTTGTGTTCTATTATAAGTCGTTTACAATGTCAATACATCATTAATGATTTTTTCCTTATCACACTCTTACCATTTATTATTGTCTTATTTTTATTCTCTTAATATTTTTTTATATATAAAGTGATCAAACGATTTTCTATTTATTACATACAAATGACGACAATTATGGCTCTAATCATGAGTTCTTTTTATGGTTTGATCATATTTCTTTTTCTTTTTGTAATCAATGGTGGTACGTAATTTTTTACACCGTTTTCAATTTTTAATTTATCTTATACACAATATTCCATTACTTTTTACTAATATTTATTCAATTTGTTATTTGATATTGTAGATCCAGTTCCATGTAAGACCGAGTCTGAGGGTGTGTTTGTTTCAAGTTTACCAAATTTATTCCTTGGAATATAAAGATTGGAATTTTGTTCCAAGGTATTTAGAAAAAATATGTTTGGTTGATTTTATAATATTCCAAAAAACCTTTAAAATAGGGATTATAATAGGTAAATACACATAATTTTATTCCCATCTTCATGGGAACTTTATTCCCACAATTTTCTTTGGAAAAACTTTTATATTCCCTGGAACATTTTATAGCCGGGAATAAAATTTAGTAAACTTGTAACAAACATATATATGCATATGCATTTTATGATTTTATTCCTATGAATCTACAAATATAGCTTGAAACAAACACACCTTGAATATCCAATAAATACGCGTCTTCCTCCTTTAACTCGGGAATGCTTTAATGATGTATTTGACTGCATCCTTATCAGTAGGTGGCACTAATGCCCATTTTCCAACTGTCTTTGAGAAGATTTGAATTTTGTTCATTGATGTTACAAGACTACGCTCTTACCACTAAACCAACACCTTATAAACATACATGATGAGTTCATCTTTGTGTAACAATTAAGTTGGAGAATAATTTCATGTTACTTGTAATACTATATTTTTACGGGTTAAATATAATTTAGTCCCTCTCAATATATCAATTTTCATTTTTAGTCCCTCTAAAAAATTTCAAGTGATATTATTTTTTATAACATGTCATTGTTTAGATAAAGACCTCAAAGTATCATGATTAACTTAACAACTTAATCTTTAATTCGAAATTATATTGATAAGTTAATAAAATAACCGTTTATTTGAGAGTTACTCCCTCCGTATTTTATTGTGAAACACTTTGGATAAAATGTGTGTGTTTTATTATAAGTCGTTTACAATGTCAATACATCATTAATGATTTTTTCCTTATCACACCCTTACCATTTATTACTCTCTTACTTTTATTCTCTTAATATATTTTTCTCATATCGTTACTATGGGATAATTTTGTAAAATCACTCCTAATTTATTTTTAATATAACATTAACTGCATTTATTAATATGTGTGAAAATTTCAAAATGATTTATAAAATTTGATTATACACAATTTTCGACCAAAATTTGATTTTAATTCATACACTTGAGTTTGACAACAGTGTGGAGAAAAAATATGTGAAAAGGAAGTCGGTCCGAGGGAGATAATAGCTCCATAAATGTTGGATTGGTTTTGAAAATGTTAATGTCCAACATTTTCTCTTTCTTTGAGGATCAAACAACAAAAAATCTAACAGTCTTTGTCAAAAAAAAAATAAAAAAAATCTAACAGTCATTAAATCAAACTACCAAAAAAATAAAAAATAATTATAGTTTAGTTTTTCTTTGATGTAATTTTGTTTTTTTTAAAAGGTAAAAAAACATTGTTGAAATTGAAACCTTGTTCTTTAAGTCAGTAAAATTTATAGTAGCTAAGATAATCTTATTTTTTTGATTATATAAGAATTTACTCTTTTTGGTGAAGAATAAGAATCTTATAGTTGATTTTTAAGGTGAAATGAGAAGTGTGTTTTTTTAAAGAAAAAATTGTTAAGTTAAAGATTAAATAGTTAAGATAAATACTACCTTTAAATGAAATATAAGTAAATGTTTTTTGAAGGGGAAATATAAGTAAACGTGACAAGGTCGATTCTAATATTAGCTAATTTATTTTATAATATTAGCCAAATACTAATGTTTCTCTTTCAATGATACTCATAATCATTTTATTTTATCTTCTTCTAATTAATTTATTTTATCTCTTTCATACTATCAATGGAAAATAATTTTATAAAATAACTCATAGTTTATCTTCTTCATTCAAGCTTCATTATATTTTATCTTTTTCATGATTATGTTACTTAATTATATGTTTGGTTTCTAAACTTATGTGTCATTCTTTGTACAATTACTTGTTTTCCATTTAATAATCCTATATAAAAGAAAATTTAAGTGAATTTGGTCCTAACCAAGGTAAGATCATGCCTTAAGACTACTATCACAAAACATACTTTTCATTTAATTTAATTTAACTTTTTTTTTTAATTTTTAAATAAGGAAAATGTTAACTAGTGTTCTTACGGTATTGTTTAAGCATTCAAAAGTAGTAACTTTTGCATTGAAAATTGTGCAGTTATGACTTTAACGTATGTTTGACTTGTATTTTCAAGACAAAATTTCTTTTAATGAGTTCTTTAAACAATGTTAAAGTACTGGTTAACGAGACCATCTAAATAATCAATTGATTTACTCCTTACTCCCTCATTCTTCTTTTTTACTTTTTGTATTTTCAAAATTAAATGCAACATTTCTCAAAATAAAAATATCAATAACAAAATTTATTTGTTCAATAGTGAGTGGAATGAAAAATGTAAAAAACCAAGAAGTCAGACACATAAAACGAGGTACACTGAGTAAGCAATTGTTTATGTTTTATTACTCTTTAGCCGTTCACGTTTTTTTGTTTCTTTCTCTACTTTTTCTCCATCACACTGTCTCTGCTAAAAACACTCATACCCTCTCTGCAAACCCCCCAAAAACAATAACCACACTGATACAGTTTCAGGTTCCTCTTAACACCTTAGATTTGATTACTCTCACCTACCATTTTCTTCCTTTGTACTTTCCTAGGGTCCTGTCTCTTTCATCTCAACCTTTTTCTCAGTAACCGCTTTCACTTTCAAACATGCAACTTGGTTACTCATTTTTCTTTTCTTTTTCTCTGTCTATGAGTGTAGTTTGAAAATGGGTGCTTCAAGTTCAAGAGCTGATAAGAATGAAGCATTGAGTTTATGTAAGGAAAGAAAGAGTTTCATTAAGGTGGCTATTGATTCTAGATATGATTTAGCTGCTTCTCATGTTTCTTATATTCAATCTCTTAGAAATGTTGGTATAGGTTTAAGAAGATATGCTGAAGCTGAAGGACTTGTAGAATCTTCTCTGTCTATTTCTGATAAAACCCCATCTCAAACTAGTTACCCTTCTCCTTCATCACCTTTAAATAATGTTGCTGATAATGAGGTTTCAGATTCACCTTTGCATAATGAAAGTCCTTTTTCAACACCTGTTTCTACTGTTAGTTACATGAGATCAAGTGGCAATGGTTGTGTTACTGTTACACTTGATGCTTTTGGTAACAAACATGTTGATGATGAATCCAATGTGTTTTCTCCTCCACCTCCACCTGATTTAGGTTCATCTTGGGATTTCTTTGACCCTGGAGAGGATAGTGAGAGCTTTAGGTTTATAGTGCATGGTAGTGAGTTCAGAGATTGCAGGGATCAGTGGTTACAAACTGGTTCAGATGATCCTTCAGTTGTTTCAAGTGGAGTTGTTGTAGGTTGCAAACAATTGGATGATGGAAAAGTGAGACAGTTGGAGGCACCAGGTGGTACTGTTGGTGGTGACATAAATCTTGATGTGGCTGAAAAGGGTGATGTTGGAAGATCAAGTTCAAAGAAGGAGGAGAAGAACATGGCTGAGAAAAATGTATGTACCGAAAGAGAGGATCCTTCAGAGTTCATCACTCACAGAGCTAAAGATTTTCTTTCTAGCATAAAGGATATAGAGCATCGGTTCATTCGAGCGTCAGAATCTGGTAGAGACGTTTCAAGGCTGTTAGAGGCAAACAAAATCAAGGTTGGATTTTCTGATGCTAAAGGTAATTGCTTGTTATAAAATTTAGATACTAAACTTGAGATGAATTTTGTGTATAAAATGCAATTGGTTAGTCAATTAGTCTCTTATTGTTTTCTGTTAAATCTAATTACTAATGTTCTTCAGACTTCTGATAGGGAAGTCGTCTAAATTGGCTTTGATCACGGCCATCCAGCCCGTTTGTTGCCGCAGAAAGACTTCACCTGTTTTCCAGGGTAAGTTTTAACCTATTTCTGTATACCAGAAACCAATTGTTAAACCTTTACCAGCTGAATGATGGGTTTAACCTTGAACATTACATATATGTTGGTTTGGGTTTGCCATTTATTGAAAAATAAGACGCAAAAAAAGGCTCCATTTTGTACGAAATTGGCAAATGCATATCAAGCATATAGCGGCAAATGCTTATCAAACATATATAGCAGCTTTTAGCCCAGTCAATGCCTAGCAATAGAACAGGCACAGACCACAGGGCTAATAAAGAAAAGGCTTAATAGCAGTTTTAGCCCCCTAACTTTCCCAAAGTTGCGATTTTGGCCCCCTAAGAAATAAAACTACAAAACCGCCCCATAAGTTTTGCAACTGTAGCAGTTTTGGCCCCCCAAGGCCAATTTTTGATTAAAAAAATAACACGTGGCACCTCACTTAGGGTGCCATGTCAACGTAGACCGAGTCAAAATTGGCCTTGGGGGCCAAAACTACCACAGATACAAAACTTAGGGGGCGGTTTTGTAGTTTTTTTTTCATAGGGGGCCAAAATCGCAACTTTGGGAAAGTTAGGGGGCTAAAACTGCTATTAAGCCTAAAGAAAAAATGGTTAGCTATACAGCAGGCTAAATATGTTGACATGAAACACAGGGGTTTTCATTACAATATGTTCTTCTCAAATTATATTTTGCTAAGTTTTTATTCTAAGCTTTTAACTGTTTCACTTATCTTGATAGAAATGGAGAGAAAATTAAGAAAGAAACTAGAGAATGAGAGAAAATTCATGTTGAATATTCTGACTGAGTTTGTTAGAATGAATTAGTTAGTTAAAAGCTGAGAACAGATAGGTATTCTTACCCAATCTGAACTGAACCATGACTGTGCTGACTCAGCACAATTGGTTACAATTAGTTCGAGTCTAGAGCCTTGTTTGGCTAGCTACACTTACTCTATTATGTCTGCTATAGCTTTGACTTGAAATATTAATATGGACTAATTTTGTCACCCTTTTATGTATAGAACCTGTACAAAAAATTATTAGTTGGAAAAGGACGGCATCTTTTCGATCATCCTCATCCAGGAATCCTTTGGCTTCGAAATCAAGGGAAGATATTGATGATAGTGGAAGTGACTTTGTTGAAGAGTTCTGCATGATTGCTGGAAGCCATTCGTCCACCCTTGACAGATTGTATGCATGGGAGCGAAAACTCTATGATGAAGTAAAGGTATTACTAATATCATAAAAAAGGGGTTCAGTTGAAAGCATTTCTAATCGGATAAAGCTGACATCGTATGATATCTGAATCTGAATCTGAATCCGAATAATCCAATTTACATGAATATGTAGTTATAATATGCATTATCCACTTCCCTCTGAATGTTTTTATTCCTTTCAAGGACACAGGATAATTATCTGATTACCAGTGTGTATATTTGCTTGTAAATGTATTGCATTTCCAATTTTCATGTTTTCAATAGTCAGTCATTCTGTGACACCTATTGGGCTATCTGTATGCAGGCTAGTGAATCCATCAGGAAGGTCTATGATCGAAAATGTCACCAGCTTAGACATCAATTTGCAAAAGACCAAGGCACTCAAGTGATCGACAAGACCAGGGCAGTTGTGAAGGATTTGCACTCACGAATAAGAGTGGCTATATATTCTGTTGATTCAATATCTAAAAGAATTGAAAAAATGAGGGACGAAGAGTTGTATCCGCAACTTCTGGAATTAACAGAGGGGTATGCAAAGAGTTCTTGATATTATATATATATAACCTCGAAGCTTTACTATCTATATGCTATCTTTATACAACTATATTCCTTGTCAATCGAGTGTTAAATCTATAACTACTATTTGATTTATGGCTGGTGCAGATTGGTTAGGATGTGGAAGGCTATGCTTGAGTGTCATCATGCACAATACATCACCATTTCCTTGGCATATCATTCTAGAAACACAACAGGAACCTTGCCAGGAGATGCACGCAGAGAAATAATGACTCGGCTGCTAGAAGAAATTGAGTTATTTGGTCTGAGTTTTGCAAACTGGATTAACAGCCACACCTCATATGTGGAAGCTCTCAATGGTTGGCTGCAACACTGTATACTTTTACCAAGGGAACGTACCAGGAGCAGAAGACCGTTCTCCCCTCGTCGAGCTCTGGCTCCACCTATTTTTGTTCTATGCCGTGATTGGTGTGCTGGGATCCAGGCTTTACCCTCTGAAGAACTTAGTGATGCAATCAGAAACTTTTTGTCAGATCTTCACAATCTGATGGAGCAGCAAAATGATGAACTTCTTAAGAAACAGAATTCAGCTAATGCAAGCACACCAGAAAGCGAGATCAAAACTAATGAAGACAGCGGAGGCGAGTCTGCGAATCTGTGTTGTGTACATGCAAGTTTAACCAAGGTTCTTGATCGACTGACCAAATTTTCCGAAGCATCGTTGAAGATGTATGAAGATATCAGGCAAAAAAGTGAAGTGGCTCGAACTGCATATTACAATTGCAGAACTATCAGAGCTGAAAAATGTTAATTCTCAACTACAGGCTTTGTGCTGCTGTATGTTTTGGAGATTTTAAACGTATATGACAAACACCCTAAAAAAAACTATGAACATATATGGTCATTGACTACTTGTACTTGTTTGAAAAAAGAAATTTGTAAGATGGAGATTGGTATGGTGGAGTATCTGTAAATGATGGCCAGTTCATGTTAAAGGTTTTTTCATACTTTGTGGTAGAACTATAGTTACTTCATTGATGTTCGTTTTGGGACAACGAAACACTTGGTTTGACATAACGAAGATTAATTGATTAAACCTTAATTACTTTATGCATCGAACTAAGAATCATAATAGACGAAATCAATAAACTTTGACTGTAGTTTTCATAATTGGATGAGTTATTGCAGATGAAAACTATGACTATCATCATTAGATTATGTCAGCAAGAATTAATAGGTATTTTAGAAGTTCAGGAAATATAAGGGTCTTTACTCATTCACAACTTTAACAAAGGTGTAGCTTATGATTGAGTAGCACTCCAATAATCCAGCACTTCCATTTTCAAAAAGGGACGAGAGTAATAAAAAAAATGAAAATATATTCCTAAAAAAAGACTTGGTGTATATCTTGAAACTATTAGTGTTTTACATATTCCACCAACTCTGACTGAAACACATCATATTTCAATCCATAGTAATAGACACAGATTATGAACTTTGTGTGTGGGGTTTCTTTGGTCAGATGCAACCACTATTATACTCCAATTTCAACAATGAGCTAAAATGAATTTTCATATTAATTCCTGCAAATACTTATTCATCTTCTTTGGGGCCCTTATTTTATTGGAATCCCACAAATTGTGTGTACTGAGAGTAAGCTCCTGATTGCTTGGCAATAGGTGCCCTTGTTACATGATCCGGAAGATCAAATGCATCAATAAGTTCCTTTGCAATATTCCTAACTTGGAAACTTAGATATTCTGACAGTTTGTGGATTGCCTGTGAAATGGAAAAACATCATTACTCAATAGTAATTTAGATTATAGTGTTAAAGAGAGCAAGGTCTACGTCCTAAATCTCAGATTCAACTCAGTGCTTCTGGCGTTGTTTTCAAAAGGTTAAAAAGTTATTTCCAAAATTTTCACTAGCCAAATGGCACTCATAATCAATGAACGTTTAGTTCAGAGAAGAAAAAAACAGCTTATGAATGTGAAAATTTTATAAATCTTAACTCATGTTTTCCTTCTTTTTGCGTAACAAAGCAAGTTTGAAAAAAGTGTATTCTTTATTTTTTCTTCTTCATATTTTTGCTTTTATTAAAGTGTCATTCATACATTAGTATCTATCTCTTTATGAAAACCATTATAGTTGTCCCTCACATACCCACTACCTACCATGGTTTTTGCTAGTTATTACTGCTTTTTAGAGTGGTCCCTCATATAAGTTATTAGCTCTTTTACAATTAAAGGTTTTTATGAGCTATCAGGAAAACTAAGAAAACTGTTCATTGATTTATGTATTCATTGATGCACTGATTTTCTTTCCCAAAAAGATTATAATACTTTAATTTCAAAGAAATTTTTTATGTACCTTGGCTTTGTTGGGAGCCACATAATCAACATTGCGGTAGGTTCCAATGTCATTCCATATTCGATCAAGAGCATAAAGATCGCAGACAAGCTTCAGAGCAGCTTGAGCGCTTGGATCAGGACAGCTGGTGCAGAAATAGGCTGTGTTAAAATTTGGAAAATTATGCAAATAAAAATCAATTATATGTTAGAGATAGGAACTAGGAAGCACCTCTGCACAGCTTCAATGAATTTAGCAAGAATGACTGACTCGATATGTGATTCTGCAAGTGTCAATAGATGATTTAAGCATCTATTCCATGCACCAAAGTCCCCGAGAGGTTTTGAGTGCTTTCGAAGTCGTACAGCAACACTATGAAGTAATCTAGATGTTCGGTACTGCAAAATTTAAAATCAAAATAAGTTGTTGATTTATTTGTTTCTGCACATATTAAATTCAATCTTAAGTCAAAGAATCAAGATAAAACTCACTCTGAAGGCATCCAATTGAAATTTAGGATCCCGTAGATGGTCTTCGCCTTCCCACCTAGCAGTAACTGGATTTGGCTGTGACAGATAAGTATTCATGGAATCTCTCAAGTAGTTCCATGTCACTGCTAAAGTCCCTCCTTGGAACTTTCTCTGGTATTGTTTCAAAAGATCGGCTGCAACCTTCATTTGTAAAGGAAAAATTCAAACCTATTACTTACCTGCTCAAAATAACAATACAAGAACCAAACACACACATTGCACACCCAAAAGTTGTAAAATTACAGCTGCCATAAACAAAGGAAAGGTACACTTTCCTATGATCCTACATGGTTAAATGCAAATGAGTCTGTGCATCAGTAATTAATTCATTTCATGAAATCTTTTGAAGATTTTGGATTCATCTGGAGAGTAACAAAGGCAAGATCCAAAGAAGCTTTAGTAATAGTTAATCTTGGAAGAACGGAAAATATAAATCAAGGTTAGAATGGTATTTAGAATCAAAGGGGCAAACAATTGCAGCTATCCTTTATTTATCTATTATTTACTCAAGTTTCCCTGATGATTTGTTCATTATTCTCCACAGTCTACACTAAGGTGTAGATTATAGAACAAGGCAAATATATAACTTTTTTGTTTAGCAAGGAAAGCGGCAGCAGCAACCTCATAAATTAATAGTTGATTGTATCATAATCACCATCAGATCATAGATAACTACAGTCTGATTATTAAAGTCTCTTTGAGAATTGATATAATTTAGAATTAGCGCTAATAACCTGTTGAAGAAGAACCGTGTTGTCTCCTTCAAATGTCTGGAAAATGTCATGATCATTCCTCAAGGAACCAAACCGATTTACAGCAGCATAACCATGGCCTCCACAGGCTTCCCTGCAGATGCTGAGTGACTTTGCGGTATATGATGTTACATAAGCCTTCAGACCTGCCGAGAGAGCATGGACATCTGCAACTAATTCTTCATCATGAGACTTCTTCATTTGAGCGTATTTCTCCACTAAGTTTGTAGTGGCAAAATGAAATGCATAAGTTGAAGCCAGCATTGGCATAAGCTTATGTTGATGAGACTGGTAGTCGAGAATCGTTACTTCGGGTTGGTCTCGAGGTCCAAATTGCTGACGAAGTAGAGAATATCTGATGGCAATAGTGGCCGACACCTTGAGGACGCTTACAGAGGAATATGCAAGGCCTACCCTACCACCAACAAGTTCCCCAAGAGTTGCACCGAACCGCTTATTAACCGAAGGAAGCGTACTTGTGTACTTCCCATCACGGGAAACATCTCCAAAACGGTTTAGAAGGTTGTCTCGAGGAATTCTCACCGAGCGGAATCTCAGAGCTCCGTTATCAACACCATTGAGGCCAACTTTATGGCCACAATCATGTATCTCAATTCCAGTAAGTGTTTGATGAGTCTTCATATCCCTTATTGGAACAATGAAAGCATGAACACCCATATCAGAAACTCCTTTTGCATCATAATTAGGTAACTTCAACCTAGCAAAAACTGTGGCAAACTTGCCATGCACAGCGGCATTGCCAATCCACCATTTGATAGCACCATCATTTGGAGTATCAATAATAAATTCATCGGTGATCGGATCAAAGGTGGCAAGAGTTTGAAGGCCCTGCACATTTGAACCTTTATATGCGCAAAAAAAAAAAGAGTAAGCAGCAGTTTAGAAAGTGCTATGGAGTAGGCATGTATTAGCAGAAACCCAATTGAGATAAAAACAAATAAAAAAATTCCTCAATCCCAGAATAAACTAGGATCGGGCTAGTGGAAGCAAAGCTATGGAACTTAGCTATCGATATTTTCTTGAAATGAAATAGTGTGACCTTATTTCGTTCTTAAAATGATAATAAATATGAATACTATATTTATTATCATTTTGTTAATTCTTCGGCTTGGGGCAGAACAGCAGAGCAAAGTAGCATAGCAAAAATGCGTTCCTCGTCATTAATATGTGCTAAAAAAATTTCAACAGAAACACTAGGAGCATCTCAGAACCCACTATGACTTTTATCTAACAATCAGATGGACCATACTATGCCGCACCACTTTAAAGAAATCTACCAAATTCCACAATGATGTTGCAATTCTTAAAAAATGGATCCCATTGTTTTTAAATCCTAAAAATTGCTGAGAACGTATTGCTCCTATCAGAACTCATTCTAAACTCTAACATCAGGTGGAACACTCAAACCATGAACCTAATATAAGAAGTAAGAACACTTTAAGAACGCAGGAGTTGCTCAACCAACATAATAAGACAAAGTACCCATCAGCTAATAACTTAGACTCTATTTAGATAAACAATTTACAGCATAAGCGCTTATTCTATAAGTGCTTATGTATAAACTATTTATTTAACAAAAAATAAAAGAAAGTCAAATTGTTTTTGTGTAAGCTATAAACTGTTTTCATTGGCTATCTTGGAGAGCTTATTGAAATAAGCTGAAAACATATAAGTTCTACCAGATAGTTTCACGAGTATTAACGTGCTAGTAGATAGTCTCAAATAAACCAATTCAAAGAGGCTGATAGGCAAGGAAAATTACCATGGTGAAGCTCAGTCATAGCAAAACAACCCGGGTAGTCCAAATTGTCAATACCATCATAGTACTTATCCTTGTGTTTCTGTGTTCCCAAATTAATAACAGAACCACCCCAGAGACTGCATAGAATAAACCATTCATCAAAACAAAAAAAAAAAACAAAAAGAAACAATTTTGACATGACCCACGTGAAAGTACCTATATTGAACACCCATTTTAATTCCAAGCGACATATCAACACTACCAACAGCTTCCAAAATAGCAAAATACTTAGCAGGATCATTAACAACATAATGAAGAGGTTTAACTCCAGCTTCTCTAACAAGACCCAAAAGCTGATTCATACACAATTCTCGGTGATTATCTTTGGAAATTTCAATAGGGGTTTGAAGATGTGGATTAGCGGTGTAGTAATCGAAAATTTTCTCTTGTATCTCTCTGTGTTTTCCTCTCATGTAACCAGAGAGGGAATTTGTGTCCACGATTAATTTCTTCCCACGGCTGCAATTTTCCATCTCTATATGATTCCATGTGAGATGAGGAATTGGGTTTAGGTGTTGGGAGAGTCTTTCGATTCTTCTTTCTGCGTCGGAATTTGATTCGTTGTTGTTGGAATTGGATTTTGAATTTAGGGTTTGCATTTTGTGTGTGTTTGGGGTTGATTGGATTTGAAGTGAGATTAGAGGAGAATGGAATGGATGAAGGAAGAGGCGTTCAATGTTGAATCATATAGTAATATGAATATGATTGTATATGATATAGTATAGTATGTTGATTTAATTGGAAAATGGGTAATGGTTGTTATTTGGAATTATGGATTAGTTTTAGTTTGTGATGATACGGCATTGAATATTTGAATGTATATCCACGACCACATCGATGATGTGGTGATAGCGTGGCTTTGAAGGAATATAAGGGAAAAAATCATTATTTAATGATGGTAACGGATAGGAGGATTACGGGCGCCCCTTTCGATGTGTTTCTTTCCCTCTTTTTATACAACTACCTCTTCACCCCACCCAATTCAATTCTAAGAAAAAGTAATATCAAATCAAATTAGAGTAAAATGTAGATATTTATATAAAGGGTCTTGCTCAGACAATGGTTAAGGAAGGCAAAAGTAGCATGTTTGCATTGGTTTCAACAACATTTTGATTTTTAAAAAGTTAAATTTATCATTTTTCATCATTTTTCAGTACTATATTCCTATTTTTATCCCCTTATTCAATGTCCTAAGGGCAATGGTTAGCATTTTCCTTATATAAAATGTGGAAAATCCAACAATGATACAAAAGTAATAATACTCTCTCTTGAATAGGTAGATAGTTATTCCTCAATCAACATGGAAAAAACAATAAGTTAAGGGTGATTGAGGAAAGAAGGACAAACAAATTAAATTTAAAGAGGTCTGACGTTGGCACCCTCTACATGACTCTATTGGAGTTGTTACGTGAGAGATGGACCTCCCACTCAAAGGAGTGTGAGTTAATAGGGTGTTTTTCGATGAACCACTTCAACAGGGAGAAAATCAAAAGTTCGACATAAGCAGAAACCCCTAACAAATATTAGATCATAACACCTAGTACCAAACTCTCAGAGGATTAAACAAAATAATTGAACAAGATTGTGTGGAGGCGCAAACTGCCAACCCAACCACCCCGTTATTCGATACCACACAGAAAAGACGATGCCACGAGAAATAAAATGGTGATATGTTGACTCTAATGGATTATCGCATAACACGCAACCAATGCTTTGGCCCAACACCTACATCAAACGAGGTTATCCCAAGTCAACATCGTATCTTAAAGAAATTGTCAAGAAAAAAACAACTACTTTAGAAGGAGCCCAATACATCCACAACATGACTAGAGAATCAATGACCCTAGCCGTCATACCTACACCAAACCTCACCCCGTATCAAGGATTGAACAAGTCAACGTCACAGAGAACACCCAAAAAGGATCATGAATCCAATATTTGCCATCCTCTATATCAGGAATAACTAACCAAGGCAAAATAGGGATAATATCATTGTAAAGCTCCATTCCCCAAACAAACTATTGTCTCCTTCACCTAAGGTCCCACACTCAATCCTCTCTCTCTCTCTCTCTCTCTCTCTCTCTCTCTCTCTCTATTTCTTTTTCCTAGTGCCCCCTCTCCACCAACCCATTTTGTTGCTCTAACGTGAACCTCTAATGTCGAACGCTCAATAGAGCACCACCAATCTATGAGTCACGACAAAAGGAGATTAATCGACAACAACCAACCTTCTTCACCATCCCTTTCGAGAACCAATCTAAAGTGGACGCTAAGGTATCACCTATTAAGAGCACATCTTTCCACTAGGGAGAGGTTACACGAAGGCCCCAAAGGGCGACTGTCAAGGTGATGGGGATTAGGAGTCATACTTCTGTTCGAGAATGTCACTCTATAAACCAAAATTCGTTGGAATTTTCTCCACCTCCACTTACAAAGGAGAGCGAAATTCACCAAACCAATATCTTTTCGCCACAAGACCGTTATCATTTTTAGGACTACAAACTCTCCACCAACAAACCCAATCAATCTTATCATTTAACTCTCGTTTAAAGCTCCTCAACACACTTAGGGGGTTGGAAAAAGGGTTGACTTTTGGGGATCGTCCAAGGGAGATTTGACCATAACACCGATAAATGACAAGCATTTCTCTGAAACTTGTCTCTTTTTCCTACTCTCAAACAAATCTTTTGAGTTACCACATTCCTGAAAAGAAAAATTCGTAAACTCATTTCTCATTCTTAAGGAGCAACGTTACAACACATCCATTTTGGAACGACATGTTTCCCCCCTTATGGCATTCATACAACAACATAAGAATATCCATCGACCAACTACCCAACGCATATACTTGAAAATTAAATATAAAAAAATCACCCTATTTCAAATCAACGTTTTAACATATCAAATATTCATGCAATCTCTTACTAGAGTAGCTGTACTCGCAGGGGATCAGGGTAGCTCATGTGGTGTGAGCTAAGAGTTAAGGGGTTTGAGGTTCAAGTTTAAGTCAGAACAATGAGAAAAAAAAACTAACATCACAATTAAAATACTAACATTTGTCATAAAAAAAAACATTCGTACTTACTTTTTCACGTAAGAACTGTGTAATCTGGACAAATCAAGTATTTTAAGAAAGAGTCTTGCAAACGAGTGCGTCCAAGACATCATTTAAGAATTTTAAATTTAGAAATTATTTATTAAGTAAATCAAATGTTTCAAATTTCAATACATTAAACACACAATTTAAAGTCCTTAAACAATGTTGGAGGACAAAAAATCACCTAATCTAATCTCATATTGGGCCTCACTATACCGGGATAGATCCATGGGCTCGAAATTGAATCCGAGATCCAGAATTCCGCGCCGCATATTTCAAAACTGTAATTCAAAGTTGAAATCGAAAAAAACTCACACGGTGAGGCGGGCCACCCTTTTACCCTCCCGCGAACCAATCTCTTTTTTTTCAATTTCCCTCATTGCCATGGCCGCATCTCCGTGACACACTCTCACTCTCTCTAATATCTATAGGGTTTCACTTTTTTATTCACATAATAATAACTACACTTTTGAAACCCTTTCACGCGATTCTCAGTGTTAGGGTTTCAAATTTCAACTCTCTTTAGATCCAATTTATGGAAAGCCAAGACAATTTCAGCGACGGTGCTTTCAGAACTCGCCGCGCTCTCTCAGACATGACTAACCATCCTTCAAAGAGACCTTTATCTTCAATCTCCGGCGACTACGACGGAGCAGAGAATTTACTCAAAAAGATATGTCACAACGATAAGGGCAAAAACCCTTGTTCGGAGTTACCCTTTTCCGGCAATACTTCTTCACAAGAACCGAGTTTACCCAGTGGCGGAACCGGTACTGGAACCGATGATTCGAATGATAGTTTTGTTGGAAGATCTCAGAATGAAGGGTTTATCGACCGTGGTATTGAACATGATGACAATTTGGGATCTTTCCAATGTGCTGGTGGATCGGTGGAACCACCGATTGTGTCTGGTTCTATGTTTCCAGGGTTGGAACGGTGTTCTGCTCTTAAAAACCAAGATGGTGAGAATTTGGATGCACATGCTGGTGGTGATGTTGGTGTGGAATTTCTGAAAAACTGTACTTGTTCCTTTTGCACCAAAGGTATATTTTTACGCAAACAATTTTTAATTTCATTGCATGTTTTTGCATTCTTTAAATGTTGCATTTTTTCTATGATGTTTTGTTTGTTTTTTTGTTGTTGTTATTAAATGTTTGTTAATTTATGTTGATTACTAGCTGGTTATATCTGGTCGGATCTCCATTACCAGGATGTCAAGGGTAGACTAACTGGTAAGTTGTTGTGATTGAAATGTTTAAGCACTTTTATAGGTTGCACAATTATATTCAAGAGTGTAGACCCAATTTGGACACGCGCAATTTTCTCTGGGGCCAATTTAGTGCACAACATAAAATAAACCTGAACTAGTCTTTGACATTTTTATATTGGGGACAAATTAGTCTCTTTGTCGTAATGAATCGGGACTAATTAATTGGCTTGAGAAAAAATTGTGAGACCAAATTGGGTCTTCACTTTATATTCAATTATCATACTGGAGTATTTTACTACTATCAATTTGGTTTTTTTAACGATTTTATCTTAAACTTTTTGCCAGCTCTAAGGAAGAGTCAGAAGGAAGCAAGATTGGTGGTCCAGAAATTTTCTGGAATAAATGATACTCATACTATCATACATGAACAAGGCGGCATTGATCCATCCGATTTAGAATCGAGCCTTATGCATCAGTGGAAATCTCTGTTTGTTCATATGCAAAACATATTGGGTCATGAAAGTAGACAACTTGTGAGTTTCTGTGCTATCTATCACCTGTGCTTAATATTTCAAATTTCAATATTTACTCTAACTTTGATTTCCATTCCCATTTTATATAAATTTTCAAGGGTTTCTATCCTTGATATTGCTAAAAATTGGCGTCAATTACGGTTGATGCGACCTCAATTGCAGTAGTCAGAAACATATAAAAAAAGCATAATATACTTTGACCCTGATACTTTTGCCTATCAATGGAACCTTTTTTTGGCATATGGATCATATTATGTTATTGTTGTTATGCTATGTTGTGAATTTTGTCTTCACTGATATGTACCCTGGTTTGTTGTTTTTATTTTGTTTCCTAATACTTTGAGTGTTTTCCTTCTGCTGCTTCTAGGAATCAAGCTTTGAAACACTGAAAGATGTGAGAGAGAACTGCAAGAATGATCTTGAGTTGACCAACAACAGCAGCTCTAGCAATCATTAGTGTATGAGTGCCTATTATGATTGTAAGATTACTTCACACATCAGTCCATTAGTTTCGCGTTTCAATTCGTATTCATATGTAGATTTTTATTGTATCTGTTGTGAATTCGATGTTTGTAGAAATACCTAGAAGTATTTGTGTAGATTTGTTACATTGGCCGTTTCCATTGGCTCTAATATGAACAAAATCAACCTTCTTTGGAGGATAATGTTAATGGGCTTTGTTGCGCAGTCCTAGAGGGACTAAACAATAAAGGATGACAATGCTGCTTTGTTTTCAAATTATTTGCTCCATGGGTTGGTTTCAATGACTTTTTAGCAACAAAGATTTTTGGACTGTCTTAAATGATGTATGGTTCGTTAGCTTGAACAGGAGGTGTGTTGGGTATGTCAATTTTTTCTGCAAAATCATCCTTTTATGCTGCAGAATGCATGCAGTCCATTGGTTGTTAAACAGATTTTATCAGAATATTTTGTTTGGTAGTTGTCATCGGAGATTTGATTACTCTTACGTTGACGATGATCAGCCTTTTTGTTGTGATTTCCCATTTCATGAGAGGCAAACACCATTTGACATGGGATGTTTTATTTTAGGCAGGGACAGTCTTTCTCTCTGTGGGTCATGCATTATGCACCTTATTGGTCTTGTGGTTGTGATTTCCCATTTCATGAGGCAAATACCATTTGTCTTGCCATGTTTTATTTTAGGCAGCGACAGTCTTTTTCTGTGGGTTATGCATTATGCACCTGATCATACCCATCAATATATCGCTGTCTTTTTTCTGTCATGCGGTTGCAATGTAGACTTTTTTACCAATGTAGACTCTTTTATGTTATGTTGTATAATATAATTAAGGTTAAATAGATAAACCATTTTCACTCAATCTGTATGTATATTTGATACCTGATAGGTGTAGTTTAGCTGACACCACATCTTGAGCTTAGTAGAAGGACTATGGTTTGATTTTTACACAACACATCTTTGGGGACGGGTTAAGAGCTTTAAGTGTGATTAAGTCCCGGACTGTGGATTAATTTCCTAACTAGTCCAAAACGTTGAAGCTTGTGAATATATTTGTGGACTCCCACTGAGAAGTCAAAGGCCTTTAGCTACCATAAGTTATAAAAGAAATTGTATGCCGCTTTCAACATGATAAGAAAGGGCCACTAGTTGCTTTCGAGTTCTTGCACTTTTAAACCAGCTTAACTAGGCACCTTCTTCCCATCTTTTTACTGAGTTGATTTATTTGTCAGCATCGAGTTGATTATTTTTTGTTTTGTTAAAGATAAAAGGAAAACAGAGAACAATACAATAGAACTGGGGCATAATGGTATTGATTCCCATGGCATTAGCGGAGGTAATGAGTTATTTGAGGGGGACATGTAGCTAACTCAGATGCCACTATCCACAACAGCACCCTACTTGGTAAGCTAGTCAGCACAACTACTTTTCGCCCTCAATGTATGAGTGAGGCTTAGACACCCATAGAGATGAACTTCTTGATATGATTCACCAAAGGAGCATAAGGTTGTCCTTAATGAGTTGCAGCTTGAGATTCAGATTCACAAATAACCACTCTAAAACCAACATCCCGAACAATTTGCAGGCCATGAAAAATTGCAGCTAATTTGACAGCAGTGTTGGCTGAATGGCTGTGTACCCATAATGGTTCAAAAAGCTAAAAATTCACTCCCCATTAATGCTCCAGAGCCTATGGTACCATCCACATTGAACTTGACTATGATACCAAAATATATTTGACAGTTTAGTTTTACTTCATCCCCTTAATTATTTGTCAATTTCATCAGAGGGACCTAGCTAAATTTAAGACGAGTTATTAACACATCTAGAGTTGGGCTGTGGAACCAGCGATATGGGAGAAATCAAGGTGTGCCCAGGCAAGACCTACATCAGTTACATATGACTAGAAGGATCACGACCCTCCACTTCCTTATGCTTGAGTTTTTTT
>Ga0228710_1001044_pt1 | contig 39893 bp, 17 predicted proteins | sample MedpolnodulmetaG_FD_177995 | JGI IMG/M metagenome (GOLD analysis project Ga0228710, IMG submission 177995) | Root nodule microbial communities from Medicago polymorpha collected in Santa Monica, California, United States - pink nodules | ecosystem: Host-associated > Plants > Roots > Nodule... | reverse complement strand
ACGATGAATGTTATATAACTATTTGGAGCAAGCAATGGCAAAGGTGGTTTGTTGTAATAATAAACAGAGGAAATTGTATTGATATATGCTTAATAGATTGGATTAAGCCAAACAGTGTTTGTTTTCTCAATCTTAGGAACAAACAATAAAAGACTATGGCTGGAGAGATGGTCTCTCACCTTACAAGAGGTAAGATGGCAATAAAAATTATAAGATAACAATAATAATAATAATAATAATAATAATAATAATAATAATAATAATAATAATAATAATAATAATAATTGTTGAAAGTAGCAGCAACTACTTGTCCCTAGTAATAATAATTCTAGTTTTGATATTCAAAGTCTAAGCCCTAAAGTAAAATGTAATAGAGATACTAATAATTAGTACAATATATGGTAATAAATTAAACTAGGTTTAAGTCTTCTTTTTCTTAATCTTCTTGTTCCCCAAACAAAGTTTGATAATTCCAAATTTTGGACGCTTCACAGGCGTCTTAGCCACAGCATCAGTAGAGGTGGAACACTTAACCAGATGATGGTGAGAATGAGAATCAGCAGAACTGAGCTCCAACACAGCAGCAGCATTGGAGGAAGATAAATCAGCCGCCACCTCGATCTCAGAAGAAGTTACAACAGCAGGTTGAGATGTGGTGGTTGATTTCTTTGGATTTGACATAGTCTGCTTGACAACAGTCCGACTGTGTCACTATCCATGTGCCTGCATAGTCTCATCTTAGATGCAGAAACCAGCTCCTACCCAGTTATATTCTATAAATATTGCCACATCCATGTTGCATTTGACATAGCCTTAACTTGGAGGTTCCCAAGGAACCATGACAGCAGCAGAAGTTTGCTGCTGAACCTGCTCTGGCACCACCGCATTAGTTGTCTGCACAGAATTTACTTCCAGCCAAGACTGCATAATGGTTCTCGCTGTACAATCTGATCTGTAGTTTCTTGCACACCTTACCACAACTTCCTATTCCTCATCTTCTAAATTCTCCATGAGATAGTTGCAAACAGTCTCAGCAGGTCCAATAATAAGTCAACCAGAACTCTGCATAAAAATTCATGGAACTCAGTCTGCTGCCAGCATGAGATAGTTGCAGTGATAACAACTTAAACCGCATTTTCAGCAATGTTATATTGCACAAGCAATTAACTCACATTAACTGTATCAAGTACGCCAAGAACAGAATATGATAAAAAGCATACCAGACTCATGTTCAATCTGCTATTCTGAATAGAGTCTGAGGAAAAAAACAGATGTATATAGTTTTCAGAATTTTCAGTAATGTCAATTATTTTCACCAAAATATGGCAAAAAGAAATCATCATTGTATTAGCTATGCATCTGAGTTTGCAGCATTTCTTTCCTCAAAGTTTCTGCCATTTCCTCATTCCCTTGTCTAACATACCCATCAATAAAAACTTCATATATTTCCAAATTCAGTTGAAACCCTTTTCCTACCATCTCTGCCTGAAGCTTCAATGCCTCATCCATCCTCCCCTCAAAACAAAACCCCATAATCAAGGCCTCATAACTCTTCTCCTTTGGAACCAAATCAAACTTACCAACTCCACTCCTCAAAAACTTCATAGCTTCCTCAACCCTACCCTTATCACAAAGTAACCCAATCACCATATCAAGCGTCGACGCATCAGGTCTGAAATCCTTCCTAAACATATCCTTGTAAACAAGAACAGCTGATTCAACATCCTCAATACCACAATACCCCTTAACAAGATGCTCATAAGTCGAAACAGTTGCATCAATACCAACCAATCCCATTTCTTTAAAAAATTCCTCAGCTCTTCCAACATCACCAATTTTACAAAACCCACCAATTATAGTATTATAACTAACCACATCAGCCTCAATTTCCTTCTTCCTCATTTCTTCCCACATCTTCTCACAATCTTCCATTCTCCCTCTATCACAAAACACAGCAATCAATAAACTATAACTATAAGCATTAGGATCACAACCCATTTCACTCATTTCATTCCAAATTTCTTCAACTTTCTCAACCAACCCATTTTGATAACAACATAACATCAATGTATTAAAACTATGCACATTAGGTTTAACAACTCTAAAACCTCTAAACCCATAACCCCTTTTCGAAATTTCATCTTTTTCCTCATCCAACCGAAAAAACTCGCAATAAATCTCATACCCAGCATCCACCCCAAATTTTCTACAAACCCTAGAAATCAAATTATTTAAGGTAGCAACTTTAGGACTAATCCCACGAGATAACAACATTCTACTAATCTCAATTGAAGATTCAATTTTTCTAGACTCCAAACACACTTCAATCAATAAATCAAACACAAAAGGAGCAGACCCACAATCACGATAAGAATTAACAAGAATCTGGAATAACTTCAAAGGTGTGGAAGATGAATCGTCGTTGATAAGGGCGGTTTTGATGGTGTTGTAAGCGTGTGAGTGGAGACGGGCACGTGCGAGGATGTGGATGATGGTGGAGTAGGAGGAGAGGTTGTGGTGACAGAGGGATTTGGATTGTGTCCATTGATAGAAGTGAAGAGCAAGGTGGGGTTTGTTTTTGAGGTGGAGTGTGATTTGGGAGAAATCGGTGGAGGGGAGGGTGTTTGGGTAGAGGGTGTGGAGTGTGTTCCAACGGGATTTCGAACGGCAGTTTGTGAGGATGGAGACAGCGGTGGTTACGAGTTCAGATGAAGAAGTGGAGAAGAAGAGGGTTACGGGAATTTGTTTTGGATTTGGTTTTAGAGGTTGGTGTAGGAGTTTGCCTACTTGAACTCGAATTGTCATTTGGGTAATTGAAGTGCGGTTTATTTTTGTGGGAATAAAGTTGGACGAAGTCTTAATTAGGGTTGCTCAAGGTTGGATTGTCCATATAACCAACCCATAACCAATCCAGTTCAAAATTTCAAAATGTAACTTAATTTGATGCAGTGAGTTTGGACTTCAAATATCCATTCCCTAGTTACATCCACATCCATATACCATTATCCTTAATTTTGAGTCGCTTGAACGTGATGGTGGACCCTTAGCAGTCTCTATTGAAGCAGACCTCATAGCTTTCAAGGTCTCCAGTGCTTCTTCCTTTGCTGATTTCTCTCCTAAAAAGCACAAAAAAATTCACTTCAATGAATACACAAAAATTTAATCACAGTAGGACATATCACTCTAAAACTTAATCACAAACATGATCGCAACGAAACAGTTCATCAAATCCAATACAAATTTAAATGTAAGAAGTAGCAACAACGTTTCTTGATATATTAAGGAAATCTGCAGTCTAATACGGCTGATGTTAAATAACAATCATCGCCGCAGCACCCTATTTTAAAAACCTTAGGTAGCATAACATGAATTGTGACAACTTCACATAATCAAAACAAAGTAACCTTATAACAACAAAACAAAAAAAGACTTAATCCAAATGCACCATCGTGTAAAAAAGTTTTACGCATGCATCAAATCATATTTCAGTATTAAGCTACATTATTATATTAATTTCTAACCTATCTCTACAATTATCTGTCCGGTGAGAAACGGGTACGTGTAAAACTTTTATATATTTACTTGATGAATTATACAAACAAATAAAAGTCGAAGTGCCTGCTATACAAAAAAACATAGAGACAACAATGAATCTTCAAACTTCATAAATCAACTATTAACTAATGACATTCATTGCATCAATGACAGAGAGTTAGTTCAACAAACATAAGCTTGTTATCTAGATTTAACATTGTGTTTGCTTATTGAGACATTTCCTCAAACACTTGGTGAGTGCTCACTTTCACAATTAAAAAACTAAATAAAATCCAAAAAAGAAATGACATGCAAACCATTTGTTTTAATCTAAACATAGATAAAACAAATTCCAGTATTTATGAAAAACGATAACTAGTCTAGTAGAAATTGAAACCTCGGTTTGCTAATTGAGACAAATATGAACCTGTAAAATAAGAGTTCACCTTACCGGTGCAATCCTCAACGATGGCGGCGGCGAGTGAATAGTAGTTCCAGAGAGAGTAGAAATTGGTGGTAACTGGTTTTAATTATTTTTGTTTGTTTGTTTTAAAGCCCTAAAGTACAACAAATGGGGCGGGGAAATTAAATTTGGGTATGTCGGTGCCCCGGACATCGGTTAAGCATATCATACAAGTAAATTTTTCTTATAAATTAATCATACAATTTCAATGCATTAACTACTATATAATTTCCTTTTTAATATTCTTAACCGGTGTCCCGGGAGCAACCATTAGCATTTCCTATTAAATTTTTAAATACTTTGAATTTTCAAACATCATTTTTTAAACCTTGTAATATAAAAATGGTTATGAAAATTGTACTTCTAAACGCTGATTTAGCAACAACAGCTTTAGAAACGCTGATTTTCCATCTTTATATTAATATTAAGATTTCAAAAGTATGAGAAGAGATAATGTCTATTATCCCAATATATCAATCCCTATGAATAGTGAGGACAATTTTGACTAGAAAATGCATAATCGATGAATATTTTAAAATTTTGATACATTGAAAATTATTGTAAGTACTCGTTGCACATTCAGGTATTAAAATGATTACTACTCTAATTTAAAATGGTTAAATATGTTTGAAGTCTCTACAAATACGCGACTTTTCAACATTGATCTCTATCTAAATTTTATTATATTTTTAATCCACAACGTTTTCGTTGTTATCAAGATTGGTCCATATTATCAATTTTGTGGCGTCTATGACGCTTCTTCAGTTTGTCTAATCAGCATGAGAATTTGACGGTAGAGACCAGTCTTTGTAATAAAGAAAGTATTGGGGATTAATAATATGATAAAATTTAAATAAGGACTAATATTTTTTTTATAAATAAGGACCAACGTTGGAAGGTTATATATTTGTAGGGACCTCTTTGTCAAAAAAAATAATATTTATAGGGACCTCAACATATTTAACCCTGATTAAAATAACTTTTTTCTTCTCTCTTCCATTAAAACCCCTTTCGTCTATTGAACCAAACCGACTCTTATAGACATCCACTAATTAGTCATGGACTTTTTACGGGTCGAACCAAAATAAAAAGTAAAACGAGTTTAATATCCAAATAAAATTGTTTGATTTATAATAACAAGATTTAGATCTAGTCATGGATAAATCGTTAAATCGGTTAAAATGAGCAAACCTAGTCTTAATTCAAAAAAAAAAGTTGGATGAAGTCTAAGGTAGAAGAACATTATAGGTGGTTCACCTAGCATCATTGTTTTGACCCTTGGATTAATCAATACATACATTCATACCATTAAAATTTAAGAATTGAGTACACAAAACTTTTCTTGAACGCATCTAATTTGGTAGTTACTTGAAATTTTGAATGATTTTATATCTCAAAAAACTACTGGTAATGCCCTTTTTAAATTTTGTTGTGATAGTCTTGGAAGGCACCTTTCGAGCACTTATGTTTTGATTAAAACACCATCCTTTACTTCAAATGTGAATTTTCGAAGATCATCCCAAATACTCTATGTTTAGTTAGCTAACTCAAAACTGTACTTCAAATTTTGAATGGAACAAACCAAACAATTGAACTCAATTGGTTAATGAATTTCATCAAATGACAAATTGTTCAGAAGAACCTGAGTTCGATTCTGATTGAAATATTTTTTTGTTCGACTTTACTTAATTCAGAAGATTTCTTGATTAACATGGCTCTTTTCCCTTAAGAGCCGAAGGTTAACACCAATTTTCTTTTTCTTCATAAAACAAGTACTATACAAAACAAATATCAGTATACTTCATAAAGAAAAAACAGATACAAAACTTTCACTTTAATCATGTCTTGCGAGTAAAATTGCTGGAGCAGATGAATATAGTGAATGCAGAAAGTTTCAAAGCAATAAAACAAATGACTCAAGACTTTTTCTGTGCCATTTGTTTATAAACGAAAATTGGTTTAAACATTAGAGAAAGAGGATAAAAGTAATTTGTCGTTATTATATTGTTCAACTGAGTACTTAAATCTTATTACATTTATTCTTTTAAGTCGTATAATTTAGAAAAGGTGTAGTATAGGTTCTTCACAATCAATTATTTCAGCCTTCATATGAATTTGTGTGATGGTAATTGCTTTGCTAAGAAAAATCCCATGACCTCAAAAGGTCCAACTTGTCATGTACTATAAATATCAAAGAGTATAGTATCTAATATCTATCCAAAAATGAAGAATCAATTATTCTGACTTCATCATGAGTCATTGGCATATTCTTTGTTAGTGAAGATACAAATGTATATAGACCTTAAATCAAGGTAAGATTTATTTCTAGAACCAAATGGACTTAAAGATTAGAAGATACAATACAGAATTACTAATTTTGAAATGAATGGAATTTATTCCCTTTTATTTTCTCTGTTTCAAATTACAAGACTTTAAGCACATAGGGACGTTAAGTGCATGGGATTCTGTATGTATCTTCAGAGTTTTTTTATTCTTTGCGTCATTTGAAAACACCCTCTCGTCAAATTTATCTCCATGTACCACTTAATTTAGACACTTCAATATTGTCAAATACTTCAATTCATTTCAACGGTTTCCATTTAACATGCCAACGCAACACAAACAAATTAAACAAATAGAGAAGAAACAGAACAATGAAATACAATGAGATGTCACATTTCAGTCATCCACAACACAAACTAAGATTCGTACACAACAAATTTCCATTCAGATGCAACGATTGCAAGTAAGTAGGCATAGGTTCACATTTGTTAACAAGTACTTAAATTATTTTTTAACAAAAACAATTACACCTTCTCATGAGGGGTACAAATTAATTTCAAATAAAGGCATCGTTACTGTTCTCCGAAAAGTGGCATCTTTACGGTTCAACATCAATTGACACAACTTTTCACACCAAACGTATTGATTGATAATCAACAATCAAGTTCTTAATTCTCTGACTTATAAAACTATAAAATGTATCCATCATATAACAACTTTCACACATAAAAAAGACAACCCTGCAGAAGCAAACTTCAATCAAATATATTCTGTAGTTGAAATAAACCACCAAAACAATATGCTTCCAAAACTTGATGAAGACGTTTTAATCTTTATAATTACGTTGGTTGCTACATCTTCACTGAAAGATCTTCTCAATTTGAGCAAAACATGCAAAGTTTTGAAGAAGTATTGTCTGAATGCAGAAGTTGTACATTGTTGTGCATTGGAGATATCACTAACCAGAAACATGTACAAAGTCGATGGAAATAGGGATTCTTTTTACCAATTGTTAGAATCCAGTGGAAATCCAGAGTATTGTTTTCGAATGGGTATCTTAAATATTTTCTATCAAATTCCAAACTATGATTGTGCTAAAGACTTTCTAGAAATTGCCTTACAACAAGGTCATGATGGAGCAAAGTATACGCTAGCGATACTAAACATCTTTTCTGGTAATGTTGAGAATCATGACATGGGAAGAACATCATTAACTGAGTTGTGGTTTCAAAAGAAACTCTACAAATGCAGACATATGATTCGAGAGGCTGTAACTTCTGATGGATACTGGATACAAAGAAAATCATGGCCAAATAATTTGGTATACTCAAAGGTATGTGTTGATCAATTTGAAGCATGCAAAGAGCCACAACTAAAGAAAGGTCTCTGGTGGGCGTTTTCAGATGACGACTACGAATTCGACACTTGCATTAATTGTCGTCTTGACTTGGAAGTAGATTGGTTCCTGGAACAAGTGAAGTACAGCCCTCCTCAACAACCATAATTGGCTGGATAAGTAGTCATGAATTTTTTAATTTTGTCATATATTATTTTATGTTTGTTACGTGCGTACTAATATTCTGTTTTGTATAATTTTATCTACAATGTATCTTTGCAAGCATGTTAAGGTTAAAACTGCTACCAAGTCTATTTTCTGTTTTAATTAAAAATGTTGTTCAGTATTTCCAACCCAATTATGTTGATCCTTTTTTTATCTATAATATACATGTGTATTCAACCTTTTTTTTGTAAATCAAACAAAACATAACAACCAAACAACTTAGCTATCAAACCAAAAATAGTTACAAACAACCATATGAATCCCAATAATTGCACAAAGCAAAGCAAACTGACATCCAAACAACCTAATCACCAACCTAGACAAATATCAGACATCATACTTAATAAAACTGATTTCACGGCTAAAACAATGAGATGAGATTCTAATCACCAACCAATTTTCTATTTCATTTACAAGTTGAAAACTTGTACAGAAGTTATAGCAGTCAACATATTTGGATACAAGTAAAAGTAATTGTTCATATTCTCCTATAAAAATCCTTATGAAAGAGAGAGAGAAGAAAAACACTTGTCATATTGTGGTTGGCCAATGTCACACAAGTATTGTCCGTATTTCTCCTATAAAAAAACATTGATCTCTATTTAAATTTAATTATATTTTTAATCCACGACGTTTTTGCCTTTATCTAGATTAGTCCCTACTATCAAATTGTGCCATCTATGTGGCTTCTTCGGTTTGTCCAGTCAGCATGAATTTGACAGTAGACAATCTTGATATATTTTTACGGACTTCAACATATTTACCCCTAATTAAAATAACTCTTTTCTCCTTTCCTCCATTAAAATCTCTTTTATATGTTGAAACCGACTCTTATACACATCCAGTAATTAGCCATGGATATTTTATGGGTGTCGAACCAAAATAAAAAGTAAAACGCATTTAGAATCCAAATAAAATTGTCTGATTTTTAATAACCAGATTTGGATCTAGTAATGGATAAATCGCTAAACCGGTTAAAATGAGCAAACCTAGTCTTAATACAAAAAAATATATATATTGGATGAGGTCTAAGGTATAAGAACATTATAGGTGGTTCACCTGACATCATTGCTTTGACCCTTGGATCAATCAATACATACATCCATACCATTAAAAATTAAGAATTGAGTACACGAAACTTCTCTTGAACGCAATAGAAAACTAAATTATCCTCTAAATTACCCCATAACATATGTATCATTCACAATAGGAAAAAAAAATGAATCTAAAAAAAAAGCCATATCAAACACAGATGCATCCTTCACAACTATAGCTGAAAATTAATTTCATAGAGTGAAGGTGACGTGGAGGAAAATCATAAGCATAATTCAACAAACCACATTTAAACCATATTCATAAAGGAAATCATGAACAAAAATCAGTATGATAAATTAAGAAAATACATCTAAAATAGAACTAACCTGGTTGTGTGTGGCTCGCAAAATGAACGCAAGTAATGTTTTGCTAACGAACGGAACAGAACGAAAGGAATGGTTCAAGAACTGCGAGTGAGACAACATCCATTCAATCAAAATCCAAATCAATAATCAAATATAACATAAAGTCGATTTACAAATTAAGGTAGCCACATTATTTAGCTTTTTCTTAAGTTAGTGATGTGCCAAAGATATGTTTTTGAAACAAATAATAAGAGTAATTAAGCAAAATAATTTATTATGCTTCTAAGCCAAACCCCCAGATCCTACATGATTAAGTGGGAATAAAGGTGGCTACACTACACATGAAACAATAATTGAATGTGTCATCTTCAATATAGTTTTTTCTTAAAAATTTTCATTTTTACCTTTTAACATGCAGCCTCTAACATATTGGTAAATTAAAAGCCAAAGGAAAAGTGCTCTGAAGGGAAGCACAAAACACAGCTGATCAAATAATCTTTTTATTTCAGATATATATATTTTTTGAGAGGCTTTTTACTTCAGATATGTTGATAAGGTAAAGTCTAAATACTTTTTACATTATACTACATTATTTATGCAGATATTCTGATATAACCAACTACTCTATTGTGCAGGTTTGAGTAGTTAGTATTACTAACCAGTTTTGTCAAATAGCGGCTTAAGTAGTTTTATATAGAGAAGTAGAATTTGAACAAAACACTATTATTCTACGTTACACGAGTACAAAGTGTTACAAATAGCGGCTATAGTACTCTAGCGTATCCGAATTTGAACAAACCACTACTTTCCATGATCCGTGATTCAATTGACAATACTGCTACTTACTATCATTAAAGTACATGTAACTAGAATATGCATATAAACAAGAAAAAACTTATGAAATTTATGAAATGTCCATTTGGTCTGAGTTTTTGCTTATAAAAAATCCAATGAAAAATCCTTATAAACAAGGGAATTGCAGAAGTCATTCAAAAATCTAATCTAAAATTGAACCTCATATCATTGAATTAAGCTGGTGCATAAACATTTTGCTCCATCAACCTAGAACAACTAATTTTATATCACTGATCTTATAAAAAATTGGTATTTCCTTATAAATTGTGCAGATCACTACTTCTTTGGAGACTTGAACTTACAAATGAATGACCCTAAAGTCGGTTTAAATGAGTTTACTTGGTTATTATAAGACTATCAGTAACCACAATTGTAAACGGCTCTATATGTAAAACGGTAAAACTTTGTAAGCAGTTGAGATTCAAACAAATTGTGTAAGACAGAATGGTCTTTTTTATGGTTTTTCTCCTTCACATGATATTCCTTGTCCATGTAAACACATAATGCTTCAAACATAATATGATAGTTTTAAAATATTTCGATTTCCAATCTTCAACAAAATCAAAATTTATATAATCCTCGTCTTCAACCACAATCATTCAAAATCCAAAATTGAAAATCAAAATTAATAACAAACAGAAGGAAGGGTTTGGATTCACCTGTTTCAGAGCAACTTCACTTATTCACTTTTGGATTCAGAAATATGAGTGAGTTCACTGTAACCCCCACAAAACCCAAATTAGATTACAACAAAATATTAAAAAAAGAAAAATAATAAATAAATAAATAAATTCTGAGATTGAGAGAGAGAGAGAGAGAGAGAGAGAGAGATTACCGTGAGTTTTGAGAGAAGGAAAGATTTGAGAGAGAACGATTTTGGGAGAAGGAATGAGATTCGATTTTGGTTCAATTTGAGGATTTGTAGTTCATACGTGAAGCTGTTTTGAGTTCATAAGCTGTGTGTTCTGAGTTTGGAGGAAAGTTTTGGGGGAAAAATTTAATTTTTGGGGAAATGTTTTTGGGCCTGTTTTGGTTTATTTTTGAATTTATAAAAATAAATTACGTAAATAAATAAGTTTTTATGTTAATTTATAAATTTTTACTAGTCAAAATTGTATTTTTATAAACTGATTTTTCATAAAAACTAAAATATGGTTTTGGTCTCCGCAAATATGCCTCGTTTTGATTTTAGTCCTATAAATCTTTTTTTTATAGTTTTTGGTCCTTGCAAATATGTCTCGTTTTGGTTTTGGTCTCTAATCTTACTTTTGTGATGATTTGCACACGTGACACATGATGACTGAACCCATTTTGTAGAAAAATAGCCCCTGCAAAATATTTTGATTTTTAAAAAGGTCTCTGCAAAATGTTTTGTTTTTTAAATTAGTCCCTAACATTTTGCAGAGACCAAAAACAAAAAAATAATTACAAGGATTAAAATCAAAACGAGACATATTTGCAGGGACCAAAACCATATTTTAGTCTTTCATAAACTACCTTAAAAAACTTATAAATAATACATAAAAGTTTATTTACTTACATAAGTTGTTTTGGATAAGCTCAAAAATAAGCGAATCAAAATGGACCCTTGCTATGAGAGGAGGGAAAGCCAAAACCTTAAACAATTGCGGGGAATAATTTAGCTTTCTCGTTGTTATTAAGAATGAATTTATCAAAATTGTTTGTGAGTGAATTGTTCACTCAACAACTATGTAATTGGCATTAGTGATGGAAAGATTTGAGAAAGATCAGTTCCGTGTCAAATTTCATAACTAATGTTTAATTTTCTAGTTTTGTGAGTGACCCTATGGCTATCATTGCTGTTGTTGTTGGGGCACTCATGTCTCGAGCTTGAACAACATGTAACATAACATAATCTATCTTTTGTTTTTTTGTTGTAACGTTAGTATGTTTTGTTAAGTACCACAAGATGATGTGTCTCCATGACATATTAATGTAGGGAATGGAAACTTTACCTTAGTTGTGTTCTTGTTAATTAACCTTAATAAAGGTAAATGTGTTTTTGTTTAAAGAAGAAAGTTATTACACAACCATTAAAAAATTAGAGGACATGTATTAACCGAGGTAGTAAAAATGGGACCAAATCGGCCGGTCAAATGAAACCGGACCTATACATGTCTGGTCTAGTAGTAGACCATCAAAACCGGCCAACATTTGAATCAGGTAGGAAACTGGAAAACTGTAAAATCGTGTAAACCGGTGATTGAGCGACATGACCAAGTTGGATTGGAATTTGAAAGTTTTAGAGTTAATAGTGATTTACCTCCTATAATATAAGTCATTTCTGATTTTTGACCCTGTAAAGAGTTTTTTTTAGTTTTCGTCCTTGTAATTTGAAGATTTTTTGATTTTAGACCTTCATGGAAAATTTCTCCCCCTGTAATTTGAGCAAATTTCGGTTTACCCCCTGTTAATTTGAGCAAATTTCATTGATTTTGTATTGTCAAAATTCATCAAGGTCCAAAATCAAAAATTTTCAAATTACAAGGACGAAATTTTTAAAAAAAAAATTATAGAGTGGAAAACCAAAAATGATCTATATTACAGGGGTAAAAAATATTATTAACTCAAATTTTTACTATTTTTTAATAAAAAAAATGCAAACACAATGTCAAATGTCATTTCAAAAACAATGGAATTTGAAGTAGACATAGAGGATTTGAGGACTTGATCTTTAAAATAGGATTCTCGTCCTACATTTGCATTACGTTTATGATGTTTTTGGTATTTTCATCTTCTAGGAATTGCAGTTGAAATCAACTTCAGTGAGTCTTGATTCTTGATCTTTACCAACTAAGGTAGCCCATTGAATTAGATTTATGATATCTACTTATAATAAAATGAATTTGATGTTTTTGAACTAATTGTTTACAAATTAAAATCTGAAACAGTTGAAATGTTCTTCTAACAATTTTTACCAAACCTGATTTCGAAGGCATCTTAAAGCGTGTTTTGATGCGATTTTAAAAATATATGCTAGTATACACACAAAACTATATAAATGGAGAGGATCTTTACTCTTTAAAATGATTGTTGTATAACCATTTATACACACAAAACTATAGTAATGAAACTTTCAATTTCTTTTGAGAATTGGAGAGGAACCTAATTACCATATTTTAAAAGATCTTTTAAGATTTTTTTTTTGAATGACAAATGTTAATAAGTTAGTTGTTATGTTAGTTTTTTTTCTTCTTCTTGCAGGGACTTGACCTTGATTGATCTTTAAAATAGGATTGTCGTCCTACATTTGCATTACATTTATGATGTTTTTGGTATTTTCATCTTCTAGGAACTGCAGTTGAAATCAACTTCAGTGAGTCCTGATTCTTGATCTTTGCTAACTAAGGTAGCCCATTGAATTAGATTTATGATATCTACTTATCATAAAATGAATTTGTTGTTTTTGAACTAGTTGTTTACAAATTAAAATCTGAAACAGTTGAAATGTTCTTCTAACAGTTTTTACGAAACCTGATTTCGAAGGCATCTTAAAGCGTGTTTTGATGCGATTTTAAAAATATATGCTAGTATACACACAAAACTATAGAAATGGAGATAATCTTTACTCTTTAAAATGATTGTTATATAACCATTTATACACACAAAACTATAGTAATGGAACTTTCAATTTCTTTTGAGAATTGGAGAGGAACCTAATTACCATATTTTAAAAGATCTTTTAAGATTCTTTTTTTGGAATGGCAAATGTTAATAGGTTAGTTGTTATGTTAGTTTTTATTCTTCTGCTAGCCAGGACTTGACCTTGAACCTTCAACTTCTTAACTCTTAGTTCAAACCAATTGAGCTACCTAACATCTTAAAAGACATTTTAAGATGATTTGTATGCAACTTAAAAGGTACATGTATATAAAGTCTTCCTTATGCCAAGTTTCGAACCAAAGACAACTAGATCAAAAACGATCTTCCAACCAAGTGGTCTGTCGGGAAACATGCACCTGTATATTAAGTCTAAACAATTATTTAAAAGTCTTTTTGTGATGTGATAAACATAGTTATCCTAATTGTACATAAGGTTTTTGAAAACGAATCTTCTCACATGATATGATAGTCCGTTTAAATCTTCACCTTCCATAAAAAAATGATTTACAATGAAATAGAAAAGAGAAGGATTAAGCATAGATAAGAACACGAGAGGAAATGAGATTGGAAGAATATATTTCAAAAAATTTCTAAGGCACACTTCAGGGTGACTTTCTGCTTTATATTTTGAATTTTTCAAATATTAAAGCAAGTTTCGAGTTTTAAAAATTTTCAAAAAAACAAAATTAGGTTGATGTAAGTTATAAATTTTTCAAAATTGGCGGTGGTTGGATTGATGATCGAATGGGGAGGAGGGGTGACCGGTTGTGGTAAAGGTGGTGTTTGAAGTAGTGGTAGACGGTGGTTGAAGTGCTGATGGATATAATGGTAGTCCATGGTGATCAAATTGGAAGTGGTTTAGAACGGTATGGTCGGAGTGGTAACATGTTGTGATTGGAATGATAGTCAAAGATGGTCATAGTAGTGGCCGATGACTACCGGTGACTACATGTTGACGTTTAAACAAACAGAAATCATAAAATCTATTTATATGATTTTAAGATCTACATAAACATAATTCAAATTAAGTAAGAAAATCAATTCAACTCTATTTTACTAAACATATCTTGTTTTCAAATTTAATGTTTAAAACAATAAACCAGAAACTTGCAACTAAGAAATTGAATTGATCATGTTTCAATATTGAAAAAGTGCATATACTTTTTTTTTTTTTGAGTAAAGTGATACAAATGTGAAAAGGAAAATTTAACATAAGTCTGCGCAGTATGTGAAAACAAAAGAGGCAGGAACTGAGAAAATTCCTGGATGCTTCCTAAAATGGATCCATATGCACCGCCAAACCACTCCACCACTTCAATTTTGCCATATTTTGTTATGTTCTAACACTGTTCTGTTCATAACAAAAAGCATTTTCGTGAAATTATAGCATTCTTCTCAATGGTTAGGTCTCACTCTGCCATCTATGAATAGTGAAAGTATAAATATTAAACAGAAAATTTTGCATTGGTAATGCGTGTCATCCCATAAACCTTTGTGAAGCTTGAGAGCAACGAGAAGACAATCTTTAAAGGAATTTAGTTTAACTAATTGGACAAACAGTTTTAGGTTTGAATTTATGCTTTTTTTTTTTTTAGGGAAGGTTTGAATTTATGCTTATGTACTTGTATGAATTATTATAATTTAGACTTAATTGCACTTTTGGCCCCTATCTTTTCAAAAGTTGCGATTTTGACCCCTAATTAATTAAAATACAAAACAGCCCTCTATGTATTGGATCTTTGGCAGTTTTGGCCCCCAAGGTTACTTTTGACTTAGTCTTCGCTGACGTGGCACCCACATCCCTTAAGTGAGGTGCCACGTGTAATTAGTTAGGGGGTGCCACGTCAGCGAAGACTAAGTCAAAAGTGGCCTTGGGGCCAAAACTGCCAAAGATCCAATACATAAGGGGTTGTTTTGTATTTTAATTAGTTAGGGGTCAAAATCGCAACTTTTGAAAAGATAGGGGGACAAAAATGCAATTAGACCTATAATTTAATTACATGTAAGTACAATACTTTTAACCAACCTTATCTCATGTGTATAGAATTCTTTGCATTTTGACTTGTATATGCTCCTCTAAACACCGACAAAAAATAGATAAAATGAAGAATTAGTAGTTCAATAATAAAAAAAATGTAGAGATTCTTTAAAAAAAAATGTAGAGATGGTGAAAAATTATATGTGCCATATATTTATTCACATAATTTCTTTAAACTGAAAATTCTATTTGAAAGTTTTTTTAGTTTAAATTTTACTTTGAAGTTTTTTTAGGGGACTTTCAAGGTAAACATTCGGTGATGTCTATGATGAATCATCAATTAAATGGTTTACTGGTGGACCACTTTTATATACCATCAAGATATATTTAATGGTCTAGATGAAATAGAAAAGAAAACGAGAACACGTACATCCTTTCTCACACAATCCATTTCCCCAGCTTCTCTCCCAATTTTTTCAGATTCACGTATCCTTCAATCCAAAATCCAGTCACCGTAGTAACTGTCACAAACCAAGATATTGTTCAGATTCAAATAAAATTGCTAAGATTCAAGAATTGTTTCATTATTTTACACCAAGGCTATTATTTTTTTTCTTCTGTATTCTAATTTTCTTGCCGAAGTTTCCATATTTATCATCAAATCCATGAGTGATTCAAACATAAAAAATTGAAACAATTAATATATAGGAGGCGGGCTTCATGGTCCCTAAGATGTCACATAGTATCATCATGTCCTCTTTCTATTATGAACCTTCTCATGTTCTTCTTATTGGTTTTCTTTAATTCAACTGGTTAAGTAAATCTCAATTTGCAAACAATGAGAACAAAAAAACGTTTTAGAGAGAAAAAAAGCCCATTTTCATTTGCAGAAAATGTAACCATAAACATCAGTGAAAAAGGAATGAAGTTTGATGAGGAAGAGAGAGTGGAACATAATATCCAGTGCGGTAATGAATAGAAAAATCGTGTGAGTCTTTTTAATCTAAGAGTCAAAATTAATGGTACATCAGTGAGAGACTTGGTTGAACCCTCATCCTAGAATCCACCGTAAACATTCTGTTATGTTTATCGTAAATTAAGATATCTCTTTAGTGGAGTATTTTTTATTTTTTTTAAGCAAAATAAGATAATATAAAATAAGAAGAATGAGATATAGAGACTGGGGGGACATTAAACCTGACTCAGGATTAACAAACGGCAACCGACCAAACGAAACACACCCGCCGGTGGCAAGCAAGTGGAGTATTATGAAAACTACTAATTTATCGAAGTAACTAAGATCTATTAAAATAATTAATATCTTCTGACATATATTTTCTCACACGCATCATCAAATCTCTCTCCACTTGATTTGAGATTATAGTATCATAAAATATTCCGGATTAAGAGGATTATTGTGATATATTATTCTTTATTAGGAGAGGTCAGTATTGATATTGACATTTGTACTTTAAATGATTAGTCTTTAGGTCGAGGTTATTTTTTTTTGGTTAAGTAGTCTAGTAGTTAGGGTTCATGTATTTTAATGTGGAGAAGTGGAGAGTTTGTGGTTTGAACTGCATATAATTGTTTAGCTATTTGTTTAACTGATTGTTGGTCAAGTGTGAGTGGTTAATCATACATTGACTAACCACTAACAAAGTCTTAAGAATATCAGTCTCCCATCTTATATATTCAGTATTTCCTTCATTCCTAGACAATGTGGGACTAACCACTAAAAATAGATTCTAGCAATTTTTCCCTCAAATATGAGCCACCCACATCTAGACTTTATCCATACTAGGATTCCACTTTCGCTTCCCCAATAGGTTGATTCAGAGCTATAAAACCACTCGTGTTAGGGAATCCAGAGTGCACCAAAAGCTGCAATGGACCACAAATCCAAGGCTCTTAAGTGACATTAACATCACATCTTCACTTGAAATCTTAAGGCATTGAAAATATGGTCACCAATCTTAGATATCAAACATGTCCTTCATTCATAGTCGATGTGAAAATAATCACTAACACTTGAATTCTAAAAATGTTCCTCTCAAATGTGAGTCACCCACATCACTACACTTGATGTACTCTAGGATCTCAAATATGCTCTCCAACCAAATAGAACCAAAGTTTTGGTATGACTTGTTAGGAGTCCCAAGAGCAGTAGTGAGTTAAACATCTATAAATCCTAAAACTTTGACATCAAAGCCTTAAGGTTTTTTGAAAAAAAAAGCCAACAATAAAGTAAAATACACTAAGTGTAGAAAAACTCGTGCCCCAACATATCAAATGTTTATTCGGCCTTTTATATCATTTAAGTTGTAATTACAAACCATAATTGTAATTTAATTTATGGAGACTACCTACGTGAAAGGACCTTAAGAATATATGGTGATTAATCTCATATCATTAAAATAGAGGAATAATATTTGTACAACCTTTTCTAGAAAAAAAATTATGACAACCTTCTTTTCTCTCTTCTTATTTTTTATTTTTTTTGGCTTTTGCACCGGTTTGCGACCCACCAAAGGTGGGGGCGACTAATTCGGCTCGTGCGTAGAGGCATGCACACTAGCCAAGTATTGTCCCCTCTGGGAATCGAACCCAGTATTTCCCGGATACGTCCTTGGAAGGAGTTCATTGCCACTGGAGCCCAAGCAACTTGGTTTTTTCTCTCTTCTTATTAGACAAAAACAATAGAGAGAGAGAATAAGATAAAAAGTAAGAATACAATAAGAATATAAAAGAGAAAGTTATTCTAAAAGTTGTGAAAAAATGACCGTACAAATGTCATTTCTCTTAAAAATAACATACTACAATTCAAGACTTCTCGTACGGCTTCCCATTTTTAATAATGGATGCCATGAGAATGTCTTTTGAATAAAGTAAAAAATTAATGAAAATGTTTTCCGTAAAAAATATGAGAATGTTTCAAAGTAAAAAAATACAATATGATAAGAATAGTTATAAAAATAAATTATTCTTATTTGCATAAGTAAACCAATTTGACGGATCTAAAAAATTTATTTCTAATATGAAGTCTTATCTTTTTAATTAAATAGGTTTTTTTAACGATTTTTCTATCATGTGAAAAAAAAGAAATCTGATATAACCTAAGAATAAAGTAACTCAGATAGGACCCTCTATTCCCACTTCTACTTACGTCTTACATGATGTTTTAGAAAGTCAATAACGGCCGTAATTTGTTGCAAAAAAACATATGCCTGAAATGGAAGGAACGTAGAATGTGCAATAGTCAACATCAAACTCCTAGAATCATCTCTAAGTGTTTTGCATGTATTTTGTTTTCTAAAAAACAAACACTGACCAATAATGTCTCTTTAGTTGACTTAAATACCTCTCTTATATTTGCCTATAAATAACGGATAACGTTTTCTTTCTTCCATAATAATCCCACAAAAACATAAACACATGGGTAGTTGTGCATCAAATCTATATACAAGCAAAGGTGGAGGAAACAAATCCACTTTTGTGAACATAGTTCTCTCAAATGGAAAGCTACAACAATTCAAAGAGCCAATAAAAGCATGGAATGTCCTCTCTCAAAACCCAAACCATTTCCTTTGTTCTTCAGAATCCATGTATGTTGGTTCACCATTGCATGCTGTGCTTCCAAATCAAGAGCTTCAATTGGATCATATATACTTTGTTCTTCCCCTCTCCAAATCCAACGTCCCACTTTCTCTTCAAGATCTGTGCTCTCTAGCCATCAAGGCTAACACAGCTCTTGTAAATGATTCCAACTCAATGTTGAAATCATCTTCTGTTTCAGAAATTAGAAATTTCCAAACACACCCTATTCTTTCAAACGTTTCTCTTGGATATTCCCATTAGTCAAAAGTTGACATGAGCAATTGGTTAAGGAAACTGATTGAGACTAGATTCCTACTTGGAGTACACTGTACACAAAGTACTGCACAAGTAGTATGATCAAAATCAAACATGTAGGGTGTAGACTAAACTTAAATAAATGCAATGATTGATGTGGAATATTTTATTATCGTCTATTTTTTATGGATAAATATTACTAAATTGTCATTTAATTATATGTCTATTATATTTGATTTTTTATATTTTGAGACAAGTCAGTGATATTAATTAAGATATGTTTAAGGAAAAATAAATAAATACATTTAGTAATTTGTATAAGAGCTTATATTTATGGATAAATTTTTTTCAAAGAGTCCTTGTAATTAAGGACAGAAGGAGTTTCATATTTTTGAACTTTTTATTGATTAAGACATAAAAAGTCATACAAAATGGGAGACCATAATTTTTTATGACTTTTAATAAAATTCCCTTGCAACCAAATTCAATGAGGTGGAATGAAATCAAGGACACTTGGCACATAATCCTTACAATGAGGTAACAAGATGGAGCATGAGAGAAAGAACTACTCCCAAAAGGAAATACACTCTAGATTATGATAAATAGGTAATTGTAAGGTTTTACAACTTGAAAATTTATTTCAACTAGATTTATTTATGTAAACTTGAATTGTAAACTCGTATGAATTTATCTAAAATTAAAATTATATAAAATTTATAATGTAAATGACATATGTAAGCTAAAATAATATTATAAATAGTGTAAAATATGACTTAATTATAAAGACAAATTATACATAACCACCATAATAAAGAGTTAAGTTCAACTTAGCACAAAAATACAAAATTAACTTGCAAAATCATAAATTTCATAAGTCTCTAAGTCATACAAAAAAGCAAGTTTTTCTAAAGTTGTTAATAAAACTATGCAAAAAATAAAGGCTTAAACTATTTAATTTCTTCAAAAGTTCAATCCTTCTAAAGTCCCATAACATCATTATCATCGATGTCTTCATCTTCAACTTCATCAAATTCTTCTCCAGATGACAAAGGGTCTTCAATATTAGAACCAAATACATGTGTTTCCCTATTAGTCGTTTCTGAACTGAAAGAAGAAAGGAATGTTTCAAACTTTTAGAAGAAGCCAAACGTGTTATGTTAACCGTAAAGGCAACATTTCAGCACCTTGGACTTGAAAAAAAGAATTGGATATTGAAATAAATTGGGCCAAAAAAATGGCCCAAAATAAAAAATAAAAAAGTATTTTTTTTTAAAGGTATACTCGTAAACTTAAACAAGTTTACGGAGTTTAACATGTGTTAACTCGGTCAAACTCTTCAAATTTTCTGATTTCACCACAAACCGAGTTTACCTACAAGTTAACATGTTTTTGGCGCATAAAAATATAAATTCTGACGAGTTTACAAGTTAATACTCGATTTGTGAAACACTAACATTAGCAATGATTGATGTAGAATATTTGATAAGTGTCAATCCCTTCTCGCCCTTGAGCTTGTCAGCCCTTTAGTTTTGTACTGCCTTTTCCTTTCTGGTAATTATTTAAGTACACTTAGTTAGAGTGATTGATAAAGTTGGTTAGTTAGATCAGTAAAGTTGGTTAGAAGGTAAGGAAGTTAGTTAGACCAAAATTTCATTATCTTTTATTCAATCTCTTAATATGAAACACAATGATTATTCCTTTGTATCTACCTATCAAGCTTACCTCTCCTATGAAGTTCATATTCAACTCTTTGATCCCAAGATTCATAATAGTAATTTCATCAATAAATTGGCGGATCACATTTTTGGTTTGTATTTGTATTTGAATTCCCAATACTATTAAGATTTGTTTGCGAGTTTGGAGGAAGAAATTAGTGCTGGACTTTGGATAAAATGAATGAGCAATGGAAGAAGTAAAGGAAAATTGAAGGGGAGGATTTTGGGTTAATTTTTTTTCATAATACAAAACTCTCCTCATTTGGAGAAACTCAAAAAGTGTATTGGAGGAGGGTTTTTGAGAATTTTGAGAATTTATAAGAATTCTTTAAATTTAATCTATGTTGTTAATATTCTTTAAATTAAAAATATAGTAATCATAAGTTTTAATTTATTCTTCTCTAAAAAATTACTCTTTCAAAAAAAATATGAATGATTTCTCAATTTTTCCTCATATTTTTCCACCATCCAAAACCCTTCATTCCCCTTCACACCAAACTCCCAAACAAAGCCTTAAGAAACTTCTTGTGTCAACTTTTGAATCTGAACCATAACACCTAGCTTCTTACCCTTGCATGGTTGAGAATTTGAGTTTGTTGGGGAACTTTAGCACAATAGCTATTCTTAATTAAAATTGTTCTTTTCCCTTTTAAAATTGTTAATTCCCTTGATCCAACATGATTTAACTCACACTGACACTTTTAAGATCGGTTGAACCGGCTTAAAAAGTGATTGAACCAATATTAAAAGTGTCAGCGTGAATTAACTCAAACCGAAAAATGCCGATTAAGGGAATGAGAAAAACGAAAGGGAGAAGAGCAATTTTCATTGTGGACTAGGCCCATTGAAATTGGACTTTTTATTTAATGGAGAATATTTTTATAAAATTGGACATTAATATAAAAAAGACATATAAAAATACAACAGCTTTATTCCTTCAAATGAAAAAAATACACCTGCTATAGTCACACGATCAAATCCAATTGCTGACTTTTAAAATACAAACACTTATTTACCTTGCAAACTCAATAGCTACATAAAGTATATTATATTCAGACAAGAAAATTACAGACCAAAAAACTCATTTATTTAATAACTATATAAACTCTGAGTGGCTTTTCTTTCTATCAAACTTGTTCAATTTGAGAAGAAAGGAACTATATAAACTCAAAGAGAGTTTAAGAGGAAGGTTTCATTTCAGATTTGATAGCATTGACCAACTGATCATAAGCTTCTCCCCATGCATTCTTCATAGCCGGTGACCACATTTCAGGTACTGCTTCTTTTATGGTCTCCAAAAGTGCAAACTTTGTTACCTTCAGAAATAAAAAATAAATAAAATTATACATTGTCTTATAGTACAAAAGTACTACTCAAAATGCTTATTGAAAATTTACGTACCTCAAAATGTTCATCTACTACACCATATCTAAAATGGTTAGCACCTAATTTTTTCAAGCTTGATTCCCTGACAGTGACTTTACCGGATTTCCGCAGTTGAACTGCTGATTCACATGTCTGCAATAACAAAATAATTAGCTGGTTTTTTCTTATATATTCAAATGGTGAGTGGTGACAATTGACAAAGTCAAAGCTTGATGGTAACGATGCACTAAAAATAAATAAAATTAGTGACAAATAAAAATGAAATCCGTCTCTAATGTACTTAGTCAAAATTTAGTTACAGAATTAGAGCTGGATTTCATGTTTTCTTTTACTAAATTTCCTTTTTTAGTTTAATTGTTGCTAGTAACTTACCATGAGAAAGACAGACATGGCATGAGGTTTGAGCTTGGTGTTTTGCTCCAAAGGAACTTTTGAATCTTTCAAGAATGAGAAAAGTTTTTGAGCTGATGGAGCAATCTCAAATATTCTACCATATTAATTGGAAGTATATTTAGTTCAATTATTCAAATAAACATAAATGAAATTAAAACCTCTTGAGTAAAAAATGTTGAAGAAAAACCTAGCTACTTACTTCAAGAAAAGCTTTAGTCCTAACTCAGCAGAATTCTTCTTCATTGCATTCCATGACTTCACCACAAGAGCTTCTTGCTCTTCAGTGAAACCTTTTGTATCCAAAGTGCCCATATTCTAAAGTGTAAGTGTTACGTGCTAATTAAGGTATGTGATTTGTGGATTATTGTGATGGGAGTGAGAAAATGGTTGATGATGTTTACAATTTTGTAGGATAAAGGTTTTATAGTGAGATTGATTGAAGATAAGATTGACCCTTCATGCCTATAAGGAGTCATTCATAATTCATTCCATAATTTGGCAGCCATGTTGACATGTTGTTGCTAATAGTCAAGTACCATACCGGGGGCCTAAAAACTAGGTGCTATACGTGGTGAACACAAAATAGTTTCTACCATTTAACCAAGATAAAATAAAATAAAGGTTTCTATACTAATCAACGTAAGCAAACAAGGCTGAACTTTTTCTTCCAACTAGTTTACTACTATGCGTAAGCCGTGACCAAATTATTTTGACTAGTAGTATAATTTGTATTTTTTATTAAAGAGTGGTATTATAATTGATTCATTTATTGCCAGTGCTTTATGTTTTTGTTTTGAAGATCTGAATAAAGAAGCAATGTGATCAAGGGGTAAGGATCAATCAACCGAACCCAATATTAATAAGAAAACATGCCAAGTTACACTACTAAAAAAACAAAAATTAGTGAGGGATATTTAGTGAGGGAAAATGTGAAATCCCTCTCTAATTCCGTCACTAAATTTTATGACCAAAGAGTTTGTGAGGAATTTCATTTTTTCCGTCACTAATTTCCCTCACTAATTTTGCTTTTTCTAGTCGTGTTATACATCTAATTAGTCCCAATAAGAAAAATGTAACAGAGAAATACCTACTCTATCTTTCTCTTTTCAATAATACATCCTTTGGCCAAAATCAAGTAGGTTACGTCTTAAGAATGAGGCTTAGAATAAGTATTGCTAGTATTTTCGTCAGCAAAAATTAATGTATTTGGTTTAAAATTCATATCAAATACATTAATTTATGTTGACATTTTTTTGCTTACATTTTACGACAGAGGGTGTATTTTAAAAGAAATGCAGGAGGTTCCAAATTTCCAATCTAGAACTTATCAAAATGATGCGTTTGTTTTAACTATAAAAAAAATAGTGTTAGAAAAATCTAGAGATTTTTAAAAAAATTCAAAGCTATTTGTGTTTGTCAACTACCAAAAATAAGTGATTTTATTTATTTATTTTTTAAAAAATCATTTTTAACTAGTTCATGTGTTACCTCTTTGTTTTTGAAAAAATGGATTTTGGGAAAAGTTAATCCTAATACCTTTTTATTTTAGGGTCAAAATAGATTTTTTTTGATAAAATGATTTTTTTAAAAATCATAAACAAACACTTGAAAATGACAAAAGTGATTTTCTTTTACACAAAAAATATATTTTTTTCCTAAAAAAATCTTAAACAAACGCACCCAAATGGACTTACTCAAATATAAAAGGACAATATTTCCCATGGCAATAATAAAATGAAAAAAATAAATATAAATACTACAAAAAGAGAGTACAACATGCTTTGAATTTTACATTATTCAATGATCTAGGAAGAGTTGTGCTAAATTCACATCTAGCTGCAATTCAATTTCAAGCAATCACGTTTAAAACTTAGCAAACCCCAATAGCAACATATATAAATCATATTTCAATCATACAAAAGAAAACACAAACAAACTTATTGAAGTTGAGAGGAAAGGAAATAATTAGATAAAAACATAGTCTAATTAAGAGGAGGGTTTGGATTTGTCTTCAACGTTAGCCTGCTGGTCTTGATCAGCTTTTTTCATCTTAGCTTTGATTGCATTGGCCAGTTGATCATGAGCTTCTCCCCATGCATTTTCCATAGCAGGTGACCACATTTCAGGTAATGCTTCTTTTATGGTCTCCAAAAAAACTTGCTTTGTTACCTTACATAACAAAACAAAACAATACAAAGAAAAAAAAAACTAGTATACATTAATTTGTCTTCTAGAAAAGTAGTACGGTCTGTATACTCCTTAATTAAAAACAAAGGGAAATGCAAACCAGTACCCCCAAAACACTAGTTAAGGAGTAGCACTCACAATATTAAAAGATTAAACTCATATTGTGTATATCCGGGTTCGTGGCAAGTTTGACAAAATCACTATGTCGCCATCATGATTCCGAACATACACATTGTTTTCTCCTTTCATATATTGTTTTCAACACTCATTCATTTAAAAAAACCTGAGTCATGCCATAATTTATTGATGTCTTAGTTTAATAATATAAAAATTGATTGAACAAAATATCAGATGACACAAAGCACTGTTTATTTCTAAGTGACTGACAATATATATAAAAAATAATGAAAGTTTTTTTTTTTGACAAAATAAAATAATGAAAGTTTAATTAGTACTAGTATGTTAGTATTACCTCAAAATGCTCATCTTTTACACCAGATTTAAAATGAGTGGCACCTAACCTCTTCAAGTTTGATTCACTAACAGTTACTTTGCCAGCCTTCCTCAGTTGAACTGCTGATTCACATGTCTACAAAACAACAAACTTAAGCATATTATATCGATATAACAATTTAGAGCCTAATTAATTGTAATTAATCAATAAATTAATGGATGCTAAGTGTTAAGCAAGGTTACCATGAGAAAGACAGACATGGCATGAGGCTTGAGCTTAGGATTTTGCTCCAAAGGAACATTTGAATCTTTTAAGAATGAGAATAGTTGCTTAGCTGGTGGAGCAATCTCAAAAATTCTAACATGTCATAATAAATTGTACAAAAATAATGTTGTGTTAAATAATAGTGTATACATTACAACAAGCCTAAATGATTTTTTTTCTTCTTCAAGAAACAAACCAAGAGTTGAAAAAGTTAATAATAAGTGAAATTAATGACTTACCTCTTGAAAAACTTGAGACTCAGATCTTCTAAGTTGTTCTTGATTGCATTCCATGACTTCACCACTAGAGCTTCTTGTTCCTCTGTGAAACAACTGCCTGTGTTCTCTTCCATGTTAACTGCTGATTAAGAGTAATAGTGACAATGGATAATTAAGATATTGTTGATTTTCTAGCTTGTGCTATGCTACAGGTTTTATGGTATATAGTGAGATTCATTCATTGACTAAAGATGGAGTTGGCCCTTCATGCCATTGGGGAGTTATTTTGCAATTTGGCAGCTTGTGCATTTTTCAACAAATTAGGAGTATTATATTTCTTCAATTTTACATACACTACCATGTATTTTGGTTCAAATGTGATTAGTTAGTTCTGAATTGACTATGACAATGAATGAGTTAAATAGTTGATATATGAGAGATGTGATTTATAGGAAAATACTTGAATGGATACAAAATTTTGGGCACAAGATTTGATCACACATGCATAAAAATACATATTATTAAATTATTTGAAAAACATACATTATTTAACTCTTTTATTTTTCTTCTTTTTTCATTTTTTTGAGTGTCAAAATCTTGTGTCCAAACTATTGTGACCACACAAGAATTGCTCGTGATCGATATAAATGATATTTTATGATTTTGGTTGGAGATGTGGTGTATAATTTTTTGGTGGTTATGAATAATTGGTTTGTTGTTGCTTCTGACGCTTTTAAGGACTCTCCAATAAATGATATCAGAACCCTGATTCAACTTAGTGAAGAGCGGGAGTAGATCCTGCTCTATTCAATCTTTATAAGTTTTCTTGACATTGTAGTCAAGAGGTGTGTTCCGTTGTTTTTAACGGCAATGCAAGTGTATGATATGGGAGAATAAGATTGAGAGAGAGATTGTTGAGGTCAAGTGTGAGTGGTTAGTCTAACATCGACTATAATAAAAGTTGGATATACGAGAGATAGACTTATATTATTAATGCCTTAATTTTTATTTTATTTTTTTGAGATGATACTCGTGAATCATTGGTATGTTGTTGCTCCACACGTTCTCCCTTATCAATTAAGTTGCTAACCATTGCAGAGCATGCTACCCTACTAATAGTCCAAGTTATGTGGCAAATGAATTAATTAGGACATTCAATTATATTTAAAATTTAAAATTACTTATCAAATTGGCATTGTCCAGCTGATCATGAGCTTCTTTCATTTCAGCTTTGATGGCATTGGCCAGCTGATCATGAGCTTCTGCCCATGCATTTTTCATAGCTGGAGACCACATTTCAGGTATTGCTTCTTCTATTGTCTCCAAAAGAGCTTGCTTTGTTACCTTAACAAAAATGAAATAAAATTAAATCATACATTACATTAGTCTTCTGCAAAAGGACTCTTTTTTTAATCAAATCATATACTTGTAATATTGAAAGGTTGCATGTTATTTACCTCAAAATGTTCATCTTGAACACCAGTTTTGAAATGAGTGGCACCTAACTTCTTCAAATTTGATTCTCTGACTGTGACTTTACCAGCCTTGCGCAGTTGAACTGCTGACTCACATGTCTAAACAATAACCAAAGCACAATAAATTGATACCATAGATAAGAGACACAACTAATGTAATTCATTTATGCTGTAGTATATTGAAAATGAGTATCATATTAGTAACTAGAAACTTATTTTAATTTCTAATTTAAGTCACAAGATCATTGTCTAAACCTCAATTATACTAATTATATGATGTTAATTGTTAAGCTTACCATGAGAAAGACAGACATGGCATGAGGCTTAAGCTTAGGATTATGCTCCAAAGGAACATTTGAATCTTTCAAGAATGAAAACATTTGCTTAGCTGGTGAAAAACATGTCTAGTTAACTTACCAGCTGAAAATTAATTAATATAACTAACGGAAGAGTTGAAAATGTTAATTAATTTACTGAAATGAAATGCCTTACTTCTTGAAAAAGTTGAGACTCAGGTCCCCAGAATTTTTCTTCATTGCATTCCATGATTTTACCACTAGAGTTTCTTGCTCTTCTGTGAAACCAACACTTCCATCCATGGTTTTCTTGTTCTCTTCCATGTTAAGTGCTACTTCTATAAGGTAGTGTAATGTATTTGCTTATTAAATTGTGGTGGTAGTGAGTAGTGACAAAGGATGATGAAATTGTTTTGCTCTATTACGAGATTCATTGTTTGAAATTAAAAAGATGATGTTGCCCCTTCGCGTCAATTGGGACATTGGAACTTTGTCAGACTGTGCTTTTTCCAAGAAAAAGTTTTTTTAAATAAGAAAAACAATTAAATTTTATTTCTTTCTAAAAAAATACTTTCAATATTGTCACAAGAAATGAATATAAAGATAAATCAAATTACTTTATGTAATACTCATTCTAGTCTTGTTTATAAAAATATATATGTCTACAAAAATTGATGTATTTGGTCCAAATTTCAAACCAAATACATCAACTTTTGTTAACTCAAATATCTCATACATTACACAATCAGATGACTCGTTTCATGGATAAGATAAGATGGACTAATTGTATTACATCATGATTTTCAATTTATACTTTTAAAATTGATTTCTTTATGAAAATTTAGTCAAAAACGGTTTGAAACGTTTCGAACTCATTGTAAGAGTGATTTTGACATTCAATAACTTACATATTTATGATTAAATTGTAAGGGATAGCTTTGTACAAGAGAGAGGCTAGTTGTAGCCTTACAGGAGCTCTGCACGACATAGATCAGAAATTAGCATGAATAAGAGAGGGAGATTGATGCAGCAATGTGACTAGTATCGGAAGAAAAGTGAGATCGTGTGATCCTGTAACTTTACTAGTATGATCACGAATCAGTCTGATCCCGCATAAGCGTAATCCAGTATGCATATGCGGGTAAATATCATAGGACGGTTCATACGAGTATACATTTGATTTTGACAGTGTTGCTCTTGACTAACAAGCAATGCATGCATTCAAAGCGATCTCAGATGAAATTTTCTCCCATTTTTCAAAAATAAACTTTCAACTACATCACTTACCTAAATATCGACCATTGATCATGCCAATCACTCAGCTGCTACAATAAAATCAACCACCAGTATAGTTTTTTGAATAGCATATCAACAAAAATTAAAACAGAAAATAAGGGGCAAAGGAGTGAAATGATATACAATGCAGAGAACGAATGCTGTTCTTAACCACATCCATAGTTTATATCAGGTGTTGCAGCAACAGCTGAAAATGGAATTTCAACTCTCTCTTTCACAAGACATCGAGCCTCACCATTTTCCAGCACCAAAACTCTACCAGGTGGACACTGTCCATCACCCTTATTTTCAGCGGTAGATCTCCCATTCTCATTTTCTAGTCTTTGATGCCTGCGTTGTACATTCCAACGAGTCTTCCGCAAATTAGAACCAAATCCTGACATACTCAATATTGATACCACACCAATAACTGTGACCACTGCTTTTGCTGCAGAAGTTATAAAAAATCGTAAACCTTTTCTTGAATTTTTAGCCCCATCTTCAACATGATTTTGCTCTTTTTCATTTGGATTCTTTTTAGCCTCGATCACGTTATCAAGTGTGATTAATCCATTGCGACCGGACTTATTGACAGAAGGGATCTGTGACAGATATTGCTTGTCAACAGACATGGAATATGGAGGGCGGGTTGGATAAGGAGGAAGTAGTAGATCATTGTTTGGCTCCACTGTTTCACTGGCAAAAGTGGAAGCTTCATGTATCACTTCCAAATCTTTTCCTTTATACTCCTTGAGCTTATTAATTAACACTTTGCGACTGTTTTCAATCTCAGCCAACGCAATTTCTCTTTCGTACCGCTGCTGTTGTTGCAGAACCTGTAAATCACACACAATAATTAGGATTCGAAAAATGTAATCCCAATCATGTTTTGAACATTTTCCCATAGCAACAACAATGAAATCTTTTTCTCATTAAGTGAAGCCAACAATATAAACCAAACAATGACATAATGTACTGTGATTATAAAACCCATCTTAAAAGAAATTGAAAAATTCATAAGCATAACTCAGAAAATAGCACAGTTGCATAATACTTGCACAATTAAAACTTAGAATAGTTATGTAATTAACACACTACCACTCACATACAGCAGTGTCGTGTCTGGTGTCGGTGTTTGTTAAGTGTTTCATATAAAGAGGTAAGGTTTCATTTATCAGTTGCAAATGCAACAATTAAATCCAGCCTCATAATAAATGGGTCAAAATCTAAATCTTACTAAATGAATTAAAAAAAACCTGCAAAGAAGAAAGCTGAGTCTCCAAAGCTTCGAGTGCATCGCAAATGTTGAGAAGCCTATCAGTAGCATCCTCATCTTCATCATCTTCGAGGAGACCATTAGGAGAAGAAGTTGGTTTTTGGATGCAGTTATTGATCTTCAACCTAAGTTCTGTGGCTCTCGCTAACACTAACCCTATTCCTTCTTCTTCCATTGTTTTTTTCTTTCTTGTGACTCACTGAGTTTTGACTCTAGCGCTGAAAGAGTTTGGTTTGTTGTTTGTTTCGCCACTTTCCAAGTACGAATAACATGGACTGGACTCACACGAACAAAATATCATTTCCAATTTCTTTTAATTCCGATTTCGTCCTCCACTCATTTCTCTTCTCCTGCTGCCCCCAACCCACCCAGAATCTGTATACAGTATCGTATGGTCCATTTTTTTAGAATATTAAATTGACTTAATTGCACTTTTCACAATCTTACGATTTCGGCCCTCTAAAAAAATAGAAAGTCACATGTGACACCTCACTTTGAGTGATGTGGGTGGTATGGTATGTATTGAACTTGGTCAAAATTGGTCTGGGTCAAAAGTGCAAAATGGGGTAAAGGTATGGGGCTGATTTGTTATTGTTTTTTATACGGGTGTCAAAATCGCAAGATTATGATACTTAGGAGGCCAAAACTGCAATTAAGTCTATTAAATAATGGTTTAAGGTATCGTTTGACCAGGTTTTTTCGGTCTAAAAGCTACTTTAAAACAAAGTTAAAATAAAGCCCTTTAAGGGAAAAGCGAAAGTTGTTTGGTTTCTTTATTTTTTTTAGTTCTAAAGTTATTTTTAAGTTAAAAGTTGTTTGACAAAATATTGTACAAAACTTTGAATTTATTATTTTTTTGGTGGTGCCCGAGGTTCGAACCGAGGACCTTGCATATATTTATGCATTGTCTATATCAACTGAGTTAAGCTCACGAGGACAAATAATAAATAAAAAAATGTTTAAAATATTATGAAATATAGTTTGTTTCTTCTTTTTCAATTATAGTGTTTAACAAATTTTGTTATAAGAATATCATATTTTTGGTGTCATTTAAAAAGATAAGAATTTATATTATATGATATTATATTTGTTATGTCATTGAAAAAGATATGTTTAGTTTTTTAAATAAGAAAAAGAAATGCATGCATAGTTTGTTACAATATAAATGTGTAAAATATATATAAGTTTATTTTTTTTAGGCATCTATACTTGTACTATTAATTAAAATCAAAATTTTATAAAAATAATTATATGCATTACACAACACTAAAAACATTATATGCATTAGCGTAACAAAAAACAGACATACGAACATAAAATATTATTCTAAATGCTAATGTGCGTGTGTATATTTGTGAGGTTGAAGAAAGGGAATAAAAATATTTGGTGTCATTCAATGACAACATGATAAAAATATTTGCGAGGTTGTGATAATTTAACGATATTGAAATTAAATATATAAGTGATAAAAAGATAATCAAATTTCTTTAAAAATAGATAATAAAATTAAATGAACCCTCCTTAAAAATAATTATATGCACCAGCTCAAAAAAATAAAATAAAATGGAAGAAAAAAGCAAATTGAAATATAATATTAAAAAATATTAAAAAAAAAAAAGAAGTTGCCATCGTGAGTTAAAGAGAAGTGCTTGTGAAATAAATTTCGGAGAAGTAGTTTTTTGAAGTAGCATTCAACAACTTTTGGTTAAAGTTCATTCCATTCAATTTTATGCATTCTAGAAAAAGTACTTTTTTTCGAAGGTACTTTATTGATATTAAGTTTGGCCTAACTTCTCCTTAAAAATGTAGAGAAACTTAAAAAAAGTCGGGGCAAACGGTACCTAAATATGTTTTTTATTCCTATAAATATACCAACTTTTTGTTATAATCCCTCTAAAAAAATTGTTCAACGGTCAGTCCTTATAAAATTTTCAATCGCTACTTTTCGTCCTTATTTTTAAGTAATTTTTTGTATTTTTTAATGAAACTAATATTGTAAAAATCACTCCAAAAAAATAGATTTTTTTTAACAAAACATAAATTAAATATGAATTTTTTGCCGCCAAAAATATAAAAAATCATGTTTTGGTAAAAGAAGATATCCTTATAATATTATAATTTTTTTGAAATTTTTTATTCAAAAATATGAATTCTATGAAGGTAAGAAAAACACAAGAAGGGGGTTGAATTATGTTAGCTTTTTCTTCTTTTTAACAAAGTCCAAAGTTCAGTTTTTGATAGAGTTCAGAATCTGAATCATTGTTCAGAGTTAAATGCAGCAAATATAAAGAGATAGAGAGTAGAGAAGAGAAAGACACAAACAATTATTCTGGTTTCTTCCACAATCTGGAAGTAGTATAGTCTCGTTGTCACGTACAAGAGATTTTTCACTATAATCACACAAGATTACAATTGTTCATGCACACAAGTAAGAGACTTTCAATGCTCAAGCACATAAGCAAGAGATTTCTTACAAATAAAGATTACAAAGAAATATTGTTTGAATTGAACACTTGATTTACAATCAGAAGTGTTCACAAAATACAACACATATTAGACTCTAAGACTTATGAATTTCTAAGATGTGACAGTTGATAAGAAATTCTAAGTGTTTTATGCGTATTTCAGTTTGACAGAGTAATGACACTTTTAATAATTGCAGAGTCTTGTTTCTTCTTCAAGTCTTCAATCCTTTATATAGAGGTTGAAAAGAAAAGAGACATTGAAGAGTGTCAACGCATCATTAGAGTCGTTAGAGAAGCCTGATCAAACATCATTGATTTGTTATTTGATTTGGTTAATGTTCTATGAAGGAATGAATTTGAATCTTTTCCTTGATGAGGAATTATCCATTCTTTTCCAAAGAGACACAGTTGTAACTTCGTACCAATGTACATGGGATGTTGGAGATAAGGTCGTATTGTTGTCCTTCACTGATAATGACATCCATTGACTCTTTGAAACTTCGGAACATCTATAGCTTGAACTTGCATAGACTTGTGCACTTTTAGTCTTCACCTACCCATAGTCTGGCTTCCAGAGTCTGAGTAATCCAGCTTCCATCTTGCCTTCAAAGTCTGACTTCTCCAAATTTTGCCTTAATACTTAACTTGTCTTGAAAATTCTTTACTCTACATCTGTTCATTCGAAACCAAGACATGATTGAGACATTTTAAAAATATTGTTTATGGTTCTGCACACTTGAACAAATATTAGCATATTCAATTGATCTTTTAATACCTTGTTATCATCAAAATTCTAGAGGCATTGTTAAAATTGATTTTTTTCCAAAATACTACATATCAAAATACTACATATGAGTTTACTTTAAAGAAATGATCAAAAGTGAAGATGGAAATATTTTGGAGGACTAAAAGTTGAAGAATTTTTTTAGAGGAACTAAAGAGAAAAATTGACATATTTATAGGGATAAAAAACATATTTAACCCTTAAATAATTTAATAGTTACTCCATCTCTCTCTCGTAATAAGTGAACCTTTTGTAAAATAATATTGTACCAAAATAACTGATTCATTTCACTTTTCAATGCAATATTTATTATTTTTTTCTAATTATAATTTTAATTAATACTATTTTCATCACTTCCAATTCAATATTTTCCACTTTGCATTTACGATAATGATGAATGCACCAATACTTAACAAAAACACTTAAAACCATTTTTCTCTTTTATTCATTTATACATTTTCTTAATATGTGTGAAATGAGCAATTACCACACTACATAATGCATAGGTCACCAATCCTTTGTTGAGAGATGAGATTCAACTTTTGACAATATTTGTCATATTCAATGTTGATGGAACAATACACGTCGAAATCCAGCCACAACACTGATTAGAAATCTCCTCTCCAAAAGTCAGCCATAACTTATGCAAGAATCTGGAATTAAAGTCATCTGGTATGGGACATTTTTATGGTTTAACAAAGAAAAGAGCATCCTTAAAATCCTCATCACAAAAGATGTTTCTAACATGCCATTGTACTTCAAAGAGATAGTTTCATGAATCAAATCTATAACTGGATTGATATCATTGTTTTGTGCTTGAAAGAGATCAATAAAGTAGTCACTAGCCACTTCACATAGTTTTCCTTCACTTGTTACTCTGTTATTGTTCAAATCCACCAATGAAATAATCTTGTTCACTTTCCTCCTCGAAGAGGTTGCAACATGTAAAAACTTAGTATTGAGATCATCGTCTCGTAACCATTGTGTTTTAGCGTGTTGGTGCATAAAGCATCATATTGCACAAGAAGTTGATCCATACGATTACTTCAAGATTTAAAAGAGTTGATGTTATCACCATCAACTTGTCTAAGCATAACATTAAGCTTTTTTCTGAGACTCATCAATATCATGCCTAAAGTGTTGAAAGTTATGTTTGTTCCAATTGGGAAGGTTTGTAGCACATATCTCAATCATACCTAATCGATCTTCAACCACCTGAACCGTGCCCAAGAGTTTGAACAAAGTATAAGCATATTCTTCCATGTGAACATCGGCAAGGCCCACATTTAACATAGCCTTACTAAAGCCATTAATCAACCAATTAGCTCTTTCATTCTTTCCTTTCTTCTCAGTTAGTAAAGAATGTCATTAAAGTCACCCAATATGCACCAATGTAAGCTAGAAACATTTGACGATTGTCTTAGAATATTCTAAGCATATCTTCTTCTTCCACTCTCTAGAAAACCATAAGACCCAGTGAGACACCAACTTCCATTATTAATATTAACCACTTCAGCGTCTATATGGTTATCGGTATAATTTGTGCTTGAACAATTAACAACAAAATTCGATAATAATGCAAGACCCCCCACTACACTCTTGTCTATTAACTATAAAACAAAACTCAAAACCAACACATATCTTAATTCCCTAGTTTTATTAGAATTTCTGAGTGTTTCACATAAGAAGAGGATACTCGGTTTTTAAAAACATACTAGGTAATTCTTCAGTATTATTTTTTAATTTGAAATTGGTGTTTGTATGCTTTAACGAATATGAGCAATTTTTTAATCAATAATGATAAGTGTGCATCATTTATTTCTCAAAATCTCATTTTATCTGTATACTTCTCTTCCTACCATATCAATAATTTATTACATCACTTTATCTTATCTCTTTTTCCCTTAAAGTATATACATTCAATGAAGTGTCACCAACTATTTTCATTTTTCAATATTACAGGAGCCGATCCCACAATGGTAGATTCATATTTTGTGCTGCATCATAAAAAAGGTTTAGCAAAAGCGTGTAAGTTTGATTAGTGTATGTTCTTTTAAGTTTCAACACATGGTTTTCATAGGTTTAATAATAATAATAATAATAATATCACCAATGGATTGGTTCAAGTGAAAAGGGAGTTCACCTCCTTAAACATTAGGTTAGGGGTTTGATTACTACCTCATGCATATGGAAAAAAATTCTGGTTGAGACGGGAGAACCCACCTTGTATGCCCCGTAGGTTTATCTACGCGGATTAGTCATTGTTAAGCGTCGGCAGAAACTTTGTATCAATATCATGGTAACTCAAAATAATAATAATAATAATAATAATAAATATCTCCATTTATTATGCTATATACATGGATTGGGAAAATATATGTGTTATCGCATGAGTTTGTTACATGTTGTTGTAATGTTAAATGTTCAAATGAATAATATTATGGGTTAAATAGTTTTTTTTTTGTTGGTTAGGTAGCCTAGTGACTAGAACTCACCTTACAAGGTGAATAAGTGGGGTGTCCGGGGTTCGAATCCCGGCCCCTGCATATAATAATGCATTGTCCTACCAACTGAGTTATGCTCACGGGACGGGTTAAATAGTTTTTAGTTCTTATAAATATATCAATTTTTCCTTTTAGTCCTTATAAAATTTCTAATCACTACTTTTGGTCCCTATTTTTAAGTTAAATATTGTATTTTTTTTAATGAAATTGTGCAAAAATGTGTAGAATATTATAAAAATCTCTTCCTAAACAAATTAGAATTTTTTAACAAAACATAAATTAAATATGAATTTTTAACCACAAAAAAATATAAAAATTCATATTTTGTTAAAAATTCTAATTTTTTCTGCAAAATTTTATTAAAAAATATAAATTCTACATATGAGTTTACTTTAAAAGAGAGACCAAAAGTGAAGAAGGAAGATTTTTGGGGGACTAAAAGTTGAAGAATTTTTTTTAGTGGACTAAAATAAATAAGTTGACATATTTATAGGGACCAAAAACATAATTAACCCTAATATTATTGATTAGTCAAATAAACATATTATAAGCTTTAACCAATATGGTTGAAATCAAACAACATAAGTAGTAGATGACATGTTTTTCATCAAACAACTATGCACTCTCAACGTAATTGAATGGACTAATTATAGGCATCATTGTTTTGTTTTGATTACATGCACAAACCCCGATAGGTTGGTTAGTGTATATGATCTAAGCCTGCATGTATAAATCAACAAAGGAAATCAAGATTTTACTATAGACTTGGGTAAATATATGAGTTTCGTTTAGAGACTTGTTAATATTGTTTGATGGAAGAAATGTATGTTTTATCATTTGTGTATTAAGTAGCTACGAAATGAGGAGGTTATACCCTCTATTTATGTGAAGTCATATTAGAAGTGATCCTAACTAGTGGTGGTGTCGAGCATGGTCGATGGACGGCCACTCGGGGTCCCATACTTAAGGGACGTCAATTTTTGTTAGTAATACATATAATATACAGTGGCGGAGGGGTGTGGGAAAATATGTTAGAAATACATAGTGTGTGTTGCATTAAAGTTATAATTTTAGGGGTGAGGCAATTATGTAACAAAGATTTCTTTGGGGGTTACTTTTATTGTGAATTTAAGATAATAAATTTACGTAGATTATACCGATATAAGCAAACCAATAATTGTCAAAAATCATATGACACTGATTTCTATGTACAAACTAATGCATCGACTAATCTCTCAGGTCATAGAATATCAGTTAATAACTTAATTTACTAAACTACCTTTTAATTCATTCCCTTGCCTTCTTAATTTTGTCTAAATCTAAAATTCATTCAACTAATCTCATGACTACATCCATATCCATATTGTAGATATAACTAACCAAACTTCACCTACAACACAAATATCATCTGGGCAAGGAACATACATTTTATCTCGATACAAACATATTATACAAATTGAAAAATAATTTTGATCAATCACTCAAATCCTAATAAGATATTGAAAAACAAATTCATCAATAATAACAAAGGATAAATTGTATTAATCATAAGTTTGAAATTACATCATCGTGCAATACTAATTAACTACAACTTTTTTATAGTCTACTATACGTGGCAAGGGCATTTGGATCAACTGTTACCACCCACGTGGTGGGCCGAAGTGTTCTCTCCGCATCTTTTTATCTATTCTCAAAGATGCAAGATATCCATCAGTTACAATGAAATTGGATATTCCTATATCATCATTGAATCTTAGGTGAAAGTGATGTTTTAAATAAGGAATGGTGTGAAAATGTTGTGTGAGATGATCACGCCATTGCAGTTATTTTTTGTTGTTTAAACAATAATTATAAGATATATATGTACCGGAAAGGAGAAACGTGAAAAAACTCTAATTGTTTTATTATTTTATCATTTGCCAATCCACATGATTGCTTCTTTATTTGGAAATGGTAAACGTTAAGAAACTCTGTAATCAAAATTGTTTTATTGTTTTATCATTTGAAAATCCGCGTAAGCGCTTCTTCTTTTTTGGTTAAAAGAGATTCTTTTTATAAATAATCGATTCAACAATCTGTATACCTCAAGAAATGAAATTCTTGATATATGTCTAGATTTTGTTGAGGAAATTATTTTTATTGTTATTTTTTTAAGAAAAATAATTTATACTTATAAAAAGTATTGCTTACCAACGGTTAAAAATTATTTTACAATTAATTATACCAACATATCAAATTATTTTTAGAATTATTATTATCTTATTAATTTCATTATATATTTGGAGGCTTTGCTCGAAATTGTTATATATTAATATTATTATCAATCTTTGTTGATGCAGTGGTTATCGTTGTTGACTGTCAATTTTTGTTAGTAATACATATAATATATTGTGATTATCTTTGTATGAAATATGTAAGTAATATTTTTTTTTGACGGAAAATATGTAAGTAAAGTAAACATAAGTATTTACTTCTTTTAAAAAAAATTTGTTGATAACGGACAATATATATATATAGACACACAAAACCACAATATTTTTTGTCACGATTATTGATACTACAAAGTGCATATAATACTTTTTTTTGTTGATCATTTTGTCCCCCTTTGCTAACTAAGATATGTCATTGATGAGGGTTGCCATTTTTTTACATTAGCATGTGTAAATAGTTATATGGATACAAATTTTTGTTTATAATAATAGCCAGATATTTGCGCGTTCACATAAATGTCTTTTATTTTTGTATACATGCGTGATGAAGAGAATTGAGAGAGAGAGAAAAACTACTAATCTTGATGAAGTTTCTTGTCTAATTTCAATGTAGTAACTGATGAAATTTATATAGTTTGTCCAGAAAATAATGAAATGTTAAAAAAAAAAATTGAGGTAAAAATGTAACAAAATTTTGTTGAACTATATAAAAAAGTAAGTTATTCGATAGATACTAGATATATGATAAAATATTTAATAGAGGTTAGAGTTTACATTCCTTTTGTATTTCTAATAGATATAATATTCTTCCTCACATGAAATGCATGACTACAAGAGTCATTTTTAATAGATGAAAGAAGAGTGAATTATTTAATAAGATATATTAGTAGTATCATGCATGTAGTTGATGATACTTTTGGTGATTGATTTGCATGAATTCAAAAGTCATATTTAATAAATGAGAAAGAGCAAGAATCAATTGTGAATTATATTTTTTTTCTTGAAGGAAATCAATTGTGAATTATTTGTTTATTATATTTAAAATTGATTTTTTATATTTAAACTTAATAATGTATTAATTATGTTTTTTTACAAGATATTAATTGTGCTTATATCCTTTATTTAATTAAAACATGCAACATTCAAAATTTTAAATTTAGGTTAAGTTCAAATTAAATTATAGAGGTAATAAAAATAATTAAATTATAGAGTGCAAAAAGAAAGAAATGAATAAAGAAAAATACAAAAGAATATATAAAGATAAACGAGAGAGCAGCAAAATAATTAAGCTAAATAGTAGGAAGTTAAGGTAAGTTTTTTTTTTTTTTTGAATAAAAGGAAGTTAAGGTAAGTTGAACAAAACTCAATTCCTCTCTTTTTGTACTCCCAGTTTCGCCCAAACCCTCTTTGGTGTCAATTTCCAAATTTATCAAAATTGTGT